>ENA-OQCP01000166-OQCP01000166.1-human-gut-metagenome-genome-assembly--contig:-NODE-166-length-27385-cov-2.063651_pt1 | contig 27385 bp, 47 predicted proteins | sample MGYA00242760_ERZ504583 | MGnify/ENA primary metagenome ERZ504583 (study PRJEB26092, sample SAMD00036308) | human gut metagenome | host: Homo sapiens | study: EMG produced TPA metagenomics assembly of...
CGGTCAAACCCGTCCAGAAGGCAGACCCCGCGCGACAGCACCCCCACCCACAGGCCGGAGCCGGTCAGGGTAAGCGGCTCCGTGCCGTCCAGTTCAGCGACTTCAGCAGCGCTGCAATATATTTCTGGGTCAAATATCAATTTCAGCACCTCTATATCAATAAAATGCTATTTTCAAATAGATTATAACCTGTTATTATAGTCATGTCAACAGAAACAGCCCGCTCTACCCGGGCTGAAACCCACTGAATATATTTTGGAGGATGAGCATTATGGCTTCCATTAGCTGCCGTCACGTCAAGAAAGTTTATCCCGCAATGTCGTTGCTGTTCCCGATTTCAGCCTTGAGATCGCCGACAAGGAATTTATCGTTTTCGTCGGTCCTTCCGGCTGCGGTAAGTCCACCACCCTGCGCATGATCGCCGGTCTGGAGGAGATCTCCGGCGGCGAGATGTACATCGGCGACCGCCTGATCAACGACGTTCCCCCGAAAGACCGCGATATCGCAATGGTCTTCCAGAACTACGCCCTGTACCCGCACATGACCGTTTACAAGAACATGGCTTTCGGTCTGGAGCTGCGCAAGATGCCCAAGGACGAGATCGACAAGCGCGTCCGCGAGGCTGCCAAGATTCTGGAGATCGAGCACCTGCTCGACCGTAAGCCGAAGGCTCTGTCTGGTGGTCAGCGCCAGCGTGTTGCGCTGGGCCGCGCCATGGTCCGTAACCCGGCCGTCTTCCTGCTCGATGAGCCTCTGTCCAACTTGGACGCTAAGCTGCGTACCAGCATGCGCACCGAGATCATCAAGCTGCACAAGAAGCTGGCTACCACCTTCATCTATGTTACCCATGACCAGACCGAGGCCATGACCATGGGCGACCGTATCGTCGTCATGAAGGACGGCATGATCCAGCAGGTTGATACCCCGCAGAACCTGTACGATTATCCCTGCAACATCTTCGTCGCAGGCTTCATCGGCAGCCCCAGATGAACTTCCTCGATGGCACCCTGCAGAAGAGCGGCGACCAGTACACTGTCGATCTGGCCGGCACCACCATTCCTCTGCCGAAGGAAAAGACTGCGGACGGCAAGCTGGACGCTTACGTCGGCAAGACCCTGAAGGTCGGCATCCGTCCTGAGGACATCAAGGACGACGAGGAGTTCCTTGAGAAGCACTCCACCAGCCACCTGAACGCCGAGGTCGAAGTCTCCGAGCTGATGGGCGCTGAGATCTATCTGTACCTGACCTATCAGGGCCAGAACCTGATGGCTCGTGTTGCTCCCACCTCCAAGTCCCGCCGTGGTGACAAGATCGTGGTTGCTATGGATACCAACAAGATCCATCTGTTCGATCCCGAGAGCGAGAAGACCCTGCTCAACTAATTCACACGCATTATACAGCGGTTCCGTTGCGGCGGAACGCTTTTTGCTAAGGCAGCACCGCACAATAGAGGAAATGGCTATGCGCATCGCCAATTATCTGCGGCCGGAGTGTGTCGCACTGCACCAGCGGGCAGACTCGCTGGAGGCGCGGTCCAGCAGCTGTCGCCCTGCTTGACGGCACCGAGGATTTAACGGATACCGCCGCATTTGCTGCGGATGTCCGCGCCCGGCTGGCGCTGGGCGGTGTCTGCGTGGGCAACGGCCTTGCCATCCCCCATGCCAAAAGCGCCTCCGTCAAGCGGCTGCAGCTGGCGGCCCTGACGCTGGACCCGCCGCTGGCCTGCGACACACCGGACGGCAAGCCGCTGCAGATGCTGGTGATGATCGCCGCCCCGGCCGAGGCCAACGACCTGCATGTGCAGGTGCTGGCTGAATTGGCCACCCTGTTTCTCGATACGGATTTTTGCACCCACCTGCGCGAGAGTACGACCCGGAGCCTTTTGCCGCGCGGTGGCCGAGCGCGAGGCGCAGGATGACCCTGCAGCACCGCCGCCCCAGACCACCGATGAACCGGGCTACCGGCTACTGGGTGTAACCGCCTGCCCCACCGGCATTGCCCACACCTATTTGGCCGCCGAGGCCCTGCAGCGGGCCGCCCAGACCCGCGGCTTCTCGATCAAGGTCGAGACGAACGGCGCGGACGGGTAGGGGATGCGCTGACCGAGGATGATATCCGTGCCGCCGACTGCATCATCGTAGCGGCGGACCGGCCGTGTCGATGGCACGGTTCGTGGGCAAACGGCTCGTCTACGCCTCGGCCGGGGACGCCGTGCGGGACGCGGATGCCCTTTTGGAAAAGGCCGTCTCCGGCAAGGCGCCCATCTACCACGCGGACACGCTTCCGGACCAGTGATCTGCGGGAGCTGGGCCGCGAAGGCTACGGCCACCTGATGAACGGCGTTTCTCACATGATCCCCGTTGTGGTGGCGGGCGGCGTCATCACAGCACTGTCACTGCTGTCGCAGCAGCTCGGCCTGCCTGCCAGCTGGACGATGATGATGAAAAATGTCGGCTCTGCGGCCTTTGTTATGATGTACCCCGTGCTGGCTGCCTTCATCGCGTCCAGCATCGGGGACCGCCCCGCCTTTATGCCCGGCCTGCTGGGCGGCTATCTGGCACAGATGGGCACGACCACGCTCACCAACCTCAGCTGGATCTCAAGCGGCTTCTGGGGGGCACTGATCGGCGGCTTTGCCGCCGGTTTGATCGTGCTGCTGCTGAACCGTCTGCTCGACCGGATACCGCAGGAGCTGAGCCACATAAAGACCGGGCTGCTCGTCCCCGCATGCAGTCTTTTGTTCATCGGCTGGCTGATGCTTATGATTGTCAATCCGCCGCTGGGCCGCTTCAACCGGTGGATGTCGCTCTGCCTGTCCGAGATGCAGGGCGCAGCCGCCTGCTGCTGGGCGCGCTTCTGGGCGGCATGATGGCCACCGACTACGGCGGACCGATCAATAAAGCCGCCTATGTCAGCGGTACACTGGCACTGGTCGACCTGCAGTATGATCTTATGGCTGCCGTCATGGCGGGCGGCATGGTCCCGCCGCTGGGGCTGGCGCTGGCCTGTATGCTGTTCCCGACAAGATTCACCGCCTCGGAGCGCCGCAGCGTGCCTCAGACTGCGATCATGGGACTTTCCTTCGTGACGGAAGCGCTCTGCCCTTCTCCCTGCGCGACCCGCTGCGTGTCGGCCCCTCCTGTATTGCCGGCAGTGCGCTGGCAGGCTTTTTGGCCATCTTCCTCGGCTGCGGCTGCCCCGCCCCCCATGGCGGATTGTTTCTGCTGCCCGTAATGGGAAATTCGCTCGGCTTTCTGGGTGCGCTGCTCGGCGGCAGCTGCTGGCGGCACTGCTGCTCGGCCTGCTGAAAAAGCCGCTCAAACAATAATAATGTATTCGACAAAAGCCCCGTTGTGCGTTGCGCATGGCGGGGCTTTATGCTATACTTAAATATATATGTGATTTTTTACGAGCGAGGAGGACCCTGCCCTTATGGAACAGGTCAGAACTTTCTGCCGGCGCTACCGCCGCTTGCTTATGGCGGCAGCTATCTTTTGATTTTTGCCGTGGGTGTGCTGTATCTGCGCGTTACAATCAGCATCCCGCCCGAGGGCGATGACAAGCTGACGCTGAACAAATGGCTGTTTGATCTGCACCGTATGCCCTACGCGCAGTTTCTTCTGCAGGATCTGCAGGACCGTCTGCGATATTTTACCCTGCAGGAGCCGCGGTTTTTCCCCTTTCACTACCCCAACGCCGTGGCGCTGCTGTTCTATGGCAGTCTGAGCAGCTACCGGCTGTACATCATCGCCTTTACCGGTGCGGCGGCCTTTCTGGTCAGCCGCGTGGTACGGCGGTTCGCAGCGGTGATGCACTGGCGCTGGCCGGCTTTACGCTGGCGCTGGCGGCAGCCCCCATCTGGAACGAGGGCATGTACAGCTACTACGCCGTGCCGCAGCGGGCGTTGTTCTGGGCCATGGCGGCATGCTCTGCCTTTTCCCGTGGGAACGACCCGCCACCGCCGCTGGGCTGTGCTGGGTGCTGCGCTGTCCTTTCTGGCCTGCGGCACCTATGAGATCGGCTATGTCTTTGCCGCGCTCGCACTCATCGTCTGGTGCCTGCGCAGCCGCAGCTTTAAGGCCGGTTTCTGCCATTCCGCGCCCGTGCTGGGCGGCATGGGCGCTGCGCTCGTCTTTCATGTTTTAAGCGGCCGCAACGGCGGCAGCGGCAATCCGGTATCGCTCGATCTGCCCGTTGTTCTGCGGGTGACAGTGCAGCAGATGGCTGCCTCCATCCCGGGGCTGAACTCCCGCCTGCTGCAGGAGGACTGCGGCGTGATTTCAAACGGCGACCGCCTGTGGCCGCTGGTGCTGGGCCTGGCCGCCGGGCTGCTGCTCTTCTTTGCCGTTCCGCGGGACAAGCTGCGCGCCAAAACGCTCGGCGCTCTGGCCGGGCTCGGCTTTGCATTCTGGCACTGCCGGCCCTGCTGCTGGCGCTTTCTTCCCGCTACCAGCAGCCTGAGGCCATCACCTGGCAGTGGGGCTACATTCCGGCGGCGGCATCCTCCATCGGGTTTGCCCTGCTGCGGCCGCGCTGCTGGCGCTGCTGGCCAACGCCTGTATGCATCTGCCGCAGTTCGTCTCGCTCACAGCCCGTCTGGCGCTGACTGCCGCCTTTGCCGCAGCCCTCTGCCTGAATGGCAGCTACCTGCGCGGCGTGGTGCGCACCCACCATGCGGAGAATCTGGCCGCCTACCAGTTTTTTGTTCGCTCGATTGAGGCCGGTCTGGCCGATGGCGTGGCAGAGGATGATCTGATCCTCTGCAATGAGAATGTCTGGGACGGCAACACCGATGCAGAGAGCTTATTCTTCAGCCGCTTTACCGGCCGCCCCCTTCGTGCGCGGTTCATGACCGCCGGGGACGAGCAGCCCGCAGGCAGTACCTACGCCTACCAGACCTACCGGAACTACGGCGGGTACGACCTTGCCTGGTGCGGCCGTCTGCAGAGTGCTGACAGTGACCTGATGGACGGTGTGCAGATCCTTGTGCAGGGTGCGCTGGTGCCCGACAATGCGGTCATCAAATACAAGGTCCGCCTCCCCGACGGCACCGAGGAGGCCCGTTCCATCTGCCTGCTCGACTGCACCCGCACCGACCGCGATGCCAACGGTGACTACCTTGCCACCGTGGAGGACACCTCCATCCTGAACGCCAAGCTCATGATCTGGGACGGCTGAGAAACGGGGCAATGAGTTATGAAGCTTTTTCATTTTTTAAAGCACAATAAGCTGTTCGCTGTCCTGCTGGCAGCCGAACTGGCTGTGCTCTGTACCTTGATTGCCGGATTGTTCGGCGCACCGTATAAGCTGACTCTGACACCGGATCTGTTCGAGAACCGCTTCCCCGATATTGCTGCCGAGGATGCGGACGGCCTGAAGGTCTGGAACCAGATCGACTTCCGCAGTGAGGAGCCCATCACTTTTTCCAGTCAGGGGCAGGCGCTGCGCGCCGGAGCGTATGAAGTCACCGTCTCCTATTTTTCCTGCCAGACTCCGGATGCCCCCACCTTCAATCTGCTCAACTCTGCCGGCACGCTGGATTTTTCCAGCGAAATGGTACCTGCTGCCGTTTCCTTTGATACGCTGCGGCTGGACGACTGCCACCGCACACAGACCTCCCGTCTGTGGGTCAGCAGTGGCGCTGCACTGCAGGATCTGACGGCCACCCTGACCTATCGTCAGGGACAGCTTTACCTTTATGCCGTCACACTGACTGAACAGCCCATCTACCGGCTGACACGCCTGTTTTGCTGGCTGTTCTGCTTTGCGGCAGCCGATGCCCTGCTCTGGCTGCTGTTTGCCCGGACAGGGGAGAGAGGCGCTGCCCACCGCCGGGCGCTCCGCCTGCCGCTGTGTCTGCTGGGCATCACGGTCTTAGCCTGTCTGCCGCTGTTCAGCAATTATCTTTATGTCGGCCACGATCTGGACTACCATCTGCAGCGCATCACCGCTATGGCAGCCGAGCTTTCCTACGGGCAGTTTCCGGTACGCCTGACTACCACCACCCTGAACGGTTACGGCTATGCAAACCCTCTTTGCTATTGTGAGTTGTTTCTGCTTCTGCCTGCACTGCTGTACAATCTGTGGCTGCCGCTGCGCACCTGCTATCAGATATACATCTTTGCAGTCACACTGGCCACCTGCCTGATCGCTTATTTCAGCTTTGGCCGCATTACCGAGAGCCGCCGTCTTGGGCTGTTGGGGGCAATGCTCTACACACTGTCCTGCTATCGGCTTGTCTGCGTCTACACCCGCGCTGCTGTGGGCGAGTTCACCGCCATGGCGTTCTTCCCGCTGGTGCTGCTCGGCCTGTACGGCATCTATACGAAGGATAAGCCCCGCTTTGCGGACTGGCTGCCTATGTCGCTGGGCATGGCCGCCATGGTGCAAAGCCATCTGCTCTCCTGCGAGCTGACGGCACTGCTGCTGGCCGTCTTTTGCCTGCTGCACCTGCGGGACACCCTATCCCCCACACGGCTGCTGGCCTGGATCAAGGCAGCGCTGCTCGCAGCAGGGCTGAGCGCATGGTATCTTGTACCGTTTTTTATCTCTGGTGCAAGCATCCCATTCATGGTCAACGGATCTCTCATCGGAAAGATCCAGTCGCAGGGGCTGTATATAATGCAGCTGCTCAGCCCGTTCGGCACCGGGTTTGGCGGCACAAGCAGCGGCACAAGCACGGATATGACGCTTTCCCTCGGCCTTCCGCTGATTTTGGGCCTTGCACTGGTCTGCTATTGCCTGCTTACCCAGCACAGTGAAAAGGACCGCTATTTCAGCATTCTGTACACAGCAGCCGGCTTTTTTGTCTTTACGGTTTTCCTGTCGCTGCATATCTTCCCTTGGGATTATGTGCAATCGGCGCTGGGACGCACGGCAGGCAAGCTGGCCGGGATGTTCCAGTATCCGTGGCGCTTTCTTTCTCTGGCCACGGTACTGCTCTGTCTGGCAACACTCATTGCCATCCGTCTGCTGGCGGGGCAGCATCAGGCCCTCGGCAGGCTGCAGCCGTTGTGCTGGCAGCTTCTGCCTGCTGATGACCGGCGTAATGCAGGCCCAGATACTGACTGAGCAGGGCGAGGTTCCCCGCAATGTCTATTCCGTGGCCGATCCTTCCGTAACGGTTGCCATTGGCGAGTACATAATCGATGGTACCAGCGCCTATGAAACGATCTGGGCGCAGCCCAAGCCCGGCAGCGATGCGCTGCATCTTGTCCGCTATGAAAAGCAGCGCGGCGTTGCTGCCTGACTGTACAGAACGAGGGAGCCGAGGCCGCCATCTCGCTGCCCATCTTTAACTACGGCAACTACTATGCCGCCGATGAAAACGGTCAGTCCTTTTCCATCACCAGCGGCGAGAATGAACGCATTGTGCTGACGATTCCCGCGGGCTACACCGGCACGATCCGTGTCTGGTATCATGCGCCCGATTACTGGCGCAGCTTTGAGGCGATCTCCGCCGCCAGTCTGCTGGGGCTTATCGGCTATGCCGTGCTTGCCCGCCGCAAGCGCCGCGCCGCCGCCACCGTTTAAACGAGGTTTTACCTATGCCCAATCGCATCAATTACCAGCTGGAGATGGAAAAGGTCCTGCGCACGCTGGACGGCACGCGGCCGCGGCTGCTGCTGCATGCCTGCTGTGCGCCCTGCTCAAGCGCTACGCTTGAACGGCTGGCTGCCCATTTCGACATCACCGTCCTGTACTACAACCCCAACATCTACCGCCGCAGGAGTATCACCGCCGCGAGGCCGAGCTGGAGCGCTTTGTCGAGCAGGCGGGGTATCACTATCCCGTCATTGAGCTGCCCTACGACCCGCAGGAGTTTTACACTGCCGTCAAGGGGCTGGAAAATGAGCCGGAAAAGGGCGCACGCTGCACCGTTTGTTATCGGCTGCGGCTGGAGCAGGCCGCCCGCTATGCCGCCGCGCACGGCTTTGACTGGTACTGCACAACGCTCTCGATCTCCCCGATGAAGGACCCCGTACGGCTCAACGACCTCGGCACGGCGCTGGGGCAGCAGTACGGCGTTGCCTATCTGCCGAGCGAATTCCGCAAAAGGACGGCTACAAGCGAAGCCTGCAGCTGAGCGCCGAATACGGCCTTTACCGTCAGGATTACTGCGGCTGTGTTTTCAGCAAGCAGGAGCGGGAAGCGCAGGCACACACATTGTAAGAGGCATCAACCGCCGCATGGTTGCCGGGGCGATGCCCGAGATCCCCCCACTGACTTACGCAGGAGATTGTTATGACATTTTATCAGGTTGCTTTTCTCTTTTTCACCTACTCGTTCCTCGGCTGGGTGGGGGAGGTCGTCTTTACGGCGGCCGTCCGCCGCAAGTATCAGGACCGCGGCGTGCTGAGCGGCCCGCTCTGCATTCTGTACGGCATCGGCGCGCTGGTCATCACCTTTGCGCTGCGCGACATCCGGGACGGCTGGTTCTTCCTCTTTGTATTCAGCGCCGTCTACGCCACCGTCATTGAGTGGATCGGCGGCCACATCCTTGAATACACCTCCCACACCCGCTGGTGGGACTACAGCACCCTGCCCTTCAATCTGGACGGTTACATTTGTTTGGGCGCATCCGTCACATGGGGCGTGCTGGGCGTCATCATGCTCAAATGGGGCAACCCGCTGCTGCTGGCGCTGTACAGCCTTGTGCCGCGCGGCATCTGGGTTGTTGTGCTGCTGGCCGCGCTCGTCGTGTTCTGCGTCGATCTGGTCGGCACGCTGCTGGCCATGGCCGGTCTGCGCTACTGCTGGCCCGCCGCCGCGGCTGTTGAAAACCGTCTGGCAAACCTGACCGTCCGCGGCGGCATGTGGATTCTCGACCACGTCGAGCGCCGTATGGCGAAGGCCCATCCCGCACTGACCTTTGTGCGCCCCAAACGGCAGCAGACCGACACGTTTGCCGCCGGGTGCAGCCCGTATAAAATTATTTTACTGTTCTTCATCGGCGCGTTCCTCGGCGACATCACCGAGACGATCTTCTGCCGCGTTGTGGGCGGCGAGTGGATGAGCCGTTCCAGCGTTGTGTGGGGCCCGTTCTCCATCGTATGGGGTCTTGCCATCGCACTGGTCACCCAGCTGCTCTACCGCTACAAGGACAAGCCCGCCAGTTGGCTTTTCGTGACCGGCACACTGCTGGGCGGTGCGTATGAGTATCTGTGCAGCGTCTTTACCGAGGTCGTTTCGGCGCGGTGTTCTGGGATTACAGCGCGATACCGTTCAATCTGGCGGCGTATCAACTGCTGTACTGCTTCTTCTGGGGCTTTGCGGCGGTGGCGTGGTTCAAAGTGCTGTACCCGCCGATTTCTGCCGCCATCGAAAAGCTGCCCCGCCGCTTCGGCACGGTGCTGACCTGGGCGCTCTGCGTGTTCATGGCTGCGGATATGCTCGTCAGCTCGGCTGCGCTGGTGCGCTACAACGACCGCCTGAACGGCGTTCCCGCCGCGAACAGCATCGAAACTTATTTAGACGAGCACTACGACAATGACCGAATGTATAAGGTGTACCCGAAGGCAGTGCATACAGGGTAATTGCAAAAATCTTTGTATATTCCGCACATATGTGTTATAATAATTTTGTATCTGTTGTATAAGAATCGAGGAGGCGACCGGCTGTGAACCGCAACGAGGGAAATGAACTGTACCTGAAAGCCCAAAAGCTGGCACTGCGCGATTACCGGGAGAAAATGCTTGCCGGGCAATCGCCGTTTCTGCCTGTACTGGACGATATCCTGCAAAATGTCCCGGTGGAAAATCAAATTCCCCTCGGCCAGGTGGATATCCCGCTGAATCTGCTGGTGGGCACCAAAACGACTGGCCGCACCGCAGCGTTCGCATCCAACTTTATGCCGCTGCTGGACCTCAAGACCGAGTTTGCCAGTAAGTGGGTCAACCTCTGCCTGTCTCATCTGGAAGAGGGCATCCGCGACCCCATCCGCTGCTATGAGTATATGGGCCGCTTCTATGTGCAGGAGGGCAACAAGCGCGTCAGTGTGCTGAAATACTTGACGCGACCAGCATTCTGGGCAATGTCATCCGTATCGTGCCGCAGTACAGCGAGGACCCCGCCGTCCAGATGTACTACGAGTTCATGCACTATTATCCCATCACCCAGACCTATCTGCTGACCTTTACCAAACTCGGCAGCTATGCCCGCCTGCAGAAGATCCTCGCAAGGGGCCTGATGAAAAGTGGAGCGATGAGGACCGCGTTGAGATCATGTCGCTCTACAACTGGGTCGAGAAGGCGTTTCTGGCCCACCGCGGTGCCAAACTCAGCGTCACGGCGGGTGATGTGCTGCTGCTTTTGCTGCGCGTCTACACCATGAAGGAACTGGCCGATTCCAGCCCGAGCGAGCTGAGCGAAAAACTGGATGCCCTGTGGGACGATGTGCTGGCCCTGCAGAAGAATGACCCCGTGCAGGTCAGCGACAAGCCCGCCGAGCCGAAGCAGGCCGGCCTGCTGGACCGCATCCTACCCGGCAAGCGCACCGCCCCCACCCACCTGAGGTTGCCTTTGTGCATGAGCGTACCCCGGGGGCCAGCTCCTGGACGAGCCAGCATGAGTTCGGCCGCACCCAGCTGGACACCGTGTTTGAGGGGCAGGTTGAGACGGTTGCCTACTTCAACGCCGTCCCCGGCGAGAATGCCGATGCACTGGTCGAGCAGGCCATCACCGATGGGGCCGATGTTGTCTTTACCACCAGCCCCAAGCTGGTGGGCGCGTCCTTACGCGCCGCCGTCAAGCACCCGCAGGTGCGGATTCTGAACTGCTCGATGGAGATGCCCTACGCGAGCATCCGCACCTACTACACCCGCGTATACGAGGCCAAGTTCATCACCGGCGCCATCGCCGGTGCCATGGCAGCGGGGGACCGCATCGGCTATGTGGCGGACTATCCCAGCTACGGCGTGCCCGCCAACATCAATGCCTTTGCGCTGGGGGCACGCATGGCAAACCCCCGCGCCCGGATCGAGCTGCTGTGGACCTGCCTGCCCGACCAGACCGACCCGCTGCACACCTTCACCCAGAAGGGAATCTCCGTCATCTCGGGCCGCGATGCGCCGACACCCAACCGCCCCCAGCGGGAGTTCGGCACCTTTTTGGTCGGGCCCGGCGGCGTGCTGCAGGATCTGGCCACCCCGTTCTGGCACTGGGGCCAGTTCTATGAAAATGTCATCCGCACCGTCCTCAACGGCGGCTGGGTGCGGGATAAGTCCGGCACCGATGGCCGCGCCGTCAACTACTGGTGGGGCATGAACAGCGGCGTCATGGATGTGCTGCTCAGCCGTGAGCTGCCGCCCGATGTCACCCATTTGGCGCAGATCCTGCGCAACGGCGTGACCTCCGGCATGATCGACCGTTCCACTGCCGCATCACAGCGCAGGACGCAGCGTCAAGAACAGCGGCCGCCACGGCCTCGACCTTGAGCAGATCGCCCACATGGACTATCTCTGCGATGCCGTGGACGGGCACATCCCCGAATATGACGAGCTGGCCGAGGTATCGAAGCCGATGTACCGGATGCAGGGCATTCACCGCGACCTTCTCCCCGTTGAGAAGGAGGCAGAGCTGTGAGGATCTTAGCCGTCGCCGATGAGGAGTGCAAAGCCCTGTGGACTATTTCACACCGGACAAGCTCGCGGGCGTTGATCTGATCATCGCCTGCGGCGATCTGAACCGCCATTATCTGGAATATCTGGCAACGATGGCCCCATGCCGGTGCTGTATGTCCACGGCAACCATGATGAAAGCTATGACCTGCGCCCGCCGCAGGGCGTCATCTGCATTGATGATGATGTCTATGTTCACAACGGGCTGCGCATCGCCGGGCTGGGCGGCGGCTGCCGCTACCGCACCGGTGCCTGGCAGTTTACCGAGGCCGAGATGAAAAAGCGGGTCAACCGCCTGCGCGGCAAGATCGACCGCCACGGCGGGCTTGATATTCTTGTGACCCATGCGCCGATGCACGGCTACGGAGATCTGACCGATTTGCCGCACCGCGGGTTTACGGCGTTTTCGGTCCTGCTGGACCGCTACCACCCGCAGCTGATGCTGCATGGACATATCCACCTGAGCTACGGCGCTTCCATCCCGCGTGAGCAGCAGTACGGCACGACCCGCATCGTGAACTGCTATGAGCGCGTCTATCTTGATGCCGAGCCGCCCGCCGTCAAGCCCCGCCATCGTCTGTTTGCTTCGCTGCTGGGACGGAGTGCCCTGTAGGGGCGAGGCACGCCTCGCCCTCGGCCTTCCCGTGGGCATACTTCTGCCTTTCACGCTGAGGGCCGGACATGTCCGGCTCCTATCAGGCGGCACGGCCAACTTCATCAAACAAGGAGAACTATTCCCATGACAAAAATCGCAGTATTCGGTGCAGGCACCTGGGGCATCGCGCTCGCGCGTCTGCTGGCCGTCCATGCAAGGATGTCACAGTATGGAGCGCCATCCCCGCCGAGCTGAAAGCCCTCAGTACCACCCACCGCCACCCCAACCTGCCCGGCATGGAGCTGCCTGCCACGATGCACTATACCGCCGACATTGCCGAGCCTGCGCCGGCCGCGATGTCCTGCTGTTTGCCGTGCCGTCCCCCTTTGTGCGTGCCACCGCCAAAAAGCTGCGCCGCACATTCCCGATGACCAGCTGATCGTGGATGTGGCCAAGGGCGTTGAGGACAAGACCCTGATGACGATGAGCGAGATCATTGAGGATGAGCTTGCCAAAGCCGGCCGTAAGGCGCGGGTCGTGGCGCTGTCCGGCCCCACCCACGCCGAGGAAGTCGCCCGCGATATGCCCACCGCCATCGTGGCTGCCTGCGCAGAGGAGGAGGCCGCCAAGACCGTCCAGAAAATCTTCAACACGCCGACCTTCCGCGTCTATACCAACGATGACCGCCGCGGTACCGAGCTGGGCGGCGCGATTAAGAATGTCATCGCACTGGCCGTGGGTATTGCCCTCGGCCTTGGCTACGGTGACAACGCCAAGGCCGCCCTTATCACCCGCGGCAACGCCGAGCTGGCCCGCCTCGGGGCCGCCATGGGCTGCAAGCCCGAGACCTTTGCGGGCCTGTCCGGCATGGGCGATCTGATCGTTACCTGCACCAGCATGCACAGCCGCAACCTGCATGCCGGTATGCTCATCGGCCGCGGCAAATCCGTGGAGCAGGCCAAGACCGAGGTTGGTCAGGTGGTCGAGGGCATCAACGCACTGCCCCGCCGCCTGCCACCTTGCCAAAAAGTACAAAGTCGAAATGCCCATCGTGCAGGCGGTGGAGGCCATCCTTGACGCAAACTTGAGGCCCGCAGCGCCCTGATGTCCCTGATGGGCCGCAGCCTGAAACGGGAGTAAGAGGTGCTGCATGGCTGACATCAAGATTGCCTTTTTCGATATTGACGGCACACTGCTGCCTTTTGAGGCCAAGCACCTGCTCGCCTCAACGGTGGACGCGCTGGCCCGGCTGCGCAAAAACGGCGTCAAAACATTTATTGCTACCGGCCGCCCGCCGGTACATCTGCCGTACCTGCACGCGCTGGACGGCACCCCCTTTGACGGCTATGTCACGATGAACGGCCAGTACTGCTACTTGGCCGACGGCGAGCTGCTGTACAGTAAGTATATCCCGGCGGCATCGCTGCAAACGCTGCTGCCGTACATTGAAAAAGAACATCTGTCCGTTGGTTTTGTAGGCAAGGACTTCTGCCGGTTCAACCTTATCAACGATTGGAGCCGCGACTTTGCCAAAAAGCTGGAGCTGGGGGCCGGGGATGTTGCCGCGCTGATCCAGCACGAGGATATTTACCAGCTCAGCGCGTTCCTGCCGCCGGAGAAGGAGGCCGAGTTCCTGCGCCGCTGCCCCGGCTGCTTGGCTGTGCGCTGGGCGGATGATTTTTGCGATATCCTACCCGAGGGCGGCGGCAAGCCTAACGGCCTGGCCCACACGCTGGCGCACCTGGGGCTGACCCGGGAGCAATGCATCGCCTTCGGTGACGGCGGCAATGATGTGACGATGCTGGAATACGCAGGCATCGGCGTAGCGATGGGCAACGCCTGCGAGGAGGTCAAGGCCGCCGCCGATTATGTCACGGATGATATTATGAAAGACGGTCTGGCGAAGGCGTTGGGGCATTTCCATCTGATTTGATTGTAGGGGCCGGGCATGCCCGGCCTGCAACTCTGCCATAACTGCTCGTCTGCCTTGCACGACCGGGCCAGGCATGCCTGGCCCTACATCTCTACAAAATAACGCCCCCAACCGTTTTTGGTTGGGGGTGCTGCTATTTTCACCGATTCTTCTTCATAAACGCCTTGACCGCAATTACCAGCGCGGCGTACACCACGCCGCCGATGGCCCAGATGAACCAACTGTACTGCGGCTGGCCGTTTCCGTCCGGGCCGAAGGTGTACCACAGGAAGATGGCGACCACCACCAGCCAGTAGGCGGCAGTCAGCGCGTTTATGCGGCTCTTGATGGCTTTGTTTGGGCGGGTGTAGTCGCCCTCCTCCAACAGCTGATCCATGGCGTCCCGCACCGTGCCTACCCGCACAAAGGCGTAGACGCCGCAGGCCACCAAGGCCAGCACCAGGCAGATGGACGCCGACACCAAAAACGACGCACCAACATCATGCAGCAAACACCGGCACCGCCGACAAAACGCAGAGCACCGTGCCAAGGATGTTGGCCTTGTCGTACTGCGGCGCAAAGGCGTCGCGGCGCTCCTTCGCAAGGCCGGTGACGCCGTACTCAGTCTCGATGGCCTGCTTTTGCAAAAATTCATACGCCCGCACTGACGCGCTGCACTGCATGAAGATAGCCACGCTGCGGCGATGATGACCAGCAGCGCAATGAGCCGATGCCCCCGCCAGGTCATCCCAGATGCCGAACAGGCCGGCCTCGCTCAACGCCCCCAGCGCCAGCAGCGGGATGGGGGAGACGACACAGAGCGCCGCCGCCAGCGCCAGCTTCGGCGCATTGGCCGGGCTTGGCAAGGTAGTCGTTGGCCTGGGCCAGCGTCATCCGGGGCAGGGGAGAGGTATCGTCCTCGGTGTACTCCGGCTCGGCCGCGTCATCTTTTAAAAGGTAGTCGGTCGTCACACCGAACAGGCAGCTCAACTGCAAGATTTTGTCAATGTCAGGTACAGACTGTGCACCCTCCACTTGGAGACCGACTGCCGGGTCACGTTCAGTTTCTCGGCCAGTTCCTCTTGGGACCAGCCCGCCTTTTTGCGCAGGGTGATAAGTTTGTCTGCAAAGATCACTTGGGTGTACCTCCTTCAATTTCCTTGCCCTTATCCTACCAGAATCCCCGGTTGCACACCATAAATCGGCCCCGGCAATCTGTCAACTGTGGGTTGCGTTTGCGGGCAGACGCCAGTCAATTTCCGCTGCATCGTTGTTTTTCAAAAATTTGTTTACCTTGCCGAACGGTGCCGAGCCAAAGAACCCCGGTAGGCCGAAAGCGGGCTGGGGTGGGCGGATTCCAGTACCAGCACCGGGCGCGCGCGGCGGCCCCGGTAAAGATCGGTGCATATTTCTGTGCGGGCTTGCCCCACAGCACAGCGGCCAGCGGGCCGGTGCCCTGCGCTGCCGCATAATCCAACGCCGCGCGGGTGAACGTCTCCCACCCATGGCCTGCATGGGCGTTGGCCGCGCCCTGCTCCACCGTCAGCACGGTGTTCAGCAGCAGCACACCCTGCCGCGCCCACGGCGTCAGGTCGGTGTGGGCAGCACTGCCGGGGCCGAACTCGCTCTCCAATTCCTTAAAGATGTTGCGCAGACTCGGCGGAGCCTTGCACGTCGCGCACCGAGAAGGAAAGCCCCATGGCCTGCCCCGGCTCATGGTAGGGGTCCTGCCCCAGAATGACCGCCCGCACCGCCGCAGCCGGGCAGACGCGAAACGCCGCGAAGATATTCTCCGGTGCGGGGTAGACGGTCCTTTCCGCCGCAGCCGCCGTCACAAAGGCATCCAGCTCGGCAAAGTACGGCTTTGCGCGCTCCTGCGCAAAAAAAGGCTGCCAATCGGTGGCGGATAATCTGTCGAGTTCGGCGGTTAAAAGCATAGTGAATCTCCTCGGTAGCTTTGTAGGGGCCGGGCATGCCCGGCCCGCGCGTGTAAAACAGGCGGGCGTTCACGGGAAAGTTGCGGGCCGCACATGTGCGGCCCCTACATAGGTGCCCTTACACATTTTTCACAAGTATATCACACCCCCGCAGGGGTTGCAATAGCGGCAAAAATGCGGTATAATAACATTTATGCTGCGGCGTCCTGCCGCGCCTAAAGTATATCAAAGGGGAGAACCATTTATGCGTTCCATCAAAACCAAATTGTTCAGCCTTGCCATGGCTGTTTCCATGGTGCTGGCGCTGGCGGGCTGTGCCATGTCCACGCCGTCCACCGTCGGCTCCATCGGCGGGGTCGAGATCCCGGCCGGCATCTACCTGCTGGCCCAGTATAACTCCTACAACACCGCGTCCGGTCTGGCCAAGCTTGCGACCGGCGAGACGGCCTCCGATGTCAAAGCCGTGCTGAAGGCACCTGCACCGGTACCATCAACGGCGAGGAGGTCACCGCCCCGGGCAGCGAGTATGTGGCCCAGCTGACCACCCGCGCCATTGAGTACTACGCCGCCGTGGAAAAGCAGTTTGCCGCGCAGAACGGTGTTCTGGATGACGCCGCCACCGCCGAGGCCGCCAACACCGCCGACAGCCTGTGGGGCACCAACGGCGATCTGTACACAGCCAACGGCATCTCCAAGGCTACTGTGGAGACCTACCTGCTCAACGCTCAGAAGGCCAAGGTCCTGCTGAAGATGACCTACGGCCCCGAGGGCACGACCCCCGTTACCAAAGCCGAGTACACCGATTATGTGAACAACGACTGCTACTATATTGAGGCCGTGCAGTTCCCGCTCGTCAACTACAGCAGCTACGCGATGGCCGATGACACCCAGAAGGCCGCCATCATGGTACCGCCGAAAGCTGCATGGAGGAGCTGAGCCGGACTGCCACCGCAGAGACGGCTCCGGCAGCGCCCTGTACACTGCGGCCATGACCTATGTGCCGCAGGCGATGGCCGCCATGGGCAGTGAGATGGACGCCTCGCAGGCCGTCTACTACGCTGCAAGCCAGCTTTACACCCCCGATGACCTGAGCAGCTACGGCAGCGATGAATACAACAACCTGACCGACCCGCTGGACGCTGCCGGGCTGAACCACTGGACTACGATCGATCTGGGCACCACGATTCTGGTTGCCCGCCGGATCGACCCGTTCAAGACCTACACCGTGGACGAACTGGACAGCATGTATGACCTGCTGACCGATATGAAGTCTACCGCCATTCAGGATGAGCTGTACGCCGCCGGTGCCGCGCTGGAGCATGATCTGAACAGCGCCGCGCTGAACACCTACAGCGCCTCCAAGATCAAAAAGAACGCCTGAGCTTAAAAAGTTCAGCCGGGAGCAGCATTGTTTGCTCCCGGCTTTTTTGTTAATGAAAAGAGGTTTGTACCATGACGAAAAACAAATCCCTGAATTTCCTGCTGCAGACACTCGGCTGCCTGATCTCCGCAGCAGGCATCTACAGCTTTGCCGTTGCGGCCGGTATCCCTGTCACCGGCGTTGCGGGCATCAGCTCCATCCTGTACCGCCTGTTCGGCGTGCCGATGGGCCTGAGCAATGTGCTGATCAACATTCCGATCATCTGTGCACCTACAAGCTGCTCGGACGCGCCTTCTTCCTGCGCAGCGTCTACTGCATGATACTCTTTGCCATCTCCACCGACTATGTACTGCCGCTGCTGCCGGTTTATCAGGCGACCGCCTGCTGGCCACAATCTGCGCCGGTGTGGTCGGCGGCATCGGCGATGCACTGATCTACATGAACAACTCCAGCACAGGCGGCCTCGACTTCATCACAATGGCTATCAAAGCCCGCCACCCGTATCTGGCGTTCGGCAACCTCACCTTTGCGGCGGCGCTGGCCGTCATCGTCCTCTCCGGTGCCGTGTTCCGCGATGTAGACTCCATCATCTACGGTATCATGTTCAATTTCCTTGTCTCCACCGTCATCAACAAGATGATGTTCGGCTTCACCTCGTCGATGCTGGCCATGATCATCACCGATGACGCGCTGCCGCCTGTGCCGAGATCGACCGGGTAGCCGACCGCGGCTCCACGATCCTGCAGGGGCGCGGCGGCTACGGCGGCCACCCGAGGGATGTCGTGCTCTGCGCCTGCTCCAACAAGCAGCTCTATGAGATCGAGCATGCCATGCAGGCCCTCGACCCGGGCTGCTTCATCATCATGCTTCAATCCAACGAGGTCCACGGCGAAGGCTTCCGCCAGCTGGAGCTGGGAAAGAACGAGAACCGGAACGAATAAATTTCAGCGGAAACGCGTTTGTTTTAGCAACTCTATGGAGCATAGGTTGCCAAAATGAGCGCGTTTTCTTTATAATGGGCACAGAACAAAAAGGAGGTTTTAGACATGGATGCCACAAGAATCGGTAGATTCATTGGAGCGGAGCGCCGCGCTAAGGGCTGGACGCAGCGCCAGCTGGCAGATAAACTACAGCTGACCGACAAGGCCATCAGCCGTTGGGAGACAGGTAAGGGGTTGCCGGATGTTTCTCTGCTTTTGCCGTTGGCTAATGTGCTGGATATAACCGTAGGTGAGCTGCTGGCTGGCGAACGCCGCCTACAGCCGCCTGCCATGCAGACGGCTGAAGCTGAGGCCCGCACTACGCGTCAGCTGGTAGACTACACGCGGGAGCTTGGCCCCCAACTGCGCCGCCGCCGTGCCTGCACAGTATTGGCCGGGTTGCTGCTGTTTGCTGCGGCGTTCTTGACGCTGCAATTTTTGCGGCTGGTTCTGACAGGTGGGGCGGGCATCCATGGCTTTGGCATAGAATCTTTGTTATTACTCGTTGCTCTTCCGTTTGCTTTTACAACATCTGCCTTTTGGCTGCTGCGACTGCTTTGCACCGATGCCATGACCGAGGTGCGAGCCTTCCGCCGCGCATCGGCCATGGCCGTGGCTGGGCTGTGGTTGCTCGATTTGTACTTTGCCGGAGCGTTTGCCGGGTGTGTTGCGTTCCCTGTGCTGGATTTCTGGCAAGCCCCATCGTGGCAGGAAAATTTAAATCTCGTACCATTTCGACAAATTGCACAATATCTGCTCTGTCTCGTTCCGGGTCAAGGGTATCTTAACGGCTCCGGATATGCGTTTCGCGGGCATTTTGTCTTTTGGATGAACTTTTTGTGTTTTCCTTGCCAGTTCTTCTGCTGCCACGCATCTCACCCCGCTGGCGTGGGGTGGGTGCCGCCGTCTGGCTTGCTGTAGTGGGCGGTTGTGTGATAGAAGTTACACAGCTGTTCGTGCGCACCGATACCGCACCGTTCCGTTTTGATGTGGACGCGGTAATTTTGCGCGTAGCCGGGGCCGTTGTATTTTGGTGGATAGGCAGGATACCCGCTGTCAAAAAATTGCTGGCACGTTTGTTTTAGCCGTAGGGGAGGGATTTTTTTTCCCCCCCGGGAAGCTGCGCGGGCGCAAGCCTGCCCGGAGCGGTCAAGACCGCTCCCTACAGCCTGCCGTTTACGGGTTCCCCGTAGAGAGGGGTCTTGACCCCTCCGCGGGGCGTCGAGGACGCCGACCACCGCCGGTTTGCAGCGCGGTAGGGCCGCACATGTGCGGCCCGGGGCATCCCCATAAACGCGCCGACGGGACACCACCGGGCCGGGCATGCCCGGCCCCTACTGCGATATAAACAAAAGCACCGCCGCTGACGATTTTGCTCGTCAGCGGCGGTGTGGTTTATTTTATGCTAAAATCAGTAGTTCTTAGCCTCTTCCTCGCCGGTCATGACGCGGAGGGCGCCTGGCAGAGGGCGAGCAGCTCGTCCTCACCGGGGTAGGTAGTGACGGGAGCGATCCAGCCGAGGTAGTCGGTCAGGGTCTGGGCCGTGAACGGGTTGTAGGCAATGCCGCCGGTCAGGATGATCTGGTCGACCTTGCCGTGCAGCACGGCAGCCATAGCGCCGGCGTCCTTGGCGATCTGGTAGAAGAAGGCATCCCACACCTGCTTGGCCAGCGCATCGCCGGACTCGGCCATCTTGCCGACCTCACGGGCATCGTTGGTGTGCAGGTAGCCGTTAAAGCCGCCGTTGCCGCAGATTTTCTTGTAAACTTCCTTCTGGGTGTACTTACCGCTGAAGCACATCTTGACGAGGTCGCCGACAGGCACGGTGCCGCTGCGCTCGGGCTGAAGCAGCCTCGCCATCGAGAATGTTGTTCACATCCACGACCTTGCCGTGGTCATGGGCGCCGACCGAGACACCGCCGCCCATGTGGATGACGATGAGGTTCAGCTCCTCATAGCGCTTGCCGTTCTCCTTGGCGAAGCGGCGGGCAACGGCCTTCTGGTTCAGCGCATGGAAGATGGAGCGGCGGGGCAGCTCCGGCATACCGGAAATGCGCGCCTTATCGGTCAATTCATCGACAACCACAGGGTCAACGATGTAGCTGGGCACGCCCAGCGCATCGCCGATCTCGCGGGCAAGGATGCCGCCCAGATTGGACGCATGCTGCCCCTGCACACCGGCCTTCAGTCAGCGAGCAGCGCATCGCTGACGGCATAGGTGCCGCCCGGAATGGGCTTGAGCAGACCGCCGCGGCCGACAATGACATTCAGCGTCTTGGGGTCGCAGTTCTTTTCCTTCAGGAAGTCGAGAATGATCTCCTTGCGGAAATCCTTCTGATCAATGACGCTGGCATACTTGGCGATCTCCTCGGTAGGGTGGCGCAGCGTTTCTTCAAACAGCAGGGTCTCATCCTCAAACACGCCGACCTTGGTGGAGGTGGAGCCGGGATTGATGACCAGAGTTTTGATGGACATGATAAATGTCTCCTTTTTTACATTCTTTGGCTTCCCCCGAGGGGGAAGGCGTTTTTTACTGGTTCAGCCCGGCGGCGACAACGGCGGCCAGCGCGATCGAGTTGACCTTGGTCTGGAAGGAGTCGCTGCGGCTGGTCAGGATGGCGGGCACCTTGGTGCCGGTCAGGATGCAGCCGTTCTTGCAGTCGGCGGTGTGGACAAGCGTCTTGTAGACGAGGTTGCCGGCCTGAATGTCGGGGAAGAGCAGGATGTCGCATGGCCTGCGGCCGGGCGGTCCTGCGCGCTTGTGGTGGGCAGCCTCGGGGTCGATGGCAATGTCCATGGACAGGGGACCATCCACCACACAGCCGGTGATCTTGCCCTCCTCGTTCATCTTGCGCAGCTCATCGGCATCGACGGTGCAGGGCATCTTGGGGTTGACGACCTCAACGGCGGCCAGCGGAGCAACCTTGGGGCAGGCAACGCCGCAGGCATGGGCCACGGCAACGGTATTCTCGATGATATGTACTTTATCTTCCAGCGTCGGGTAGGTCATAAAGGCAACATCGGTCAGGAAAAGCAGCTGCTCGATACCCTTGACCTCAAAGACGGCCACATGGGACAGGGTCTTGCCGGTGCGCAGGCCGACCTCCTTGTCCAGTACACTCTTCAGGAAGGTCTTGGTGTCCAGCAGGCCCTTCATGTACATATTGGCCACGCCGTCATGCGCCAGCTTGACAGCCTTCAGCGAGGCCTGCACCTTGTCGGGCTCGTTGATGATCTCATAGTCGGAAAGGTCGATGTTCAGCTCTGCCGCGATCTTGCGGATGGCAGCCTCGTCACCCACCAGAATGGCATCGGCAATGCCCTGCTTATGGGCGGCGTCAACAGCCTCCAGAACCGCATCGTCCTCGGCGGCGGCGACAGCCAGCTTCTGCTTGCCGCAGGTTTTTACTTCGCGATCAGGTCCTCAAAATTCATCTTACAGCACCTCGTTTTTTTTCAGTCAGGGCGGGGCAGCCTCAAAAAAGCCCCGTATGTTAAAATAATAACACTTTATGCGCCGTGGGTCAAGAGGGGGAAGGGGAGCGGCGTGTCAAAAAATATTTTTTCTGTTTTGCGTGCGGTGCCTATTAAATTGGTAGGGAGCCGCCCGATTTTGCAGAAAGCTGACCGATTTTTAATAAATTTGGCATTGACAAAACCTTAACAGGATGGTAAAACTATAGTAGCGGTTCGATACGCGCACCGCTGCGGCACCATGCCGCCGTACTTCTGACCCAAAGGATACCGTCCCAAAGAGCCAGCGTCGGCGCCGGTGCCTAGCTTTACCCCTAAAGTTGTTTAATTTTTAACAGGTAAGGCGTTATTCCAAACCGAAAGGTTCACACATTCATGCCAACCATTGCCATGTATCCCGGCAGCTTTGATCCCGTCACCAACGGGCATCTCGATATTATCAAGCGCTCCAGCCGTATGTTTGACAAGGTGATCGTTGCGGTACTCGTCAACAGTGCCAAGACACCTCTCTTCACGGTCGAGGAGCGCGTTGCCATGCTGCGGGAGGCCTGCAAGAACATCCCGAATGTCGAGATCGACTCCTTCAACGGTCTGACTGTCAGCTTTGCCAAGCAGAAGGTGCCACCGTCATGGTGCGCGGCCTGCGTGCGGTCACAGACTTTGAGAATGAGATTCAGCTTGCCCACACCAACTACGCCATGATGCCCGAGATCGAGACGGTCTTTCTGGCGACCGCCATCAAGTGGAGCTACCTGTCGTCCACCATCGTGCGGGAGGCTGCCCACTACGGGCAGGATGTTTCCCGCTTTGTACCCCGCAATGTTGAGAAAGCCCTCATCACCAAGCGGGAGGCAGGGGAGTTATAACGCATTCACGCCGTGCGCCTTGCCGGCCTGAAGATAAAAAGTTACTCAATAGTCCATCCAAAGAGAAGTATTTTTAGGAGCTACTTATGAAAAAGATCGTCATCGCCAGCGCCTGCCGTACTGCCATTGGCAAGTTCGGCGGCACCCTCGCCAATGTCCCCGCCGCTGAGCTGGGCTCCATCGTCATCAAAGAGGCGTTGGATCGCGCCCATGTCAAGCCCGAGCAGGTCGATCAGGTCTACATGGGCTGTGTCATTCAGGCCGGTCTGGGCCAGAACGTTGCCCGTCAGGCTTCCCTGAAGGCCGGTCTGCCCATCGAGGTCCCCGCTGTCACCGTCAACGTGGTCTGCGGCTCCGGTCTGAACTGCGTCAACATGCTGCCCAGATGATCGAGGCCGGCGATGCCGACATCGTGGTTGCCGGCGGTATGGAGAACATGGACATGCTCCGTTCGCCATGATGAAGGGCCGCTACGGCTACCGCATGGGCTACCCCATGGGCAAGAGCGAGCTGGTTGACACGATGGTCAACGATGCTCTGTGGGATGCCACCGGCTTCAATATGCACATGGGCATGACCGCCGAGAACATCTGCACCAACGAGACCTACCAGAAGAAGTACGGCTACAACCCCATCAGCCGTGAGCAGCTGGATGAGTTTGCCTTCCATTCTCAGGAGAAGGCCGCCAAGCTATCGCCGACGGCGCTTTCAAGGACGAGATCGTTCCCGTTGTCATCAAGGGCAAGAAGGGCGACACCGTGTTTGATACCGACGAAGGCCCCCGCATGAGCTCCATGGAGGTTCTGGGCAAGCTGAAGCCCTGCTTCAAGAAGGACGGCATCGTCACCGCCGCCAACTCCTCCGCCATCAACGACGGCGCTGCTGCTCTGGTCATCATGAGCGAGGAGAAGGCCAAGGAGCTGGGCGTTGAGCCTCTGGCTACCTGGGTCGCCGGCGCTCTGGCCGGTGTTGAGCCTGAGGTCATGGGCCTCGGCCCCATCGCCGCCACCCGCAAGGTCATGGCCAAGACCGGCCTGACCGTTGACGACATGGATCTGATCGAGGCCAACGAGGCTTTTGCCGCTCAGTCTGTTGCCGTCGGCGAGGCTCTGCACTTCGACCAGAACAAGCTGAACGTCAACGGCGGCGCTATTGCGCTGGGCCATCCCGTCGGCGCTTCCGGTGCCCGTATTCTGGTCACCCTGCTGTACGCCATGAAGCACCGCGGCGCTCATAAGGGTCTGGCTACCCTGTGCATCGGCGGCGGCATGGGCTGCGCCACCATCGTTGAGATGTAATTACCGGAGGAAATCAAAATGTCCTTTGTTACCACTGAAATTCAGGACGCTGTTGCTGTCCTGACCATCGACCGTCCGAAGGCGCTCAACGCGCTGAACCCGGAGGTTCTGGCTGACCTGAAGGCCGCCTTTGAGGCCATCGATCAGAACGCCGTCCGCTGTGTCGTCCTGACCGGCGCCGGCGACAAGAGCTTCGTTGCCGGTGCTGACATCGGCTCGATGTCCACCATGACCAAGGCCGAGGGCGAGGCTTTCGGCAAGCTGGGCAATGATGTGTTCCTGATGATCGAGCATTTCCCGCTGCCTGTCATCGCAGCTGTCAACGGCTTCGCGCTGGGCGGCGGCAATGAGCTGGCCATGAGCTGCGACATCCGCCTCTGCTCCGACAACGCCGTCTTCGGCCAGCCGGAAGTCGGCTTAGGCATCACGCCGGGCTTTGGCGGCACCCAGCGTCTGGCCCGTCTGGTCGGCATGGGCATGGCAAAGCAGCTGGTCTACTCTGCCTGAACATCAAGGCAGACGAGGCCCTGCGCATCGGTCTGGTCAACGCCGTTTACACGCAGGAGGAGCTGCTGCCCGCCGCGCTGAAGCTGGCCGGCAAGATCGCCAAGAATGCCCCCATTGCCGTGCGCAACTGCAAGAAGGCCATCAACGACGGCATCAGCCTGCCCATCGAGAAGGCTGTCGAGGTCGAGGAGAAGCTGTTCGGCGATTGCTTCGAGACCCACGATCAGGTCGAGGGCATGGGCTGCTTCCTGAGCCGCGAGAAGCCGAAACCGAAGCCGGTTTTCACGAACAACTAATTTTAGATAAATCTTAAAATCGTGCGCAGCGCGCACACCGATTTTATTATCTCTTATCTTTTATCTTATATTGGAGGTACTTACTATGAAGGTAGGCGTTATCGGTGCCGGCACTATGGGCCAGGGCATCGCAAAGGCATTCGCTCAGATTGAGGCTTCACCGTTGCACTGTGCGACATCAAGCAGGAGTGGGCCGAGGGCGGCAAGAATAAGATTGCTGCCGGCTATGCCAAGCTGGTTGCCAAGGGCAAGCTGGATCAGGCTGAGGTCGACCGCCGCATGGCTGCCATCACCGCCGGTCTGAAGGAGGATCTCTGCGCTGACTGCGACCTGATCGTTGAGGCTGCTTTCGAGGATATGAAGGTCAAGCAGACCACCTTCGGCGAGCTGGACAAGATCTGCAAGCCCGAGTGCATCTTTGCCTCCAACACCTCTTCTCTGTCCATCACCGAGATCGGCAAGGGCCTGACCCGTCCTCTGGTCGGCATGCACTTCTTCAACCCCGCTGACCGCATGAAGCTCATCGAGGTCATCGCCGGTGTCAACACCCCCGCCGAGACCGTTGAGGCCATCAAGAAGATCAGCACCGAGATCGGCAAGAGCCCCGTTCAGGTCAACGAGGCTGCCGGCTTCGTTGTCAACCGCATCCTGATCCCCATGATCAACGAGGCTGCCTTCATCAAGATGGAGGCGTTTCTGACATCGCCGGTATCGACACCGCTATGAAGCTGGGTGCCAACCATCCGATGGGCCCCCTGGAGCTGGGCGACTTCATCGGTCTGGACATCTGCCTGGCCATCATGGACGTTCTGTACAAGGAGACCGGCGACAGCAAGTACCGTGCCTGCCCGCTGATCCGCAAGATGGTCCGCGGCGGCAACCTCGGCTGCAAGACCGGCAAGGGCTTCTACATCTACAACGCTGACCGCACCAAGACCCCGGTCGACGCTCTGTAATTTCGTAACTTACGCGCCTGGCGCGGCGAGCACCGTGCCGGGCTGCGTTTGTTGATATAGGGAGGATTAAGTAATGGATTTTACTCTGTCTAAACAGCAGCAAATGGTCCAGAAGATGTACAAGGAGTTTGCTGAGAACGAAGTCAAGCCCCTGGCCAAGAAGGTCGACGCGGAGGAGTACTTCCCCAAAGAGACCGTTGAGAAGATGGCTAAGCTGGGCATGATGGGCATTTATTTCCCGAAGTCCGTTGGCGGTGCAGGCGGCGACGTGCTGTCCTACGTCATGGCGGTTGAGGAGATGTCCAAGGTTTGCGGCACGACCGGTGTTATCCTGTCTGCCCACACCTCTCTGTGCGCTGCGCCTATCTACGAGAACGGCACCCCCGCCCAGAAGGAAAAGTACCTGCCCAAGCTGTGCAGCGGCGAGTGGATCGGCGCTTTCGGTCTGACCGAGCCCGGTGCCGGTACCGACGCTCAGGGCCAGCAGACCTTCGCCGTTGACGAGGGCGACCACTGGAAGCTGAACGGCTCCAAGATCTTCATCACCAACGCCGGTTTTGCCGATGTGTTCATCATCATCGCCGTCACCGGTTTTGTCACCGACAAGCGCGGCCGCAAGCAGAAGGAAATCAGCGCCTTCATCGTTGAGCGCACCGATCCCGGCTTCAAGGTCGGCAAGCCCGAGGACAAGATGGGCATTCGCGGTTCTTCCACCTGCGAGCTCATCATGGAAGACTGCATCATCCGAAGGATCGCCTGCTGGGCGTGAAGGGCAAGGGCTTCCAGCTGGCCATGGCTACCCTGGACGGTGGCCGTATCGGCATCGCTTCCCAGGCTCTGGGCATTGCCGAGGGCGCCATCGACGAGACTGTCGCCTATGTCAAGGAGCGCAAGCAGTTTGGCCGCTCCATCGCACAGTTCCAGAACACCCAGTTTGAGCTGGCCGAGATGAAGGCCCGCGTTGACGCCGCCAAGTATCTGGTCTATGCAGCTGCCCAGAAGAAGCAGGCTGCCATGGACGGCCAGAAGGTTCGTTACAGCGTCGAGGCTGCTGAGGCCAAGCTCATTGCCGCCCGCACCGCCAGCGATGTGACCCGCCGCTGCCTGCAGCTGTTCGGCGGCTACGGCTACACCCGCGATTACCCCATCGAGCGCATGATGCGTGATGCCAAGATCACCGAGATCTACGAGGGCACCAGCGAAGTGCAGATGATGGTCATCGGCGGCGCGCTGCTGAAGTAAGGAGGACAGACGTAATGAAAGCAATCGTTTGTGTCAAACAGGTTCCCGATACGCAGGGCAAGGTCGCTGTCAAGGCTGACGGCACCATGGATCGCTCTGCCATGGCTACCATCACCAACCCCGACGACCTGAACGCCGTCGAGGCCGCCCTGCAGCTGAAAGACGAGACCGGCTGCGAGGTCGTCGTCGTCACCATGGGCCGCCGCCGGCAGAGGGTATGCTGCGTGAGCTGATGGCCCGCGGCGCTGACCGCGGCGTGCTGGTTTCCGGCCGCGAGTTCGGCGGTTCCGACACCTTCGCCACCTCTCAGATTCTGGCCGCTGC
>ENA-OQCP01000167-OQCP01000167.1-human-gut-metagenome-genome-assembly--contig:-NODE-167-length-27332-cov-2.666311_pt1 | contig 27332 bp, 49 predicted proteins | sample MGYA00242760_ERZ504583 | MGnify/ENA primary metagenome ERZ504583 (study PRJEB26092, sample SAMD00036308) | human gut metagenome | host: Homo sapiens | study: EMG produced TPA metagenomics assembly of...
AGGGAGGGGAGTTTTGAAGTTGCTCTTGTTTGTATTTTGTAGGACTATCTCTGTCCCCCTCTACGGGGGAGGGGCTAGGGGAGAGGCTTTTAATGCTCCGATTGTACGCTTTACCCGCTCCGCAGTAGTGATGGTGTGTGTGTATTCATCAATATGTACCGTTCCTCCATAGAGACGGCGGAATTATGATAGAGCATGGAGCTCTCGATATTTTCCCTGGCGGAGAAATGAAATTCGCGGATGCCGGTTTCTCGGGCAATGTGGCTATGTTGGCTTCATTCACCCCACAGCCTGCCAATAGGATGATTCGGTCTGATGCTTGTTGTTGGAGTTCTTTCAGAAGGGGAATGCCTCGCTCTGCTGTAGGTTGCTGTCCGGAAGTTAGGATGCGGTTGCATCCTAATGCGATAATATCTTCTATTGCTTTTTGTGGATTTCTGCATACATCGAAAGCACGGTGGAAGGTGACGGACATCCCTTGTGAGGCTTTCATAAGCTGCTCCATCAATGGAATGTCTACATCTCCTTCTGCCGTCAGGCAACCGAACACGACTCCGTCAGCGCCTAGGCGGCGGGCATTCTCTATGTCTTTCAGCATGATGCGCTGTTCGGTGGAGGAGTAAAGGAAGTCTCCTCCACGGGGACGGACAATGATATGCAATTTGGTCTGCTGCAATACTTCCCGTGCGATGAGGATATCGCCGTATGAGGGGGTTGTCCCTCCCTCGGGGATGCCTGCGCATAGTTCCACCCGGTCTGCTCCGCCGGCTTGTGCGGCAATACAACTCTCTACGGAGTTGGCACAAACTTCAACTGATAATCTTTCATTTTGTAAAGTTATGGTTGTGGTGCAAAAATAAGAAAAGGGTGAATACGAATTCACCCTTTTCTGCATTTATTTTCTTTTCTGATGTTACTTTGCGTAGCTCACCGCACGTGTCTCACGGATAACGGTAATCTTCACCTGACCCGGATAAGTCATTTCGTCCTGAATCTTCTTGGCGATTTCACCGGAAAGGTTCTCCGTCTGCTTGTCGTCAATCTTGTCTGCACCGACAATGACACGCAACTCACGGCCTGCCTGGATGGCATATGTCTTTGTCACTCCCGGATAGGACATGGCCAGTTGCTCAAGGTCGTTCAGGCGCTTGATGTATGCTTCTACAATTTCGCGGCGTGCTCCCGGGCGTGCTCCTGAAATGGCATCGCATACTTGTACGATGGGGGCCAGCAGGCTGGTCATTTCCACTTCGTCGTGGTGGGCACCGATGGCGTTGCAGATGTCCGGCTTTTCCTTGAACTTTTCCGCCAGCTTCATACCATAGAGTGCATGCGGCAATTCCGGTTCCTCATCGGGTACCTTGCCTATATCATGCAGCAGTCCGGCACGTTTTGCTTTCTTCGGGTTGAGTCCCAGCTCTGATGCCATCACAGCGCAAAGATTGGCTGTCTCGCGTGCATGCTGCAAAAGGTTCTGGCCGTATGAAGAACGGTATTTCATCTTACCGATAATGCGGATAAGTTCCGGATGCAGACCGTGGATGCCCAGGTCGATAGTAGTGCGTTTACCGGTTTCGATGATTTCCTCTTCTACCTGCTTGCGTACTTTGGCAACTACCTCTTCGATACGTGCCGGGTGGATACGTCCGTCTGTTACCACTGGTGCAATGCCAGGCGTGCAATCTCACGGCGAACCGGGTCGAAAGCTGACAATACGATAGCTTCCGGAGTATCGTCTACCACAATTTCCACACCGGTGGCAGCTTCCAGGGCGCGGATGTTGCGGCCTTCGCGACCGATGATACGTCCCTTGATTTCATCTGATTCGATGTGGAATACAGTTACCGAGTTTTCAATGGCTGTTTCCGTAGCCACGCGCTGGATGCTCTGTATCACGATGCGCTTGGCCTCTTTGCTTGCCGTCAGCTTGGCGTCGTCCATGATGTCGTTAATGTAGGACTGGGCCTGCGTTTTGGCTTCTTCCTTTAGGGATTCTATCATGCGCTCTTTGGCTTCTTCGGCAGAAAGTCCGGAAATGGCTTCCAGCTTTTCTATTTCCTGGCGCTGCATGTGCTCCAGTTCTTCTTTCTTCTTGTCTACGATGGACAGTTGGGCTTCCAGATTTTCTTTCACGGCTTCTGCTTCCATTTTCTTGCGCTGGATTTCTTCCTGGCGTTGGTTCAGTACCAATTCACGTTGTTTCAGCTTGTTTTCTGCCTGCTGTATCTTTTGGTTACGTTGGGCCACTTCTTTTTTCCAAGTCTGCCTTTCTTGTTCAGGAATTTTTCCTTTACTTCCAGCAACTTATTTTTCTTAATCACTTCCGCTTCCGCTTCCGCATCTCTCAGGATACCGTCGTATTTGTTTTTCAGCCCGTGCTTGAAGAACAAGTACGAGGCAAACCCTCCGACAATGAAGCAGGCAATGGATAATACTATTGTAACTACTGTCATTTTATTAATTTGTTTTTAGTATATAAATAAAAAAGCACTGCATAAAAGCTTGCTTTGATGAAGGGCAAACTTTTGTACAGTGCGCGAATTTCTCTCTTTTACCGACCCGACGGAGGGATTGCAGCTTATTGTTCCTTGAAATAGGTCTCCAATACCTCTGTCAGTTCCTTTATTTTAGCGGTATAGGGTTCAGTATCATTACGGTCCTTCAACTGAAGGTTTTCTAAAGCGACTGATAGGCCACCATGGCTATAATTCTCTCTAGAGACACATTCTGATAATGCTCCCGATACGCATTGAGCCTGATATCTACCTGCTTGGCGGCTTCTCTTACCATTTCCTCGTCCTCACGGTTGATTGTGAGAGGGTAGGAGGCTCCTGCCATCTGCAGGTTTATCTTTATCTTATCGTTCATACATCCTCTTCTCTTTATTCATTCAACAAAGCGATGCATTTATCGACTTCACGCACTAATTTGGACAATCGCAGTTTCGTCTCTTTCACGTCACTGCCGTTAAGGCTGATTGTCGTAGCTGTTTTTAGGTTCGTGTAGTTAAGTTCCAGTTCCCGGTATTCAGCTTGTACCTTCCGTATTCCTCCTCTTTGGCTTCAAGAAGTTGCTTTAGCTCAGCATTTTCGCGTTTTAATTCATCGTGCAGATAGATTAAATGCCGCAGTCTGGCTTCAAAGGTACTTAATAGCTTCTTTTCTTCGTCTGTCATCACTACACCAAAATTGTACACAAAAATACGATTTACTTGGAGATTACAAAAACTTTTCGGAGAAAATGTGTTGTAGAAGTGCCGAAATAACCGAAATGGCCTATGAAAGCTTGGTTTCGGGGGATTGAAAAGGGGCGGACTGTTTATCATATGTGGATAGGTGTGGGACTATTGGTTTTCTGCAAGGATTCTCTTCCTTTCTTTTCAAACGCTTAGTATTTCTGTTGCTAACTATTAATCGTCCGACAGTTGTTGAATTATCGTCCAACAACTGTCGGACGATAATTAGACATATGTCGGACGATAATAAAACGGTTATCGGACGATTAATAGTTAGTAAGGCAGGAATTACTTTTTGCTGTTTCCGGAACTACTGCTTGGGAATGATTGGAATAATCTATAGTAAAGGAGGATGCAAAGAAATAAATAAAATAATTTATATAATAGTTTGGTTTATAAAATAAACTAATTATATTTGCAACATCTTAGATTGTCAATCGGGGAATATGTGCTGAAATGAATAAGAATTTAACTGATTAAAGATTATGGAAGATAAGATATTTGATATGGGGAAGCAGAAGCCGGTTGCTGGAGTGGTACGGGATAGTTGGCAGCATCAGCTTTGGTGGATATTTACTGTACTAACGGTGATGTGTTTGTATTGGCTTTCCAATATCGTGTTGTGGGTTCCCTGGAGTCATAGCCCCCGGTTGGGTATGTTGCTGATGCTTACTGTAAACCCTCTTTTCTGGGGGATAGGCATTTATGCTTGCTTGTCTTGTGGGAGTAATGCCGGGAATCTGATGAAGAAGGCGTTGTTTGTATCATTGGTTGCTGTTGGGAATATCTTTACTTTCGGATTTTCTGTTTTTTGCAGTATGCATGGAGTCAAAGGATGTATGGCATATCACTACTTTTTATGGTTATGCCTGGTTGGTGATACTGGCTTTGGGTGAGGCTTTCTTTTTGCGTAAAAGCTTGTTGGCCAGATGTTATGTGATGACGGTGAGAGTACTGCTGGTTTTAGTGGGCATTCTACTGTGTTTATGGATTCTTCAGTATACTCTTGTTTAATTCTGAAAGGAGGGAATATGGAAACCTGGTTTGTGTATATGCTTACGGCCAATTGGCTACTGATGCTTTTCTTGATATTGAATGTATTTGATGTTGAATAATAAATCTATTGGTTATGAATGACAGAGTGTTGAATGAGAAGGAGAGTTTGGAACTCATTGCTCAAATGATACAGAATACGAAGTCCCGGATGACTCGGAATTCCGGAGCTCCTTTTCTGATATGGGGATATACGACCATAATAGTGTCGTTATTGGTTTGGTTTCTGTTGAAGGAAACGGGAAATTATCATTGGCAATGGCTGTGGTTTTTGTTGCCGGCTATTTCCCTGCCTTCTACTTTATGGATTGAGCACAAACAGCCGAAGATGATTAAGACTTATATTGACCGTATTGTAGGATATGTATGGGCGGTATTCGGATTAGGGGGCTTTTTTGTTTCCTGGGTTTCCATCTTCTTCTGGAATATGTCTGTCCTTTTTGTCATATTACTGATGATGGGAATGGGGACGGCACTGACGGGACTGATTATAAAGATGAAGGTAGTGACAGTGTGCGGAGTGGTGGGAGCTTTGGCCTCTGTGGGGTGTATCTATGTACACGGTTTCGACCAAATACTGGTTTTTGCATCGGCTTTTGTTTTTATGATGGTGATACCGGGACATTACTTAAACGGAATGGCAAAGCAGGATAAATAAATATTTATTGATTATGGAAGACAAGAAACTGAACGAGAAAGAGAGTTTGGAACTCATCACTCAGATGATACAGAATACGCGTCGGAATTTGGACACAGGTAGCGGAAACATGTTTTTAGTGTGGGGATATGTGAGTGTATTGGTGACATTGACGGTGTTGGCGGGTGTGTACTTTACAAAGAATCCTCTCTGGAGTGTGGGGATTTTGGGGAATTCCCGTTATCGTATTTACTGACATTTCTTTTGATGCGTAAGCGTCAGAAGATGGTAAAATCTTACATTGACAAGATTTTAGTTCAGGTTTGGAGGATGTTTGGACTGATTTGTATGATATTTGTATTGATGGCTACGGATCTTGAACGGTATGAGGTTATTCTTCCTATGGGGGCTATTGTCATGTCGATGGGAAGTATCATTACGGGTTGCATCATTCGTTATACTACATTTTTTATCTTTCCGGCTATGGGGCTTATGTGGGGTATGAAGAGTTTCTTTGATGCACTGAATTCCGGAACGTCATACGTGTCTTTGGTTTGGTTTACCGGTGTGGTGGTCTTTGCATGATTGTTCCGGGGCATATTTTGAACTATAAAGCCCGGAAAGAAGTTCACAACAGAAAGTGAGGTATAAGATGAAGACAATAAATAATGTTTTGGACAGATTTCTGCTCTCCTGGAAATTTATGGTATGGATAATTGTTTTGCTATTCATTTTATTTCCGGTTGCAATAAAAGAAGTTCAATGGGAATCTGTTGGAAATATGGTATTCTATACGTTGGGACATGCTTTTATTGGGGCTTCCTTTGTTGGGAATATCTCTCTATGCATTGTTGAAAATAAATGGAAGAATAAAATTTGATATGTTTAAAGAACTGAACCTTTGCTCCACAGTGAACTGCGGCTTGCGGTGATGTCGTTGCTCATCAGTGTTGAGGAAGCGGATTTTGTCTATATCCGCCAACAAACGAAAGCTACGGCAGGAAACCTCAGTGTGCAGTTGGATAAGCTCAGCAAGGCGGGTTATGTGGAGATAACAAAAACTTTTAAAGGAAAAATGCCTTGTACACTTTGTAGGATTACTCCGCAGGGAGTGGATGCCTTTGAAGAATATATAGAGGCGTTGAAATCTTATCTGGTGGGAAAATTATGATTTTCCTGAGAATTTGATGGGATTGATGGAAAATGGCAGTGTCTGATTAAAAACAATGAGAAATTATGAAAAGGAGTATTGTTTTATTTGTCCTCTTGTCTGCATTTGTAGTAGGCGTATGTATGGTCAATGCGGCTTGTGGAGCCTCATTGTCAAGAACTGAATCTGATGATGTACTGGACGGCATTCAGAAAAAAATTGAACTGGCTATGAACAATTGCTTTGTTCAAAATACTGCAGCTCCGCTCGATAGTCTGTTTACAAAGCTGAACAAACTTGAAGATGGGAATGGTATGGTTCCGTATTGGAAGGCTTATATTACCTACTATAAAAGTGTTTTCTATTTGAAACTTGGAAAGAAGGAAGATAGTGGGAAAGTGATAAAGGAAGCCTCCGCTATTTTGAATGATATAGGGAACAAAACTTCTGAAACCTATGCCTTATTAGCGCTTGTGCAGAGTTTTTCCATTCAGTTTGCTTCGGGTATGGAGGCAGGAAGAATATCTGCTGGCATTCGGGAAAATGCTGGGAAGGCTTTGGAACTGGACTCTACCAATGTAAGAGGTTGGTATGTATTGGGCAGTAACGATTATTACACTCCGGCTAGTTTCGGTGGCGGGAAGAAGGTGGAATATTATTTGAAGAAAGCTACTTCATCTCCTGACAAGAATACAGATGATTCCAGCCTGCCTACCTGGGGAAGAGAATACGCCTATGCTCTCTTGATTCAATACTATATGCAGAACGATAGGACGGATGAGGCCAAAAATTGCTTGCTGATGGCAGAGAAGGAGTATCCGGACAGTTATTTTATCGGCGAATATAAAAGGAAACTGGACGAATAATTTATCATTCTTCTGGAACCACTGTGCATTTAATTGCCTCAAAGGTAGGAATCTTCAAAAAAGGTTTCTACCTTTGTCTTTTCTTCAAGGAGTAATTTTTTGAATAGGTAGGAACTACAAACAATGAATTGATATGAGAATCTTGGTTACTTATGCCGTACAAGGCGAATTTACTGAATTGAAATTTCCCGGACTGATAGGGGAGGAAGAGGTGCAGGTTGGCTATCTCCGTACCGGTATGGGAAAGGTGAAATCGGCTTTTTATCTTTCTGAAGCGATAAGCCATGCGCAACCGGACTTGGTGGTCAATGTGGGTACGGCAGGGACTATCCGTCACCAGGTAGGAGATATTTTCGTATGCCGTCATTTTGTGGACCGTGATATGCAGAAGCTGGTGGAGCTTGGTATGGAGTATGAGATTGATTCAATGGATTTGTTGTCCCAAAAAGGATATTGTTTACACTGGCCGGCAGGCGGTGTATGCAATACGGGGGATACTTTCTTGACAGAACTCTCGGATGTGTCCGGTGATGTTGTGGATATGGAAGCCTATGCCCAGGCTTTGGTATGCCGTGCCAAGAATGTTCCTTTCATTTCGGTGAAGTACGTGACGGATATTATCGGGCAGAACTCCGTGAAACATTGGGAAGACAAGCTTGCCGATGCTCGGAAGGGGTTGGGAGAATTCTTCGAGAAGTTAGGAGGAGTTTAGCACATCATTTCAACGTCTTGAATGACAGTATATGCCAAGTCACCCCCACAGCGACAAGGAACAATACTATCTTTATTTCTGTTAGTGGAATCAAGAAGAAGATGCAGTAAACCATTGTTCCCCACATCAGCAGTAGGGAGATGATTTTGGCACGTAGAGGGATGGCTTTGTTCTCGCGGAAGCTGCGGATGTAGGGACCGAGGCATTTGTGTTCAGCAACCATTGGTACAGTCTGGGTGAGCCTCTGAAGTAGAGTGCTGCCGTGAGCAGCAGGAAAGGCGTGGTGGGCAGCAACGGCAGGAAGATGCCGATGATGCCGAGTGCCAAAGAAACTGTTCCCAAAATGATGCAGACGGTTTTCATGCGGCAAATGTAGGAAAAATAATAATATAGATAATATGTATGCGAATAAAGTAAAGAAGGTTGTTGCCGTCCACGACTTGTCGGGAGTCGGACGGGTGTCTCTGACGGTGGTCATTCCCATTCTTTCGTCTATGGGTTTCCAGGTGTGTCCGTTGCCTACAGCCGTATTGTCGAGCCATACCCAGTATCCGGAATTCTCTTTTCTGGACTTGACGGATGAAATGCCGAAGATTATTTCCGAGTGGAAGAAGCTGGAAGTACAGTTTGATGCCTTTTATACCGGCTATCTGGGTTCTCCGCGGCAGATACATATTGTTTCTGACTTTATTGATGACTTCCGCCGACCGGACGGTCTGGTTGTGGTAGACCCGGTGTTGGGTGATAACGGACGGCTTTATGCGACTCCACGAGTCCATGATTGATGAAATGAAACATCTCATCACCAAGGCCGATGTCGTTACCCCCAATCTGACGGAGCTGTTCTATCTGCTGGGTATTCCTTATAAGGAGATGAATACGGATGAGGAATTGAAGTCATACCTTCGCCAGCTTTCCGATTGTGGTCCCGAAGTGGTGATTATTACCAGTGTGCCCGTACGGGATGATAAGCATAAGACGTCCGTGTATGCCTATAACCGGAACGGTAACCGCTACTGGAAGGTTACGTGTCCTTACCTGCCGGCCCATTATCGGAACGGGGGATACGTTTACCAGTGTCATCACCGGGGCACTGTTGCAAGGTGACAGTTTGCCCATTGCCCTGGACCGTGCCACGCAGTTCATTCTGCAAGGTATCCGTGCTACTTTCGGATACGAGTACGACAACCGTGAAGGTATACAGCTTGAAAAGGTGTTGCATAATCTCGACATGCCGATTCAAATCTGCAGCTATGAATTAATTTAAACCAATCTCATCTTATGAAAAAGAAAATATTCTTGGCAGTGTTTCTCTGTTGCGGCATGTTTGCAGCAATGGCGCAGACTGCTGCCGACTCTCTTGCCATCGTTTCTGCCGATTGGCAGACTGAGCCCCTGCAGAAAGGGATGCTTTATAAAAAGGCAGTATTCAGTTCTTTGTATGGAGTTCCTCAGGAAGTGTCTATTTTTGAAATATCCCCGAAGCGCTACCGTTTCGATGTGCTCGTCCACAATCCCAAGGAGGAGACCAGTATAGCCGCCCGGCATGCAGGTGCGGTGGCGGCCATCAATGGCTCCTATTTTGATATGAAAGCCGGAAATTCCGTCTGCTATCTGCGTAAGGACGGGGTGGTGATAGATACTACCTCTACCGGGGTTCTGGCAACAGTGTCCAATGGAGCTGTACTCATAAAGAAAGGCAGGCTGGAACTGATTCCCTGGAGCAAGCAGGATGAAAAGGCATGTACTTTGAAAAAAGGCACTGTGCTGGCTTCCGGTCCTTTGATGCTGAAGGACGGGCAAGTGTGCGACTTGTCCGGGACTAACCGGAATTTTGTAGATACCAAGCATCCCCGCAGTGCTGTGGCGCTGACAAGAGAAGGAAAAATCCTGCTTATTGTTGTTGACGGACGTCGGAAGGGAAAAGCGGAAGGTATCAATATACCGAGCTTGCCCATATGATTCGTATATTGGGCGGGGAGGATGCGTTGAATCTGGACGGTGGCGGTTCTTCTACGCTGTGGAGTGGGGCGTTGCCGGATAAGGGAATAGCCAATACCCCGAGTGGCAGTGCAGAGCGTAAGGTTGCCAATTCTCTTTGTGTGTACGAATAAGATAGGGAAGTAAATGGATAAATCTTAAGTTTTTTGTAATTTTGCCGTCGCATCGAGGTGACATTAGATGCGGCAACTTATTATATTAATTAGCGTATTAACAATATGTACACAGTCATCAAACGCATGGAAGTGTCGGCTGCCCATAGCCTGAAACTTTCTTATCGCAGTAAGTGTGAGAATCTGCACGGTCACAACTGGATTATCACTGTCTATTGCCGTTCCAAAGAGCTGAATGCGGACGGAATGGTGGTAGACTTCAGTCACATCAAGCAGGTGGTAAAGGAACAGCTGGATCATCATAATCTTAATGAAGTGCTGTCCTTCAATCCCACAGCCGAGAACATAGCCCGTTGGATATGCGACCAGATACCCACTTGCTTCAAGGTAGAGGTGCAGGAGTCGGAATCAAACATTGCCGTCTATGAGGAAGATTAATGAGATATTCTACAGTTTGCAGGGAGAAGGATACCATACGGGTACCCCGGCTGTCTTTATCCGTTTTTCCGGTTGCAACCTGAAGTGCCCCTTCTGTGATACGCAGCATGAGGACGGCATACTGATGTCCGATGAAGATATCGTAACAGAAGTCAGTAAATACCCTGCCGCTACCGTGATATTGACCGGTGGAGAACCCTCCCTTTGGATTGACCGTGAATTTGTGGATTGTCTGCACCAGGCGGGAAAGTATGTCTGCATTGAAACAAACGGTACCCGTCCGCTGCCGGATAATATAGATTGGGTGACTGCTCTCCCAAGCAGGGGGTAAAGCTGGAAATTACGCGTATGAATGAAGTGAAGGTAGTGTATGAAGGGCAGGATATTACTGTTTATGAGCAGCTGCCCGCTGGGCATTTCTTTCTTCAGCCTTGCTCTTGCAGCAATACGGTCGAAACGGTGGATTGCGTGATGAAGCATCCTAAGTGGAGGCTTAGTTTGCAGACACATAAGCTGATAGATATCCGGTAGGCATTTATAAAACGAATAATGCTGTAAGCAATGCTTACAGCCATTATTCGTTCATGCACGGGAGGAGAGGCTCGAACTCCCGACACCCGGTTTTGGAGACCGGTGCTCTACCAACTGAGCTACTCCCGTGTTTGCGGCTGCAAAGGTAATGCAAACTTTCAAATATGCAAGTAACAGACGTACTTATTTTATAAAGAAAGTTGCTTACAACATCTGTAAGTCCTGATACATAATGCGATACGCTGCTGCTTTTTTTTCCAGTGCCAGCGGGTAGGCTCTTGAGGAAGAAGGCATCCGGTAGAGGCGCATCGGATGGTTTTCGAAAAGAAACTCCGTGAAGTCGCCTACTTTGGGCTTGTCGATGGAAAACTGCGTGCACAGCGTGTCCGTTGCCTTCTCGCCGGTGGTGACGATAGCCTTGCATTGCGGTATCCGGTGCAGTAGGGCAGGAATGTCCGTAGGCTGCACTACTTCCAGAAACTTGTCCGAGGCATTGTCCTGCAGGCGCCGTATGGCAGAGGCTGTGTCGAACAAGGCAATACCCTTCCTGCAGGAAACTGATGAGGCGTTCTTTGCAGAAAGCCTTCTTCGTCTTGTCTACAAAATAATCCTTGTCATTGAAGAAAAGGAACCCGGTAATCCTCCACATGTCATTGTTCCAGTTGGGGTAGTAAAACTCCATGGACACCGCTTTTTCTGCGGAGGAAAGCTTCCCAGCATCAGCAGACGGGCGTTGCCGGGAAGGAAGGGTTCTAAAGGGTGTTGTTCTATTTCCATACTTCCAATTTCATTGTTCTGCCTGCAAAAGTACGGAATATATCTTGGATATGCTATCCTGCAATGTCCTGATTGCTCATTCTGTCGGTGATTTGGAAGGGGAAATCAGGATATTCGTAGAGGCTGAACCGGGATTCTGTCTTGCCTTCCGTATAGTTCCAGATGGTGTCATATTCTTCGGCGTCTTCTCCCATGGCCTGCAGTTGGCGGAGGTAGGAGCTATGGACTTGTTCTCTACGATATATATTTGTCCCAGCCGGTCTATTATAGGCTGTGGCGCCGGGTGCTGTCATGGTCGAAACGCAGGATGCGCTTGCCTTCGGAAGTGATGCCTACCATGTTGAAGGTCATGCTCTTGCCGATGGCGGGCAGGTTGAGCACATTGCGGTCGGTGGCGAGGAAAGGCAGGTGGTGCGTTTTCAGGAAACGCCGGATGCAGGCTGCCGGGTCATGGACGGTTCCAAGCAGTACGGACAGATTATGGGCATCTTCCTTGGTCAGCTTTCCGAAGCGCTTTTCTTCCCATTGCTCTTGTACGGAACGGCTGTTGGGGGTAAACACGGCATTGTTTTCTTCAAAACCTTTCACGGAGAAGGTGTAGTAGCAAACCACTCCCAACTGATTGAGCACTTGGCGCAGACGGGTGGTATGCCCCCGGCGGGATGCAGCTACGTTGTATACCAGTTGGTTGTCAATGAGCCAGCCTGCCGCCAGCAGTTTGCGTATTCCTTCGGCAGCTTCCGGAGTGACTTCGAGCGGGGTTTGGAAATGTGTCTGGATAATGAACTGGCGGATGCCGATGGTAGACGCCTTTTCCTTGAATTCCCTTAGAATCTCCACCAGCCGTCATTGATGCGCATGGGCAGGTAGGCGGGGAGGCGTGAGCCGAGGCGTACACGTTGCAGTTCTGCATACTTTTCTCCCTCGGGCCGTTCCTGATTGGCTTTCCGCTTGCGGACTGCCATGCGGTAGACGGCGTCTAATATGTTGCCCAGCGTCTTGTTTTGGCTCATCAGTGCGTCACCGCCGGTGATGAGAATGTCCCGCAGTTGCGTGTCTTCCTCAAAATAGGCCATCAGCCGGCGCAGCTTCTTTTCCCATGTCTCCTTGGGACGCAGGGTGTCAAACTCAAAATTGAGCCGTTTGCTTTGAAGTCGTACATACGCTGACAAGATGCGCAGAGTCCTCCGCAGGCGCGTCCCATGGTGTCGGGGATGAGGATGGCCACTTCCGGATAACGGCGGTGGATGTTATGCCCGTCGGGCAGCAGCCAGCCGGCGGCGTTGGGTTTACCTGGTTCTACGATATCCTCCCGTTCCCAGGCACGTATCTGTCCGTAGGTTTCCACCAGTTGGGGTGAATAGAGTATATAGCTGCGCAGGGCCTCGTCGTCGTATCCGCTGCCGGTGCAGTTCAGCAGTGACAGATAATAGGGGGTGGCGAAGAAAGGCATTCCCTTCTTGCGGGCTTTTGAGAGCAGGTACATGGTTTCGGCAGAAAGGGAGTTGCCGAGAAGACGGTTTAGCTCCGTAGGGCTTTTGACGGCCATGGCAAGATGGAAACGGAAGTCATTCCACCATTCGCTGACGAGGTTGAACTTCTCCTCGTAGCTGAGTCCCTCTTCGAAATGGAAGCGGGAAGCCGGGTTCTTGCGGTGCTCAATCTTCTGCACCAGTGCATGCAGGATGCGTTCCTTGTTCTTTGCACGGATATGCTGCACGTCTTCATCCAGTCCGCTGGGCCAGCGTTCGGTCAGGGTTTTGATTTTCTGTGCGGAGGGCAGGGTGGGGGCTGGCTGGTGGAGGCGTTTGAACTGCTGGAACAAGTCGATGAACAGGTCCGTTTCCGTTTCCTCTTCCCATTGTCCTGTGAGGAAGGAATGCAGCATTGATAAAGTTGATATGGGCAGCTGTTCTCCGATGGAGAGCTCGTGTACTTCCTGCCCGTCAAATTCAATCAAGAGTCGAATTTGCTTACCGGCCTCGTTGTCCACTTCCGGATGTCCGGCAATGTACTCCGTCAGGTTGGCCTTGAAGCTTCCGCATCGTCGCTTTGAACGGCGATGCTGACCAATTCAGGGAGTTCGTGCCGATAAAGTTGTTCCAGTTGTGATAGAGTGAGTGCAAGCATTTTCTTTTGTTTCATAAGCGGTTGTTTTTTTGAAGTTAATATTTATGATGGTTGACGCGGGGTGCGTCCTTGTGTTCCGTGAGGGGAAAATGATTTCATTTGCTAAAAATAACAAAAAAAGCGGGAAATTTCTTTCCCGCCTTCTTGTTTCTAAAGTTCTTTAGAATTCTTTTTCTTTTATTTCTCTTCGTTGGCTTTCTGTTTCGGTTCCTTTTTGGCCAGCATCACTACGTTGTAAACGTACTCGGTCATCCATTGTTCCGAATATCCCAGACGCTCTTTGTACTGGCGTACTGCCGCTGCCGTCTTGTGTACATCGTCCTTTTTCCATACGGTTTTTGTACAGACGTCGTGTACGGTTTTTTCGGTCATGCTGCGCAGTGCTCCCTTGAAGATGGAAGGCATGCGGAATTTCCACTGCATCAGGTTTCCCATCAGCATCATCAAGTCATTGGAGAAGCTTGATACATAAAGAGATAACCTTGTACGTCGTTCTGCGTACGGCAGTGCTTCTTGACGGAAGTATCAATTTCCTTGAAGAAGTTTTCACTGATGCCGTAGTCCTGCATCAGCATCTTGCGCGAAGCGGCCTTTTCCGCTTGTCCCAGGCGGCCTCCCTGCGTGGGGATTTTGAACAGACGCTTGAAGTTGGCTACATCCGGCACAAAGCGGATATTGGTGATGCCCAGGTTGGCGGCTATTACAGACTGGAAGTAGACGCGTGTCAGTGACACGAAGTCTTCCACATTCTTCGAAGATACTTCTCCGGTATTCTTGTTGAATAGTTTGGCAAATAAACTCATATCAAATTACGAATTACTGATTACAAATTACAAGACCGCAGGTCATCCGGCGGTTCCGGCTGCAAAAGTACGAAATAAGTTGGTTATCACCAGCACTCTATGTCTTTTTCTACCTCTTTCAGGCGGTTCTTGGTGAAAACGGGGTCTTTGATACCGGCGCTTTTCTGTGCGCGGTAGTCTTCAAGCAGCCTGAAAGCGTATTTTCCGAGCAGGCTGATGGCGATAAGATTGCAGAGCGCCATGAGTCCCATAGTGACGTCGGCAAGGCTCCATGCCAGGTCGAGGGTGGCAACAGCACCGAACATGACCATGCCGCCCACCAGTATACGGTAGATGTTGAGCACCATTTACGGTGGGTAAGGTAGCGCACATTGGCTTCTCCGTAATAATAATTTCCCAGAATGCTGCTGAATGCGAAGAAGAACAAGGCTACCGCAACGAAGATGGCTCCCGAAGGTCCTATCTCGTTGGTCAGTGCATGCTGGGTAAGCTGTACGCCGTTTGTGGAACCATCCAGTGGAGCACCGCTGAACAGAATGATGAAAGCGGTGCAGGTACATATAATCAGCGTATCGGTAAATACTCCCAGCGTCTGAATCAAGCCTTGCTTCACGGGGTGGCTGACGTGTGCGGTTGCGCCACATTGGGGGCGGACCCCATACCGGCCTCGTTGCTGAACAGCCCGCGTTTGATGCCCTGCATCAGCGCCATGCCGACACCCCCTCCCAAAGCCTGCTCCCATCCGAGGCGTGGCCGACAATGAGTGCCAGGACTCCCGGCAGCTCTTTGATGTTCAACAGAACGATGATAAGTGCCAGTGCAATGTATCCCAACGCCATGATGGGGACGATGATGCTGCTGACTTTGGCTATGCGCTGTACGCTCCAAAGATGATTGTCAGCGTGAGTGCGGTGATGATCCCTCCCACAACGGCATGGTCGAACCCGAAAGCGCCTTCGAAAGCGGCACACAGTGTATTGCTCTGTACCGAGTTGAATGCAAATCCGAAGGTAATGGTGATAAGTACGGCAAACAGTGCCCCATCCACGGCTGTTTCAGTCCCTTACGCATATAGTAGGCCGGGCCGCCGATAAAGGAGTCTTTGCCCTTTATCTTATACAATTGGGCCAGTGTAGATTCTACAAACGAGCTGGAAGCACCCAGGAGGGCAATCACCCACATCCAGAATACAGCGCCCGGACCGCCTACTGCAATGGCGGTGGCAACCCCTGCAAGATTGCCCGTACCTACACGGCTGGCAATGGAGATGGCAAATGCCTGGAACGATGAGATATGCTTTTCCTTGGCATCGCCTTTCCCGCCCGAGTCGCCCAGCAGACGTACCATTCCTTTATCATCCGGAACTGTACAAAGCGGGTTCTCAGCGTAAACCATACGGCGCATCCCAACAGCAGGGCAACGAGGATGTAGGTCCAGAGCAGGTCGTTTATCAGATTTATTATCTCCATCATGTATATTTATTAGGTTATGTGTACCTTATTAAGCGGCTGTTCCTTTCAAAAAATAAATTACTTTACAAAACCGATGGGTGGAAAGAACAGTCGCAACCTCAACCGCATTCAGTCGTATATTGAACCCTATTCAGTCGTATAGTGAATGCCATTCAGTCGTATATTGAATTAGGCCCTATCTGATGGCGCTGAAAACCAGCTAATTGCATATTTCTTGCAAGGCGTGTATAAATCTTTACATTGCACTTTCCGCTATTATCGTTTATTTCAGCCTGAAGTGGAACTTGTGTCCTTCGAATACCGCTTCCACTATGTCATAACGAACAAACTTTGCCAGCAGATGTTCGGCGGCGCGTCGGGAAAGATGCGCCAGGCGGCAGTAACGGTTCAGTGAAAGGCGGTCGTTTTCTTCCAGCAGATTGAGCAACAGTTGTTCCCGTTCGGTATATTCTATCAGTTCTCCTTTCGGACTTCCGCTTTGCTGCCAGACGCGCAGATGGACGGGAGTAGCCAGGATGTTTTCATCCTTGATGCGGAGATAGGCCAAGTATTTTCCTGTTTCGTCCTTGGCATATACCGGCTTCCGGTCACTTTCCTCGATTTGTACCACCAGCACACTGCGGCCTTCCACCAGATAGGTCTGCATGGTGTAGTTCACTTCGGGGCTGCAATAAAGTCCGGCAGCCGCTTCTATCATATATTGTTCTTCGTCCGAACGGACACCGGCAATTTTCCCGTTATCTTTCACTCCGATGAGCAGTTTTCCACCGTCTGTATTGGCAAAGGCTGAAAGGGTTTTGGCTATCTTGCGGGCGTCGGATATTTCGAACTTGAAATCCTGCTGTTGGTGCTCTCCTTCGGCTATGAGAGCGTGTATATATTCGGTGTCAGTAAGCGTTTTCATGCTTGCAAAAGTAGATAAAAAAACGCGTAAGAGCCCCTTTTTGCGGCGATTTTACCGAATATTTCAAAAAAAATATCGTTTTTCTGCATTTATTTCAAGAAAGAATGTATTTTTGCCAGACATTATTAACGAAGTAATTTAAAAAGGATTATGAAAGAATTAGTTGAAAAAGTAGCTGCATTGTATGCAGACTTCTCAAAAGATGCAAACGCTCAGTTGGAAAACGGTAACAAGGCAGCAGGAACTCGCGCTCGTAAGGCTTCTTTGGAAATCGAAAAAGCTATGAAGGAATTCCGCAAAGCATCTTTGGAAGCTTCTAAGAAGTAAGAAAAAAAGCATATTTGATGCTGCGAAAGACTGCCACTACTGGCGGTCTTTTTTGTTTTTGAAAAGTATTATTGCTACTTTTGACGCAGGTATTATGGATGAAAACGTTCTCAATAAACTGAAGATACTGGCAGAGTCGGCAAAGTATGACGTCTCTTGCTCCTCCAGTGGTACGGTGCGCTCCGGCAAGGCAGGCATGCTGGGGAACACTGTGGTGGCTGGGGCATCTGCCATAGTTTTGCCGAGGACGGCCGTTGTATCTCCCTGCTCAAAGTGATGCTTACCAATTATTGCATCTACGACTGCGCCTACTGCATCAACCGCCGCAGCAACGACCTGCCGCGTGCCACGCTGTCGGTGGCCGAGCTTGTAGACCTCACCATGGAGTTCTATCGCCGCAACTATATCGAAGGGCTTTTCCTGAGCAGTGGGGTGGTGCGTAATCCCGATTACACGATGGAACGCCTGGTGCGCGTTGCCAAGGACCTCCGCACTATCCATCGTTTCAACGGATATATCCATCTGAAGAGCATTCCCGGTGCCAGCCGCGAACTGGTGAATGAGGCAGGACTTTATGCCGACCGTCTCAGCGTCAATGTCGAGATACCGAAGGAGGAGAACCTGAAACTGCTTGCCCCGGAGAAAGACCATAAGAGTGTATATGCGCCTATGCGCTACATCCAGCAGGGAGTCCTTGAAAGTTCGGAAGAACGCAAGAAACACCGCCACGCTCCTCGTTTCGCTCCTGCAGGACAAAGCACACAGATGATAGTAGCGCTACCGCCGAGACGGACAAGGATATTCTGTATCTTTCGTCGGCCCTCTACAAGGGACCTACGATGCGGCGTGTCTACTATTCGGGCTATATTTCCGTCAATACCTACGATAAGCGCCTGCCGGCATTGAAGCAGCCCCCTTTGGTACGTGAAAACCGGCTCTACCAAGCCGATTGGTTAATGCGTTTTTATCAGTTCAAGGTGGAGGAAATAGTGGATGATGCCTACCCGGACCTTGATTTGGAGATTGACCCAAGCTGTCCTGGCTTTGCGCCATCCCGAGCAGTTTCCGGTCGATGTGAACAAGGTGGATTATGAGATGTTGCTCCGCGTGCCGGGCATCGGCGTGAAGTCGGCACGGCTGATAGTGGCTTCCCGACGTTTCTCCAAGATAGGTTTCTACCAGTTGAAGAAGATAGGGTGGTGATGAAGAAGGCGCAGTATTTCATTACCTGCTGCGAGTTGCCGATGCGCACGGTCAATGAGCTGACTCCGCAAGGGGTACGCAGTCTGCTGTTGCCCAAACCGAACAAGAAAAAAGTGGATGAGAGGCAGTTGATGCTTGATTTTGGCGAATGAATATCTTTTTATACGATAAGACTTTTGAGGGATTGCTGACTTCTGTTTTTGAAGCCTATTCCCGCCGCATTTTCCCCGATACACTGTTGTTGGAGGGAGAGCCTCTACCATTGTTCTACGATGAAATATTTACAGTGATAACCGATGAGGAGAAGTCCGGTCGCGTCTGGCGCGGATTGCAGAAGAAGCTGTCGTCTGCGGCACTTGCCTGCCTCGCCCAATGCTGGCTGGCAGAGGAACCGGAAACTCCCATGCTGCTGTTCCGCTATATCCGCAAGGCGATAGATGCTCCTCGCTCCATTGAAACGAACTTTGCCGACCCTGATGTGCTGGAGTTCTCCCGTATGTGGAAGCGGGTGGATTGGGAGCGTATACGCCTGCTTCAGTTTGTCCGCTTCCAGAAGGCTGCGGACGGTACTTTCTTTGCTGCCATCGAGCCCGAAAAGAATGCCTTCCTTTGGTGACGGGGCATTTCAAGGACCGTTTTGCCGACCAGCGTTGGTTGATTTATGACATCAGGCGAGCCTATGGGTACTATTACGACTTGAAGGAGGTGCGCCAGGTGACTTTTGGTGAGGACAGTCGCGAAGGACATCTTGTCACCGGCATGCTCGACGAAAGTCTGATGGACGGAGACGAACAGCTTTTCCAGTCTCTCTGGAAAACCTATTTCAAGGCAATCTGCATCAAGGAACGCCTCAATCCCCGGAAGCACAAGCAGGACATGCCCGTGCGCTATTGGAAATATCTGACGGAAAAACAGCAGTGATTCCCTTTATTCGATTTTCTCCACTGTCACTTCGGGAAATTCCTGCATCAGTTGCAGCAAATATCCCTCATCATAGCTTTTCTTGGATTTGATGACCATGGTCACTTGATAGTTGGTGTACTCTCCCTGCACTTGCCGGTCCAGGTTGTAGGACACCACCAGATAGTCTTTGGAGTTGAATCGCCGGGACACTTGCGGCAGTATCTCTTTGCTGGAAGTGGAAAAGGTTATCACGGAACTTTTCATGCCAATGCTTTTGAAAATAAGGCTCAACAGTTCGAGCCCTGCCAGAGTCAGCAGGGTGGCGGCAATGCTGATGGTGTACATTCCTGCACCTACTGCCAATCCGATGCCTGCAGTAGCCCATATTCCTGCGGCTGTTGTCAGTCCCCTGACTATCTGTTTCTGGAAAATGATGGTACCCGCACCGATGAATCCGATACCGCTGACTACTTGTGCGGCAACACGGCTGGGGTCCAGCGTCACACTGCTTTCCTTGATGATTTCCTGAAAACCATATTGGGATACAATCATGATGAGCGCGCTTCCCAATGATACCAGGAAATGGGTGCGGTAGCCTGCTTCTTTGGCACGGTATTCCCGGTCCAGTCCGATAATGGCACCCAATATTCCGGCTACCAGCAACCTGAGCACAAAATCAAAGTTTAACATCATCATCGTATCCTCTCTTTCTTTTTTATTAATTGATGACCCAATTCTTATTGTGGGGCACTGTTTTCTTGGGGTTGTAATGCATTCCGGCTTGTGTCGGTATTTTTAGTATGTATGTACGTCCGCTTTTATTCATCAGCGAGGTATCCCGCAGCCACGGATTGGCATCTTTCAGTTGGGCATAGGTGATGCCTTTATCTTTGGCAAACTGTGCCAGGTTGCCGATGCCCGTTGTGACGGTCACTTCCGTGTAGGGGATGGGTGGATAAAGATGTTCCCGTTTCAACAGAAAGCCGTACTGCTGCGGATTGCTGATGACTGCTTTGGCTGCCAGCAGGCGGAACATGTAGCGCGAAGTCTCTTCTACCAGCCATAAGTCGACAGCCTGGTCTACCATTTGCTTCTGCAGTTGTGTGGAGATGCGTCCTTGCCCGGCATTGTAGGCGGCGGCTACGCACAGCCAGTTCCCGTATTTCTGATAAGCATCTTTCAGGTACTTGCAGGCTGCTTTGGTCTCTTTCTCGATATGGTATCGTTCGTCGATGTTGCTGTTCACCTCCAGTCCGAATTCGCGTCCGGTGGCAGACATGAACTGCCATAGGCCGGCGGCACCCGCAGGCGATTTGGCAAGCGGGTTTAGGTTGCTTTCTATCACAGCGAGGTACTTGAAGTCATCGGGAAGGCCGTTGGCTTTTAGTATAGGCTCTATGACGGGGAAGTAGCGGTTGGCACGCTTCACCATGAGCATGGTGGTGGAGTGCATGTAGGTGAAGGACATCAGTTCGCGGTCCATACGTTCGCGGTGGTCGTAGCGAAGCAGGTCAATAGCTTGTCCGGCAAAAGTGATCTTGTCCGGTACGCTGGGGGAGGTCACGCAGTAGGGAACTTCGGATTTCACGGAATCGCGTTCGGGATTCAGCGTACTGCTGCCTGCGAGGAAGGGGAGGCTGGAACCTGCGCACAGTGCAATGGCAGCGGTAAGCACGATATATTTTGAATTTTTCTTCATGTCTGTATGTCTATTTCTGTTTGGAGACGTGAAGATACGAAATCAATTCGTTATAGGCAACCTTTCCCATAGCCATCGTGGAATCATACGCCAAAAAAATACCAGTACCCGGTAGCGTCCGTCAATGACAACTACCCGTCTCTTTTCTCTTAAAGCCTTGATTATGTGCTGTGCTACACGGTCTGCTTTCATCAGCATCGGGTATTTCCCGCTTTTCAATAAATCGGTGGCAACAAATCCCGGACGGATGTCGGTGAAGTGTATATCAAGATGCTGCATCCGGGCAAGTTGTGCCAGCGCTTCGATATAGGTATTCTGGAAGCGTTTGGTGGCAGAGTAGGCCGGTGCAACGCCCAGTCCTTTAGTGCCTGCAATGGAACTGATGACAGCAATATGTCCGGAGCCTTTTTCCTTGAAATAGTTGAAGGCGGCAGTCACCATGCGGGTAAATCCCTCTACATTGGTACGTGCCGTGTTCAGTTCGATGTCCGGTTGTAAGTCCCGGTTTTGATGTCCCACGCCGGAACTGAGGAAAAACAGGTCTATGCCTCCCAGCTTTTTTATCAGGTTATGGAGGTGTAGAGTCGCTGTCTCTTCCGTAACGTCCAGCTGTTCCGTGACTATCCGGTCGGGTGCGGTGGCTTGCAGGGCATGCAATGCTTCCTCTCTTCTGCCGGCAATACCTATATGCCAGCCTTGTTGTACAAGTATCCTGGCTACTTCTTGTCCGATGCCTGAAGTGGCACCGATGATGATGGCTTTCTGCATGATGATAGGGGATTATCCGATGACGGTTGCTACAATTCTTCTTCCTCCGCCCCGGTTGCGGAACTCGCAGAGATAGATGCCTTGCCAGATACCTATGTTCAGACGCCCATTGGTGATGGGGATGGTGAGGCTGGTTCCGCTGAGGGTTGCCTTGGCATGGGCGGGCATATCGTCATCGCCTTCGCATGTATGTTGGTAATAAGGTTCCCGTTCTTTTACGAGGCGGTTGAAGATGGCTTCCATATCTGTCTGTACGTCAGGGTCTGCATTCTCGTTGATGGTGAGGCCTGCGCTTGTATGCTTGATGAACAGATGCAGGATTCCGGCAGACGGAAGCGGTGGAAGGTTGCGTATAATCTCCTCTGTCACCAGGTGAAAGCCACGCCGGCGAGGGGTTAGGGTAAATTCTTTCTGTGCGGTCATAAATCATTGTTTTTCGTTTGTTGTCAGGATGGTCTTGTCCGGCAGGCAGTTCCACGGTGAATGTGCTTCCCACTCCCATTGTCGAATCTACGGTAATCACTCCATTCATTTTCTCAACGATGGATTTGCAGATGGAGAGTCCTAATCCGGCACCTTGGGCAAAAGAGTCCACCTTTTCAAACCGTTCGAATATCATTCCCTGTTTGTCGGGGGGAATACCGCATCCAGTATCGGAAACACTGATTCTTATTCCGTCTGTGTCCGTTTCGTAGTACACTTCGATATGTCCCTGCACGGTGTTTTTCAGTGCATTCGATATGAAGTTGTTCAGTATCTGTTTGATGCGCATCGGGTCGTGCTCTATCTGGCCGGGGGCTGCCGGATACCTGGCAAAGAGTTTCACTCCTGCCGGAACGTTCCGTTCGTACTCGGTAATACTTTCCTCGATGAGTTCTGCCGGATTGAACCATTCGGAATGGAGCTCTATGTGTCCGGCCTCTATCTTGGAAAGGTCCAGAACGTCGTTGATTAGTTTGAGCAACAGTTGGTTGTTGTGGTTTATCAAAGAGATGTACTGTTCCCTTTCCTGCTCGTTTTCCACGTAGTGCAGCAGGCTGGAGAAACCGATAATCGCATTTAGCGGCGTGCGGATTTCATGGCTCATATTGGCAAGGAAAGCGGATTTCAGCCAGTCTGCCTCTTCGGCCTTTTCCTTGGCTTGTATCAGCATTGCTCCGTCTGCTTTAATTGGGTGATGTCGTAATTGATGCAGATAATCTCTATGATGTTCTGTTCAGGCATGTAGCGTTCTACAATGATGTTGACGTGGGTCCACATGAAAGAACCGTCTTCTTTAAGAACACGTACTTCCCGGCTGAGCTTGTGTTGCCAGTCCTCTCTTTACGTTCTGTAGGAAGTCAAGCATGATAGTACGGTCGGTCTGGGTGGAGATGATTGTAGGTTCCGATGATTTCGGACAACGGTGTTTCTGTTTTCTCACCCAAGTTCTTGTACCAGCTGCGTTGGGCATAGCCTTGCTCATTAAGAAGGTCATAATTGGCATATCCCACTTTGGCATAGTCACCTATAAGCTCAAAGTGGCTCTCGAACTCTTGTATTTTGTTGTAAGCGACGGTCGTTTCCGTTTTGTCTGCGTTGATTAGCAGATAGTTGGTCAGGTTGTGATTATCGTCGTAAAGGCTTGTGACTTTGGTTACAAGGTCTATGGTGCCCGTCTTCTTCTGTGTCTTGTAGTAATTGCCTATTTTAGAGAAGTCATACCGGAAAGTGAAGTCTGCATTTTCATGTTTTCTTAACTTGCTTTTCATCTCTTCCGGGAAAATCGGATTCTCGAAAATATTAATTCCAAGTAGATCTTCTTTCTGTTTGAGATGGAACATTTCCTGCTCTTTGTCATTCATATCTATCAATATTCCCTCTCGGTTATAGAGCTCAATTCCTACCGGAAGATATTTATAAATATTATGGAGGAGACGGTTACGCTCTTGTAAGGCTTGGGATGCCGATGACATGTCGGGACCGTCTTGTGTTTCGGCAATGCCGTAGACTTTGACATTACCGTTTTCATCGGTTCTCTGCAGGCATATCTTGCTTCTTATCCACGTTGGACCTCTACTGTGTTGAGCAGATATACAGTCTCTTGTGTCTGCCGGATATTGTCGAAGGAATGTGTGGTAGTATGCCGTTGTTCCTCTTTCAGGATACGTTTGTTGAAATCTTTAAAGCTGATGGTTCCATCCTCATCCAGTCCCAGCAACCGGGAGATATATTCGGAGCAAATGTAGCTTTCGGTCTTTAAATCAGCTTCCCACCATCCCATATTGGCATTGGTCATCATTGCTGACAGTAAGTCATAATCAAATTTAGAATTCATACCGGAATCTTTAATAGTGATGTTTTTGTTCTGCCACAACAATTAAGATATTGACAAAGATACATTATTTCCAAATTAATCTGTGATGAACGGAAATAAAAATAAGGGTTATATGTGTTTTTGGGAAATGGGAAAAGGTACCCGAGTTTTTGTACTTGCCGGAATAAGACGTATATTTGTTGCAATTTTTACATTCTAACAAGAAAATGCCATGAAGCGTATTGGACTCTTTGTAATAGTTTTTTTCTGCATATCACTCTTACTCCGTGCAAGCGGCCCGCGTGTCTTGTTTATCGGAGATTCTATCACGGACGGTAACTGGGGAAATGCCTGCGGGATGCCCAAACCGACTGCGGAACGAAGCCTTTGGGATATGAACCATATTTACGGTAGCGGCTATATGTATTTGTGTGCAAGTCGTTATCAAGGAGATTCCGGAAAAGGAATATGCTTTTTTTAACCGTGGCATCAGTGGAAACACTCTCCGGGATTGGAGAAACGCTGGGAAGAGGATGTCATTGGAATGAAACCGGATGTGCTTTCCGTCTTGGTGGGGACAAACGATGTACATTACTATCTGCAGGGTGACAAAAAAGAGCCTTTTGATTTTGAAGGATGGGAGAAGTGTTACCGTTCCTTGCTTGACCGTTCTTTACAGGCCAATCCGGAATTGAAGATAGTGCTGGGCACTCCTTTTGTTGCCAATGTCGGCAATATGCGTAAGAGTGAGGACTTTGCAGAACGTGATAGTCTGGTGCGTCGCTGTGCCGCCATCGTAGAGAGGATAGCGAAGGACTATCAGACGGTATTTCTTCCTTATAATGCGATGTTCGATGAAATTCTCGGCACTGCTCCGGCTTCTCAAGACACCTATTGGATTTGGGACGGTATCCACCCCACTCCTGCAGGGCATAAACGAATGGCGGATATGTGGATAAAGCGTGTGAATTTATAATTTATCAATAAAATAGAGAGTAATGGAAAAAGTGATTATCAACTCGTACGAGGATTTTGAAAAGCTGGTAGGCCAGCAAATCGGTGTTTCGGAATATGTAGAGCTCCCTCAGGAGCGTATCAATCTGTTTGCTGATGCGACATTGGACCATCAGTGGATACACGTCGATACGGAACGCGCCAAAGTGGAAAGCCCTTTTAAGAGCACTATTGCACATGGGTATCTCACCTTGTCCATGTTGCCATATCTGTGGAACCAGATTATTGAAGTGAACAACCTGAAGATGATGATTAATTATGGTATGGACAAGATGAAGTTTGGTCAGGCGGTATTGTCCGGACAGAGCATCCGACTGGTTGCCCATTTACAATCTCTGTCGAATCTGCGCGGCGTAGCAAAGGCAGAAATAAAGTTTGCCATCGAAATACAAGGTGAAAAGAAGAAGGCATTGGAAGGGGTGGCTATATTTTTGTATTATTTCAATTGATTATGCGTAAGATGGTATGCCCCCAATGCAAGGTGGGGGCATTTTTGTGATGAACGGACAAGGTGAGCGCCTGCCGGTCTACATCTCTGACAAAGGCGAGATTGTGCCTAAAGACAGCACCTCTTCATTGGAAGGATACGACCTGGATACGGTTTATTGTTTGTGCTGTTCCTGGCGCGGAACTCCGAAACGTTTGGTGAGATACTGATGGACATATTCCTGCCACAAATGGCAGAGTGCCGCCACGATGGTATAACAGCATCCGTGGTCCGGCATACCGCATGACTTTACGCATCCGTTCTTTCATTTCGGGCTTGTAGCAGTGAATGCTGCATTGCCTGCAGGTGGATTTATTCTCACCGAAAGGACAGCGTGAAAGACGAATGCGGGCATATCCCAGCAATTCCTCGCATCGGGGACACAATTGCTTGTTACCTTCCTTTTTCCGGCAGTAGAGGCGGACCATCCGTTCTACTGTCTGTTTTTCCTGCTCGATACGGGATGGCATGTTTATTGTTTGGACTGCCAGCGTTTCAAGGTCGGGAAGAATTCTTTCATACCGGCAATGGCTTCCTCTTTAGTGAAATTCATTCCGGAATCCTTGTTGAATTCGTCGGTGAACTGTGCACAATGTTCTATCATTTCGTCCATAGTGCAGTCTTGTGCAAAATTGCCGTGCTGGTAGCAATAGGTGCAATATTCCTCGTTGAGGCTACCGTCGGCATTGGTTCCGAGTACTTCTGCAGATGACAAGGGCATTCCGCAGCTTTGGCAAAGTTTAGCTTCCATAATGTGTGGAGTTAAGTGATATGCAAATATAGGATATTATTTTGGTTGAAGCGTCCTTTTCAGATAAATCATGTCTTTCAGTTGCTTGCCTCCTTCAAATATGGGGTGGTCGTAATTATCGATAAAGAAATCGGGTACCGGTGTGAGTATGCAAATCCGCAGCTTTCATAGAAGGGGATGGTTAGCGGACTGTCTCCAGTGCCGACAAGCATAGTATGGCACCGGTCTTTATAATGTTCAAGAACGAATGCTATCAGTTGTCTTCCATATCCCTGGCGCTGGTATTCCGGATAGACAGCTATGCTCTTTATTTCGTAGATTCCTTTATCCTCGCAGGTGATTACACAAGACGCTTTGACTGTATCATTATCGGATAGGATGAACATCTCTCCCCGTTCCAGATAACGGTCAATCATGGACTCTTGTTCGTCGGCAAGCAGCAGCAGGTCAAGATATTGCTTTTTGTTGCCGGATATGGGATGTATTCTTATCATATTTCTGAATTTCTGGTGTGAAGTTAGTCATTTTCTATTGAATTACAATGGATATCTCTTTTTAACTGTTGAATGGTTGAGAGTTGCAGGTGAACAAAATCTGCCATACGCCGTTCTTCTCATAACATGATAATCTGATGAAGTTATGAGTAAGTTGAAATTCTCTTTTCTGGTTTTGATGCTGATGGTATCAGTCTCGGCTTCTGCCGATTGGGCACCTGCTGATGTACAGGCTGCACTGAAGAAAATGTATCCTACGGCAGATGGTGTTGCCTGGTCGCATGATGAATCTTATTATGTGGCAGATTTCCTGATGAACGGTTTTGATACGAAGTCTGGTTTGACGGGCAGGCGCAATGGGTAATGCAACAGACGGACTGGGAGACAATGGACGAAGTGCCCCCTGCCGTTTACAATGCTTTTGCCGCCAGTGAATATTCCGGAGGATGGTGCAGAATGTCACTTGGGTACAGTTTCCCAAATGCAGTCCATCGTGGCGGTAGAGGTAGGGATGGCAAATCTCCAGACGAAATATCAGATATTGTTTACCCCGACGGGCGAAATCATC
>ENA-OQCP01000168-OQCP01000168.1-human-gut-metagenome-genome-assembly--contig:-NODE-168-length-27290-cov-2.832088_pt1 | contig 27290 bp, 31 predicted proteins | sample MGYA00242760_ERZ504583 | MGnify/ENA primary metagenome ERZ504583 (study PRJEB26092, sample SAMD00036308) | human gut metagenome | host: Homo sapiens | study: EMG produced TPA metagenomics assembly of...
GCTGAGGAAGAAGGATTCCCTGAGCTTGCAGCAAAATTCAGGCAGTAGGTGAGATTGAGAAGCACCATGAGGAAAGATATCGTGCACTTCTTAAGAATATTGAAACTTCACAGGTATTTGAAAAGAGCGAAGTTAAGGTATGGGAATGCCGTAACTGCGGACATATTGTGGTAGGAACTAAGGCGCCTGAAGTATGTCCGGTATGTAATCATCCACAGAGCTATTTTGAAGTACATGAAGAGAATTATTAAGGAGATGAGATTATTACGAAGAAGAAAGTGATTAATTCAAAAAAAGCAGTAATGATAGGCTGTGGCTTTGTTGGTTCTGCATCGGTATTTGCTCTGATGCAGAGTGGCTTGTTTACAGAGATTAAGTGATAATTTTTTTGCAAAGATTGTAGATTATAAATCTTCTTTTACAAGCGATAATAATCTGATGAAAACAATGATCATCAGGTGCTTCAAAACATCTTTCCAATTTGGTGCAGGCAGATATTATTGAACCAGTATCCGGTCACGGAAAAGGAAAATATAAATTCAAGAAGTAGTTTAGGTATTGTAAAATTTCCACTCGATGAGTGGAAATTTTGCTTATATCCAGGGAATCGGCATTTATGAGAAGACAGGTTCTTTTTGCCACCTGTCGTCTGCCAGTATATAAAATTATGAAAAAGATTGCGAACCGCTGCAACTATTTCTCGGAAATCCTGTCTGTGGTGGGGCTATGAAACAGCAGTTCATTGGATTAAGACATTGCAAATGTGGTATCAGTTGGAAGATATCCGGACAAAGGGTGATATATCCAGTAGAATAGTATAAGAAGGTATGATGGTATGAAGATATTAGTAATTCCTGATGTTCATCTTAAACCGCAGATGTTTAAACAGGCTACAGCTCTTATGCATCAGGGAATTGCCGATCGAGCGGTATGTCTGATGGACATCCCTGATGATTGGGACAAGCAATATAATGTCGGACTTTATGAAGAAACTTATGATGAGGCTATTCGGTTTGCAAAAGCATTTCCGGAAACAGCCTGGTGCTACGGGAATCACGATTTGAGTTATCTGTGGCATTGTCTGGAGAGCGGTTATAGCTCCATGGCTTCAATGACAGTGCAAAGAAAGTTGTTGGATTTGCGAGAGGCTGTTCCAGAAGATAATCCCATTAAATATGTTCAGAGAATAGACAATGTTCTCTTTTCTCATGGAGGCGTACTGAATTTCTTTGTAGAGGAATATGTTCCGCGAGCAAAATATAATGATGTGGATGCTGTGCTAGAGACGATTAATCAGCTCGGAAGAATCGAGATGTGGAATGATGCATCGCCGATCTGGCTGAGACCACAGCATTCAAAAATGAGATTATATAAGCCACGTAAGTTGTTGCAGGTTGTAGGTCATACACCTATGGATGCAATTACGAAAGAGGGAAATCTGATTAGCACGGATGTGTTTTCAACTTACAGAGATGGAAAGCCAATTGGAACAGAGGAGTTCCTCTTGCTCGATACAGTGACATGGGAATACTGCGGAATTAAGATGTAGAATCCGATACGTAATTGGATGCATATTATAACAGACATTATTACGATGATGTCCGGGGAACGAGTGAAAGTAAAAACGAAATCGTATCAGAATGATATGGTGACATTTAAAAATAAAGATGACGTTTTAACTGCACTGATTCACTTAGGCTATCTGGCATACGATTGAAGAGAACAGATGGCGTACATTCCAAATGAAGAAATCCGCAGCGAGTTCACGGATGCGGTAAAAGAACATCAGTGTATCATTGAGAAGTATGAAAAATAAAAAGGAGTATGAAAAGATGTATTACGTACCAGACGGAACCAAAACATGTGGTTATTATGAATGCAAGAAATGCGGCAACCGCTTTTTATCCCTTCAGACGATGGAAAAATCCCATGCCCGGACTGCGAGGCGGAGGTGGATTATGAAATCGGACCTGGCGAATCTTTGGAGGATGTGCTGGACACCGCAGTGCTGCTGCAAAAAATTGAGGGCGAAGAGGAAGTGGAAAAGATGGATGCACTCTTAAGTCTTGCGATTACCGGCGGAGATTTTGACTGGATCTGACATAACAGAGCTTTTTCAAACACGCTCCAGACAGGTAGCGGATATTTGATGAATGCCAAGTCTTGCGTTCGCTCTGAATTTTCACAGAATTTTGCCGAAGTTTTTCCGCGATTTTAAAAGAAAACAAAGAAATTTCAAAGGTTCATGAGAAAAATATTCAGAAACAGCCGAAAAAATATCGGTGAAATTGTGTAAAATTGACAGAATTGATGCAAAAGACCGGAAATTATCGAAAAATTTAAGGATTGACAAAAAGTGGGAATTCCGCTAGAATATGCCTATGTTGAAAAACAGCAGAGAAAAAGAATAGAGTAAAGATAACGCAACGGAGCGGTTCTGGGAATAGAATCACTCCGTTTGTAATTTTCTCCCTTTCTCCAAGGTTTTATTTCTCCCAAAAAACACTCTCAGAAAACCGGAAAACGCTCTGTCTGTTTTTCAAGATAAACTCCATATAAGTAGTGGATTCGCGAAGGCGCGGTACGAAGGGAAAGCTTCGTGCCGCGTTTTTCAATCCAAAGGAGAAACGTCAGTAAAGAGTTCGCAACGGGGCGATCTGGAAGGAAGATTTCCAGATCGCTTTTTGATTTTACCGGAAAGGAGAAGTCCGATGGAAAACACAAACGTCTTATTTGACCGAAAGCGTCTGGTCCGGTTGATCGTTCCCTTGATTGTGGAACAGGTGCTGGCCGTTACCGTCGGTATGGCAGACATGGTGATGGTATCCGGAGCCGGTGAAACGGCTGTTTCCGGAATCTCACTTGTCAATACGATCTGCGTACTGCTGATCGTGATTTTCACATCGATGGCAAGCGGCGGTTCCGTTGTCGGAGCACAGTTCCTCGGAAGCGGGGATAAGAAAACAGCGTGTCACGCAGCCGAACAGCTCGTGATGATCTGCGGACTGATTGCACAACAGGAGGCGAGGCGTATGAAAGAAGAAAACTATGAGGTAGTCGTTTTTCAGGGAGACCCGGGAACCATCGATCTGACGTACGAAGAAATAGAAGCAGAGTGGAACAAAATGCTGCAGACCGTACCACAGATCGGAAGTTCCGTATCATCCATCAGGAGAAAAAGAGGTACACCTTCGAAGATTACAGCAGTCAGATCGGGAACGCCGACGCAGCACTTGGTATCTGGGTCCACAAAGGAGTGATCAACGAAAAGCTCTTTGAAGCGCATCCGAATCTGAAATATATCGCAACGCTGGGACATGGATTTGAAGACTTCGATGTGGAAATGACAAGACGCCGGGGCGTGACCATAACGAATACGATTTACGGCGATGTCACCATTGCCCAGTATGCGATGGCACTGCTCATGAACATCTGTCATAACGTGACGGTACAGAGCGATTACACCAAAACAGGTACTGGAAAGAAAAAGAAACGAATCCGCAGGCAAGCTACAATCAACTGTTCGTGCCGCAGATTGAGCTCTACCAGAAAACGATGGGAATCATCGGACTTGGCGCGATCGGCCTCTGGACGGCAAGAATGGCAAAGGGCTTTGGCATGAAGGTCATCGCAAACAGCCGTCACAAAAAGACGGGGCCGCAGTATGACGGCATCGAGCAGGTCAGCATGGAAGAAATTTTCGAACGGTCGGATGTGATCTCCATTCACTGTCCGCATACGAAGGAAACAGAAAACCTGCTGAACCGTGAAGCATTTGCCAAAATGAAGGACGGTGTCATCATTATCAACACCGCGCGGGGAATCATCATCGATGAGGAGGCGCTTCTTGAGGCGCTGGAATCGAGAAAGGTTTATATGGCAGGACTCGATGTTGTCGCAAATGAGCCGCCGCAGTATCAGATTCCGCTGATGCAGTCGCCGTACACCTTTATTACTTCCCATATCGCCTGGCAGCCGAAGGCAGCAAGACTCCGTGCAGTAGATCTGGCGGTGAAAAACTTCCGGTCGTACCTGGAGGGAATGCCGACAAGTGTGATTAATTAAAAACAGCGGATTGTGAAAGCAGATGCAAAAAAACGACTGTAAAAACAACTGTAAAAACAGCAGAGCTGCGGAACAGTCCAGGCATGAAAGAAGAGGTTAGAAAATCTGTCAGAAAACAGATTTCTATATAGAAGCAGCAGAGCCGGTAAATGAATGGAAGAGAAAACCGGGAAGGCGGATAAAAAAGAAATCCGCAGCCGGAAAAATCAGAAGCTGTACAGGGACCGGTTCGGAAAGGGAGGGAAAATCATGAAAAAGCTGGAAATTGTAATTCGTCCGGAGAGCCTCGAAAACCTGGAGCTACTCCTCGAGGAGCAGAAGGCAAACGGTATGATGATCACAAATATCCTTGGATATGGAAATCAGAAGGGATATCGTCAGATGTACGTGGAGCGGAAATCGTGGCCAAAATGCTTCCGAAGGTTAAAGTGGAGACCGTTGTGGAGGACGACAAGGTTCCGAAAATCGTTGATTTTGTTGTGAAAAACCTGTCAACCGGAAACTACGGCGATGGAAAAATTTTCGTTTACGATGTCGAAGATGCAGTGCGGATCCGGACAGGTGAGCACGGCGAACAGGCACTTTAAAAAATCTGAAAGCCACCGTTTCAGAAGATCTGCAGACGGGAACAGGTAAGATGGGAATGAGGAGGAACTTATTATGGAAAACACACAGGTATTACTCAATATCGTATGGACCATGGTCGGAGCCTTTCTGGTGTATTTTATGCAGGCCGGATTTGCATGGTGGAGACAGGATTTACAAGAGCGAAAAACTCAGGAAACATTCTGATGAAGAACATGATGGATTTCGTGCTCGGCTCTATTTTCTTCTTTATCATCGGATTTGCGCTGATGTTCGGAGGAAGCAATGCTTTTATCGGAACCGCCGGTTTTTTTAATCCGAAATCGCTGGCAGATGCAGACGGCATGTTCAACGGACTGCCGATCGGCGTATTCATGATTTTCCAGACCGTGTTCTGTGCAACATCGGCAACGATTGTATCAGGAGCTATGGCAGAGAGAACCAAATTTATCTCTTATCTGATTTACTCCGCAGCGATCAGCGTTTTCATTTATCCGATCACCGGACACTGGATCTGGGGAGGCGGCTGGTTAAGCCAGATCGGGTTCCATGATTTTGCAGGATCTACCGCAGTTCATATGGTCGGCGGTCTGTGTGCCCTTGCCGGTGCAAAAATGGTCGGACCTCGTATCGGAAAATACACAAAAGAGGGAAAACCGGTTGCTATTCCTGGTCATAACCTTCCGCTTGGAGCACTTGGTGTCTTTATCCTCTGGTTCTGCTGGTTCGGATTTAACTGTGGATCTACCACAGCAGCAACCTATAATCTTGGCGACATTGCCATGACTACAAACCTTGCGGCAGCAGCAGCAACACTTGTTACCCTGATTGTTACCTGGGTACGTTATGGAAAACCGGATATCAGTATGACAATGAACGGCGCACTGGCCGGACTGGTAGCTATTACAGCAAGCTGTGATGTAGTCAATGATTACGAGGCACTGTTCATTGGAGCAGTTGCAGGTGTTGTCGTTGTATTCGCAGTTGAATTCTTTGATAAAGTCGTAAAAATCGATGACCCGGTTGGTGCAATCAGTGTACACGGTGTCTGTGGAGCACTCGGAACCTTATTCACCGGTATTTTCGGCGAGGGATGCAGCTTTATCACCCAGATGATCGGTTTTGTAGCAGTTGCAGCATATACCTGATCCTGGCGTTCATTCTGTTCTTCGTCCTGAAAAAGACCATCGGACTTCGCGTAACCGAGAAGGAAGAGATCGACGGATTGGATATGCACGAGCACGGATGCAGCGCTTATGCAAACTTCCACTTCCATAATGATAAATAAAAAAGGATCAATAAAAAAGGTGGTGCGGATATGAAAAAGCTGACAGTTATTGTCAAACCCGCGAACCGGGAGGATGTCATCGACATCATGGAATCGTGTGCCGTGTACGGCGTGATGGAAACGGATATCACCGGATATGGAACCAGAAGGGTTACCGGGTGATGTACCGTGGAACCATGAGCGGACCGAATGTACTGATGAAATGCAAATTCGAGACCGTCGGTGACGATAAGACAATTGAAGTATTAAAAGGCTTTCTGGAAAAGAAGCTGTGTACCGGAAATATCGGAGACGGAAAGATTTTTGTCGAGAAAGTGGCAGACGTCATCCGGGTTCGTACCGGCCAGCGCGGCGAGGAAGCATTATAAAAACAAAAGACAGTAAAAAGGTGCAAAGAGGCAGCCAGAGCAGATCGTTCGGCTGCCTCTTCTGAGCTAAAAAAGCCGGAACGGGAGGAATGCTGCATGGTAAGATACATCATAAAACGTTTATTCATCGGAGTGGTGACAATCTGGGCACTGATCACCATTACCTTTTTCCTGATTCGGATTATGCCGGGCAGCCCGTTCGAGGCGGATAATCTTTCCCGGAGCGCGATTGAACAGCTCGAATCGACCTACGGACTGGATGAACCCATGTGGAAACAGTATATTCTTTACATGGAAAATCTGATGCACGGAGATCTCGGCATTTCCTATAAAAAGAACGTTTCTGTTAATACACTGATCGCAAGAGGATTTCCGTACACGCTAAGCATCGGACTTCTCTCTATTGCGGTATCTGCATTCCGGGCTGGATCGGCATGGCTCGTCAGGTAAGAGGCCAGCTGATTGCCTTAAAGGAGCAGGAGTTTTCCATGGCAGCACTCGTCATCGGAGCAAGTGATGCGAGAATTCTCTTCCGTCACCTTTTGATCAATGCCATCGGACCGATCATTGTACAGATTACCTTCCTTGTTCCGAATGCCATTTTTACGGAAGCCTTCTTAAGCTTCATCGGAATCGGCATTTCTGCTCCGATGGCAAGCTGGGGTTCCATGGCACAGGATGCCCGTCAGGTGCTTACCATGCACCCGGGACAGCTGCTTTTGCCGACCATCTGCATCTGTATCACCATTTTCTCCCTGAACTTCCTCGGCGAGGGAATCGGCGATGCTTTAATCCAAAGAAAACCAGGGGGTGAAGCGTATGAGTTTACTCGAAATCAGCCATCTCACAACAAAATTTGAAACGCAGCAGGGAACCGTCAGCGCAGTCCGCGATGTTTCCTACCATCTGGAAGAGGGCGAGGTACTTGGTATTGTCGGCGAGTCCGGTTCCGGAAAAAGTGTCGGCATGCTGACCCTGATGGGGCTTCTGGCATCGAACGGCAGAGTGGAAGAAGGAGAGATCCTTTTCGACGGAGAAAACATTTCTCCGCCGCACATGAAGGACCGGAAAGAAAAACGGGCTTATGAAAAGAAAATGCAGCAGATCCGCGGAAACCGCATCGGCATGATTTTCCAGGATCCGATGACATTTCTGAATCCGATCCTGAAAATCGGAATTCAGATGACAGAGGGAATCCGAAAGCATCAGAATTGCTCCAAAAAAGAAGCGGAAGCGAAAGCCATTGAGCTGATGCGGCAGGTCGGAATTCCAAGTCCGGAAAAACGGCTCGATCAGTATCCGTTCGAATTTTCCGGCGGTATGAGGCAGAGAATCATCATTGCGACGGCTCTGGCGTGTGACCCGGAGCTGATTATCGCAGATGAGCCGACAACCGCACTGGATGTGACCGTACAGGCACAGATTCTGGAGCTTTTGAAAAAGCTGACGAAGGAAAAAGGAACCTCTGTTATCATGATTACCCACGACCTCGGCGTTGTCGCTTCTATGTGCGACCGGATTGCCATTATGTACGCCGGCCAGATCGTAGAAGAGGGAACCGTCGATGAGATTTTCTACGAACCGCATCATCCGTACACGAAAGGTCTTCTGAACAGTATCAACAATTCGGCAAAGGATAACGACGAGCCGCTCGCTCCGATTCCGGGAACACCGCCGGACCTCTTAAAGCTTCCGAAGGGCTGTGCATTTATGAGCCGCTGTCCTTACACTATGAAGATATGTGAGGTACAGGCCTCTCCGGTGACAACCTACAGCGAGACGCACTGCTGCAGATGCTGGCTGGAATGTATGGATGAAACAAAAATCACAGTTTCCGGGGAGGAGGCGGCGCTGGAGGACTCTATGGCAGGTAGCCATTTTTATCCTGATTTTGCAGCAGTACTGCTGAAACAGAAGGTAGCGGAGCAGTACGGATTAAAAGCAGAAAATGTACTGACAGGAGCCGGATCGAGTGCGATGATCGATATGATCGGACTGACCTTTCTGGACGATGGAGATGAGGTGCTGTTTTCCGCGCCGACCTACGGGGCATTTGCCGACATGGCGTATTTAAATGGCGGTGTGCCGGTCTCCGTACCGGTAACCGAGGAGCAGAAATTTAATCTCCCTGCCATGAAAGAAAAAATCGGTGAAAAAACAAAAATCGTGGTGATCTGCAATCCGAATAACCCGACCGGAACGTATGTGCCGATCGGGGAGCTGGAAGCATTCGCAGATACCCTTCCGGAGGACGTTCTGTTGGTGATGGATGAGGCATACATGGAATTTGCCACCGAGCCGGACTGCTGTAGTATGGTCGATTATATGAAAGCGCATCCGGAAAAACCGATTCTGGTTCTCCGCACCTTTTCCAAATATTATGCGATGGCAGGCCTTCGTGTCGGCTATGCGCTGGGCTCCGAAGAGCTGATTGGAATCATGCGGAAATGTTCCGCTTCCTGGAACCTGAATGTCTGTGCACAGAAAGCGGCAGAGTGAAAAAGGTTTTACGGTAAACGTTAAAAGATAGAATGAAAGAGAAAAAGACCGGATGAGAAGTAAAAAATCCGGTCTTTTTCTGCTGGTATGAGAACAGAAAAAGCGGATCAGCAGGTTGCATATTTCAGGTAAAAAAGGTATACTTATAAGTGATGAAAAGAGAAATATGTTAGCAGCAGCTAATAAGAAAAAAACAGAGAAAAAACATGGTTTTTGCAAATTAGTGCTTGCCATTCCATGAAAATTGGAATATTATATGTGCAAACGCCTATAGATGAAAAAAGATGTATCACATCCTGAAAGGGGAAAGAAAATATGCTTTTTAAAACATACCAGAAGATCACGACGTTATTTAAAGAACATCATGGATATATGAGCTTCGCAGACCTCAGAGATCATCAGGTGACCGTACTGCAGCTGGCAGAAATGGAAGAGGAAGGAAGTCTGGAACGATTTGCACGCGGCTGGTACTGGTGCAAGGACTGTGGTTATGAAAAACCGGAAGACTATCAATATATTGAAATTGCGAAAGTAAACCCACGCGCAGTCATCTGCATGGACAGTGCTGCATGGCTTGCCGGAATGCTGAAAGAAGAGCCGGCTACGATTGCAGTTGCAACAGCACGGACAGACCGAAAAAAAATGGATCTGGAAAATTTTGAAATCAGACGTTTTTATTTCCAGAATGCCGATGTCCCGGGCGAAATCTGTGAGAAAAAGACAGAGTTTGGTTCCTACAAATATTATTCTCCGAAGAGAACCTTCTGTGACTGTCTGCGCATGAACAATAAGATGCCGGAGGAAGTAAAAGAAGAAATCCTCACCTGGTGCCGGAAACAGAAATATTCCAAAGAAGAGATTCTGGAATACGCGAACAAGCTCCGTGCGGTAAAAAATATCGAGGAAGAGTATCAGAAATAAAATTTCACAGGAATAGATAAGGGAAACTCCCGACGGAAGATCTTATACGAGAAATTCTGCCGGGAGTTTCTGCGTGTATATCGGATGGTTACGCATACACGATTTCCTCGTATGTTCCCTGTGTCATTCGCAAAAATCGCATAAAATGAGAAGCAAAGAGCAATACTTGACTAGCCGAACGGGAAACGTGGCGATACAATAGAGGCAACAAATTTCGGGAGGATTTTACCTATGAGTAAAGAGACGAGAGAGTATGCAAAACAGCTGGTTTCCCAGATGACGCTGGAAGAAAAAATGAGCCAGATGGTCTATCAGTCACCGGCGATCGAGCGTCTTGGCATTCCGGCATACAACTGGTGGAATGAAGCGCTGCACGGCGTGGCAAGAGCTGGTGTGGCAACGGTATTTCCGCAGGCTATTGGCCTTGCAGCAACGTTTGATAAAGAGCTGCTGCAGGAGATCGGTGATGTTGTTTCTACCGAGGGACGTGCAAAATTCAACGAGTTTTCGAGAAAAGGCGACCGCGGCATCTACAAAGGCCTGACCTTCTGGGCACCGAACGTCAACATTTTCCGTGATCCGAGATGGGGCCGCGGCCATGAGACATATGGTGAGGACCCGTATCTGACCGGTGAGCTCGGATGCGCCTACATCCGCGGATTACAGGGACCTGACCCGGATCACCCGAAGGCAGCGGCGTGTGCCAAACATTTCGCCGTCCACAGCGGCCCAGAGGCGATCCGCCATGAGTTTGACGCAAGAGTCAGCAAACATGATCTGTATGACACCTATCTGTATGCCTTCAAACGCTGTGTCAAGGATGCAAAAGTCGAGGCAGTCATGGGTGCGTATAACCGTGTCAACGGTGAACCGGCATGCGGAAGCAAGACATTGTTAAAGGACATCCTGCGCGATGAGTTCGGCTTTGAAGGCCATGTTGTCTCCGACTGCTGGGCAATCATAGATTTCCATGAGCACCACAGAGTGACCAAAAATGTAGAGGAGTCCGCAGCGCGTGCTGTCAACAACGGCTGTGACCTGAACTGCGGCGTTGCTTTCCTGCATCTGCCGAAAGCATACGAGGATGGCCTGGTATCCGAAGAGGCAATCACCGCGGCAGTTGAGCGCCTGATGGAAATCCGCATCCGCCTCGGTATGATGAAAGACTATCCGTCACCGTACGAAGATCTGTCCTACGATCTAGTCGAGTGCAAGGAGCATGTTGATCTGTCCGTCGAGGCAGCGAGAAGAAGTATGGTTCTGCTGAAAAATGAAAACAATATGCTGCCGCTCGATGTGAAGAAGATCCGCAGTATCGCCGTGATCGGACCGAACGCGAACTCGAGAGCAGCGCTGGTTGGAAACTATCAGGGAACATCGTCCAGATACATCACACCGCTGGAAGGAATTCAGCAGTATGTCGGTGATGATGTGAGAGTGACATACGCAGAGGGCTGTCATCTGTATAAAAATAAAGTCGAAGGACTCGGCGAGGACAAAGACCGTTTCAAAGAGGCTGTCATTGCCGCTGAGCACGCAGACGTTGTCGTTCTGTGCCTTGGACTTGATGCAACTGTTGAGGGCGAGGAAGCGATGCCGGAAACGAATACGCGAGCGGCGATAAGCTGGGCCTCAATCTGCCGGGCTTACAGGAGGAACTGCTTGAGACAATCACAGCGGTTGGAAAACCGGTAGTCCTCGTTCTCTCGGCAGGAAGTGCCATCGACCTGTCCTGGGCCGAGGAGCATGTACCGGCTATTCTTGACAGCTGGTATCCGGGTGCGCGCGGCGGAAAAGCCGTGGCAGAGGCGCTGTTCGGCGATTATGCACCGAACGGAAAACTGCCGGTGACTTCTATCAGGGAACAGAAAATCTGCCGGAGTTCACCGATTACAGCATGGCAGGACGAACCTACCGCTATACTGATAAAAATATTCTGTATCCATTTGGATATGGACTGACGTATGGAACAATTTCCTACAGCGGCGCAAAAACGGAGCAGGAGACGAGCGCGGTGCTCGACGATGTGACGTGTGCACGAAGGTGAAGAATGAGAGTGCATATCCGCTGCATGAGAGCGTAGAGGTTTATGTGAAATACAAAAACGCACAGCCGGGTGAGCCAGGCTTCCAGTTAAAAGGCATCGCGTGCGTGGAACTGCAGGCAGGAGAAGAAAAAAGAGGTTTCCGTGACACTGCATGCAAGAGATTTTGCTGTTATCACAGAGGACGGCGGATGTGTCGTACGGCCGGGCGAGTATGAAATCTCCATCGGCGGACAGCAGCCGGGCGAAAGAAGCCGCGCGCTGACAGGACGTGAGACAGAGATTCTGACGGTCAGAAAAGAAGGAAATGAAGAGAACGTCGAGTATTAAGTATTAGATAGAAATTGAAAAACGAAGAGGGAGGTGGAATCGTCTGCCTCCCTCTTTTGGTGACAGAATGGACGGCTTGGTGCGATGATCGCTGGAAATCTGCCGAACCTGCTTCATTTCCAGACCGGCGGACTGTATGGTGCTGCATCTTCGTGCACCGAAGGGAAAAGTGTCGGTTGAGGTGATGCTGAACCGTGCAAAATATTTGACCGTACAGGAAAGGTCAACGATCACACGATTTATCTGAGCGGAAACCTCGGAAAAAATGCCCTGGAATTTGCCATGTGCCTGTCGGCAAAAGCAATGGGCGGCCGTGTGTATACCATGGGTCATACTCTGGTGATCGAAGAGGCAGATGAGGCCGTGTTGTACTTCGGCGCGGACAGTACGTTCCGTTCTGCGAAGGAAGAGGTTGCCGCATGGGAGCCGCGTGTGCAGGATGTGCTGGCAGAGAAAAATCTGTCCGGCGTTTTCAGCATATGTAAAGACTATAAGGCGATGGAGGAAAAAGAAGCTTCTTCTGCCAGCAGCAGGTGATAGTAATGCTCGGAATAGCGGCAGAGATAACCAGGCATTCCCCGATAAGAACTGGTTTCTAAAAACGCGGCTGCGACGCAGGTGCGGCATATCGGTTGCAAACGGCATTGACAGCATTGGGAACTTAGGGAAATCTTCTGTGCAGCGGCGGAAACTTTTTCCCAGGCGGAAATAAATCCAAGATCAAAAACAGGGGCGGAGATTTCGGATAACATCACACAGGGGAAAAGAAAGCCCTGCCAGTTGATGAAGAAGGAGCAGTTTCCGGCAAGACAGGAGATATGACCATTGCCCCGTGGAAAAGACGGATTGTTGACGCGGTGGATGGATTCATGAACGTACTGCCGGAAAATATCGCTGGTCAGCTGCAGTTTCAGTGTCTGCAGGGCAAGCGCAGCGGCGTCTTCCGGGTTCAGGCGGACCTGAGCATCAAAAGGAAGGGAGCGTTCCCGGACGGCGGGCATCATATAGTGATCGGCATGAACGGGGACTCCAAGCTTTTCTCCGAGAACAAAGATTTTTGGAAAATCATGCGCGTTCTTTTTAGTGACGCTACAGCTGATTTTGACATCAACGTTTCGTTCGCGGAGCAGACGGATGGCGCGGACGGTCTGATCAAAGCCCTGGGGGTAATGGCAGAGACGGTTATAGGAAGCGGCATCGGCACCGTAGAGCGTGATGTTAATGCGGCGCGGCCTGTACTCAGCAAAAAAATCAGCCAGGATTCGCCCAGCAGGGTTCCATTGGTGTTGATGGTAAGAATCATGCCCATGTTTCGAAGCTCAAGATATAGTGTTTTGAAATCAGGAAAGAGAAGTGGTTCACCGCCGGTCAGAAGAAGAAAAAGTGTACCGGCTTTTTGCATCTGCTGTGCAAGCAGAATCCATTCATCAACTGTGCGGAGTTGTCCCTGACATTCCATTTCTGAACGGGACAGACGGACATAACACATGTCGCAGTTCATATTGCAGAGTGGCAGAAGTTCAAGCGCGCCGGTAATAGGAATGTGCTGCTGGCGCGCTTTCTGGAGAAAAGAACGCTCGAAGGTGGAAGCGTCGTTCATGTAGTTCATAAAGGTTCCTCCGAAAAAAGTGGTTTGATGAACCAATTATTAATAGGTATAGTAAAGGATCGAAACGAGTGGGTTCGATCCTTTTGCTGTGGTTTGAAAAATTATTATTTAGTGGAAAAATCAGGATTTGGCGGTTTCCCAAGTATTGATGTCTAATCTGGTAGTACAATGAACGTTTGTACCATTTTCGGTCCAGATGACAACGGGGGTTGCTTCATCATCGCGGGTAGACTGGTCATCTATAAAACCACTGATAAATCCACTATCAGATTCCGCTTCATGAGTCTTGTTACAAGGATGATATCCAGAAAATTGAGCTTGAGAGCCCCAGCCTCCCCATGAGCCTTCTTTTGCGATATATTTTTTTTGCCCAGATCCATCATAATAATAAACATTATAATTATGACCGTATTGTCCAGCATCGCAGACAAATTTATAAACTTTCCCGCTATCCCCGCAGGCCGCCACATATTCATTTGCAGCAAATTCCTGAACCTCAACAACAGGTTCCATCCACTCTTTCTTCATAACGATATAACCTCCTCTAATAATGCATACCTTAAAGTATCATGCACAAAATTTAAAGCAGAATTTTGAATCGTATCTTCCGCAGCCGCATATTCCTCTAACGCCTGTGCAACGACTTCCGAAATGGTACGTGGCTGCTGAAAAGCATTCCAGAGAAATGCGGCGGTATCGTTTGGAACCATCACTGCATTCGAAATCTGACAGGCAGTCCCAACGGAATAATCGCATATTCCCCTGCAATTTCACGCAGTAGATAATCGGAATTGACACGATATTTTTTTTCATTTATCTTTTGTAACAAATCTGACCGGGTCGGAGAAGCAATCGGTTCCATCACAAACTCCCCTCTTGCAAAATGCTGTGCCTTTTCAGGCAGAAAGTATTTCTGCAGTCAGCAAGAAAAATATGTAGAATGTTTGCAGAAATAAATTACATTTATCATTACAAAAAGATTATAAAAGAAGAACTAGGAAAAGTCAAGTAAAAACTGGAAAAAGATGGGAATGTAATCTGCTCAAAAACGAAAAACAAATCGCTGTGTGCGGACACTCCAGCGGTATCTGTGCGTGAGCCGTCCGAGACGATTTGGAGAAAGATCTGACATACGATAACGAAAAAGAAAACGTATCCATTCCAAACCGCGAAGTCTCCCAGGAGTATATCAACGCAATCAGCAGATTCCATTCTGCAATACAACGATGAAGACTCGCTGCGGAAGAATATTTTTATCATTATTCTCGGTTCCTGTGTGTTCCGTGTGATCTGGGTGTACACGATTTTCGCGTATTTCCATACCATTACGTCACTGTATCTGCTGTATATCTTTTCGTGGACAATTACCGGTGCGGCGGAGATCCTGTATTTCCGGCATGGCTATAAAACGCTGCAGACCAGTCAAAATAAATTACGTATTAATTACAAAAAGGCTCCGAAGATTGACGGAGTCTCTTTTTTTTTGTTATCATAAATGCGGAAAAAGGGATCGTGATACGTTGCGGAGAGAAGGGAAGATCATGGGGAGAAAGAGGAGTTTTTGATGGAAAAAACATTTCAGACAGGGAGTTTTTCCTTCCGGCTGAAGTTTCCGGAAGAGCTGGTACTTCCGGTGGATATGGAAATTTTTGGTGAAAACGGATTCTGCGGATTATACATATATCATTACGGCTGTCGACATATTGCCGGAAGCGGAGGGAGAGCTGATTGTGGATCGGGTCGATCTGCAGGTGTTTCATACAAAAGAAGGATTGGAGAGCCGCCGGATCGGTGTGAAAGGAGAAGCGCGTCCTTATGCATTCTACCGTGAGACTGCGCAAAATCGTGCGGAGGTTTTCGTCGGCAGGTGGTATCTGGCAGAAGTTGAAAAGTATGAAGTTGTTTTTCTTTCCCTCCTTGCCCTGGAGCGCCGTCTGGCAGAGCAGCCGTGCCTGATTCTGCACTGTGCATACACGGAGTATCAGGGGAAAGCAATGCTCTTTTCTGCACCATCGGGAACGGGCAAAACCACGCAGGCGGGACTCTGGGAACAGTACCGGGAAAGCCGTACCGTAAATGGGGATAAGGCATTGCTGGAATATGACGGCACAGCGTGGACAGCAAACGGCTGGCCGGTCTGCGGAACATCAGGAGTCTGCGAAAACAAAAAGCTCCCGGTCGGATGCATTGTAATGCTGAGCCAGGCAAAGACGAATCAGGCGTGGCGGCTGCGTCCGGCAGAGGCATTTACGAGTCTGTACGGACAGATCACCATGAACGCTGGGACAGGGAGGGACTGGTGCACAGTCTCGACCTTCTCGAACAGCTTGCTGGAAAAGTTCCGGTGTATCATCTGGCGTGCGACATTTCAGAAGATGCGGTGAAAACGCTGGAGCAGGAGATCGGGACCGGTTCGTTCGAAAGTGAAACATATGCAGCTGCACTGCACAAAAACATGATTCAGAAAAGGGAGAAACATGCATGAAAATGATGGATACACGTGCCTATGTCGGAATGCTGAAAGAACTTGTAGAGCAGGGCAGAGAAGTGCGTATGGTGATTTCCGGGAGCAGCATGGCGCCGTTTCTGATTCATGGACGCGACAGTATTTTCTTCCGAGCGCCGGCGCGGGAACTTCGGAAAGGTGATATCGTATTTTACGAGCGGCCGGGCGGACAGTTTGTCGTGCATCGGATCTGCCGCGTTCATGCAGACGGTTATGACATAATCGGGGATGCACAGACGGAAATCGAGCATCATGTGCAACGGAAGCAGATCTTTGCACGGGTGACAAAAGTGGAGCGAAAAGGAAAAATACTTGTACCGGGAACGTTCTGGTGGGAGTTTTTTGCACGGGTCTGGATTCGCATCATCCCGCTTCGCCCGATTCTGATGCATGGATATGCCCGGTTATTCGGTGTGGATAAAAAGAAAAATGATGCGTGCAGAGAAAATGAAAGGAAAAGAAGATGATTACAGAAACAGAAACCGCATTCCTTGCGGTGATTTGTGCGTTTTTGACAGAAGAAAAAGCATCGCCGGCGGAAATTCAGGCGCTGACAGAAAAACAATGGAATCATCTGTTTGTCCTCGCGGCACAGCATTCGCTGCTGTCAGCGGTCTACGATGTTGTGGGCAAAACACCGGAATTTGCAGAGCTTTCGGACGAGCTTCGCAGACAGGTAAAAACGCAGGCAATGCAGAGTGTTTTGCAGCAGGTTTCGCGTACAGCGCTGTTTCTTTCCGATGAAAAGGAGCTGGAGCATCTGGGTGTGCAGCCGCTGGTGATGAAAGGAATTGTGTGCAGAAGTCTCTACCCGAAACCAGATCTGCGCCCGTCCGGGGATGAGGATCTTCTGATTTCGGCAAAGGATTTTGCAACAGTAGATGCCTGTTTTATGAGGAAGGGCTTTGTGCGGGACAAAGAAACCGCAATGCCAAATGGTGCCAAAGATGGTGATACCCCGGAAGAGATGGGCTACATTCATCCGAAAACAGGGGTCTTCTATGAAATACATACCAGGCTGTTCAGCACAGAATCCTCTGCCTATGGTTATCTGAATCGTGCATTTTCCGATGTTTTTGCGCATCCATCCAAAGTGGAAGTGCAGGGGCAGAGCATCTTTACCTTAGAAGAAACGCATCATCTTTTCTATCTTCTCTGTCACAGCTTCAAGCACTTTCTTCACGGCGGTGTCGGGATCCGTCAGATCTGTGACATGGTACAGATGATTCGTGTATATGGAAGAAAAATAGACTGGGAAATGTTCTGGCAGCTGTGCGAAGAGTATCACATGACGTGTTTCTGTATCAATCTGCTGGATATCGGCGAGCGCTATCTGGGCTTTTCCTATGAAGCAAGTGGGGCAGTCCGTGCCGCAAAGAAGCTTCACCCGGATTCCGAAGCGCTTCTGATCGATATTCTCGATGCCGGTTCGTTTGGAAAATCGAGTGCGGGACGGATCCACAGTGCAAACATTACCCTGTATGCGGCAGAGACCGGGGCGGAAAAGCACACAGCCGGGGGAATCTGGAAATCGCTGGTTCCGGAAGCTTCCTATATGAAAAACAAGTATCTCTATGCGGCGAGGTATCCGTTTTTGCTCCCGGCTGCATACGTGCAGCGAATCCTGAAATGGCTGGGGCAGGGAGAAAAAGAACAGAAATCGAGCATTGAAGTGGGTGCGGGACGTGTCGAGCTGCTGAGGAAATACGATATGATCCGTACCGCAGACGGGAAAAAGAGAGGAGACGCGCATGCAGGAAGAATCCAAAGAGAAAAGTAAAGACGCTCCCTTCGAGTCTCTCCGCATTCTGTCGGAGCGATGGAAAACGGAACGTTCTCGGAAATCATCGATGACTGGAAATGGATTTTTGGCTACAGCGCGCGCTATAAGGGTGCGATTGTTTTTTATACGATTCTCGGTATCTTAAGCACTTCGCTTGGGCTTGTCGGCAGCGTGGCAGGAAAATACCTGATCGATATCATCACCGGATACCAGATACAGAAGCTCCCGCTGCTGCTTTGCATCATGATCGGAAGTACCGTGTTCAGCCTTGGGTTTGAGAGTGTCATCAACCGCATTTCAACGAAGCTTGGTATCGCCATCAACAACGACATCCAGGCGGATATTTTTGACAAAATCGTTGATGCGGACTGGCTGGAAATCAGCAAATACGCAAACGGTGACGTACTCAACCGTTTCAACGGCGACATTGGAACGGTCAGCGGCAACGCAATCAGCTGGCTCCCGACGATTATCATTGCCGTGTATCGGTTTATTGCCACCTTTTTCGTAATCCTGCATTATGACTGGGTCATGGCACTGATTGCTTTTTTAAGCGCACCGTTCCTGCTTCTGATGTCCCGGTTTATGATCCGCCGTCAGCGGGAATACAGCAAAGAAGTACGCGAGATGAGCAGTAATCTGATGAGTTTTGAGGTAGAAGCGTTCTACAATTTTGATACGATCAAGTCGTTTGGCATCGCACCGTATTACAGTAAAAAGATGCGCTGGTGGCAGGGACTTTTCAAGGATATCAGCCTGAAATATAATCTGTTTACGATTAAAACCAATATCGTAATGTCTATTCTCGGAGTGCGGTGGAGTTTACGGCGTTCGGATACTGCCTGTTCCGTCTGTGGACGCACGACATTACCTATGGAACCATGACACTGTTCCTGCAGCAGCGGAGTAACCTTTCCGGCGCATTTGGAAACGTGATTTCGATTATTCCGTCCTTCCTCAACAGCTCCGTCTCGGCGCACCGGATCCGTGAGCTCGTAGAGCTGCCAAAAGAAGTTCATATCCCGGAGAGCGCCAAGCTCGATCCACTGGCAAAGGATGGCTTCCGGGTACAGATGCATGGGGTAGAATTTCTTATATAGAAGGAAACAAAGTAATCACCAGATCGGAGTTTCAGGCCGCCCCCGGCGAGATTGTAGCGTTGGTTGGCCCGTCCGGCGAGGGAAAAACAACGATGATCCGCCTGATTCTCGGCCTTATCCGCCCGCAGGAGGGGGAAACCGTGATCATTGCCTCAAACGGAAAAACGGTTCCCATGAACGCCGAAACGCGTCATCTCTTCGCTTATGTGCCGCAGGGAAATACGATCCTTTCCGGCACAATCGCCGAAAATATGCGCATGGTAAAAGAGGATGCGACCGACGAGGAGATCATCGAAGCGCTCAAAATCTCCTGCGCCTGGGATTTTGTTCAGCATCTGCCGGATACCATCAACAGCCGCGTCGGGGAACGTGGCCGCGGTTTCTCCGAAGGCAGTCCCAGCGGCTTGCCATCGCCCGTGCCGTCCTCCGCGATGCCCCGGTGCTGCTTCTGGATGAAGCCACCTCGGCACTGGACGTTACGACGGAACGAAACGTCCTCCGAAACATCATCCGTCAGCGTCCCAACAAAACCTGTATCGTTACGACGCACCGTCCGAGTGTCCTCGGCCTCTGCCAGAGAGTCTACCGTGTCATGAATGGAACCGTGGCCGAACTCGATGGGGCAGAAGGGGCAAAGATGGTGGAAGATTTTTGACAGAAAAAAGACACAAAAAAGACACAAAGGTCGGAAGAGTGATACTTCAAAGTCAAATCAGTTATAGAGTTGTAAGTCAAAATCCTGCTATAATACAACCATCAAAGGTCACACAACACGCTACGTGAAAAGGAGAAAAAGTATGAAGAAAAAAGTGTTAGCAGGCATTCTTGCAGCAACTATGGTATTTTCCATGGCAGCATGCGGAAGCACAGGATCCAGTTCTGATTCCGGTTCCTCCGCAGCTTCCGGAAGCACAGCAAAGACAGAGGAAAAAGGCGAGCCGTACACTGTAACTATGGTACTGCAGGGCAGCCAGCAGCAGGATGAAGAGAGAATCGAAGAAAAAATCAACGAGATTCTGGAGCCGGAGCTGAATGCAAAGCTCGATATCGTTGTTCTTCCGTGGGCAAGCGCATCTCAGCAGTTACAGCTGATGCTTTCCGGCGATGAGAAAATCGATCTTCTGTACACAAATGCAACAACAGCTGTACAGTATATGCATTCCGGCCAGATCATGGATATGTCTGAACTGATTGACAAATACGGCACAAACCTGAAAGATATCTATGGCGAGGATATTGCAAAAACAAATCAGATTGATGGGTTTGTCTATGGCGTTCCGAACCAGATCGAACGAGGCAGCATTCCAGCCATCTTCATGAGAAAAGACCTGGTAGAAAAGTATAATATCAATACCGATGAAATCAAAGAGCCGAAGGATATGGAGAAAGTATTTGAGACCGTACAGGCAGGCGAGCCTGATATGACAATGCTGTTCTCCAGCAACAACAGTGATACGCCTCTGAGCCGTCTGTCCCGCGCTGATGGACTTGGCGATGCCAACACGGGCGCTCTGATGGATCAGACCAACAGCACAACCGTAGAAAACTACTTTGCAAGCGACTGGTACAAGGAGACTGCAACTATGCTGCATGACTGGTATCAGAAAGGCTATATCAGCAAGGATGCCGGAACAAACACAGAAAACTGGAGAACCGTATGCAAAGCAGGAAATCTCTTCTCCTTGTTCTTTGCTTATCATCCAGGTACCCCGGTTGAGTTCCAGAGCTCCACAGGATATGAGTTTGAAATCGTACCGTTCTATGATCAGCCGATCATCAACTCATCCTCTTACGGCGGAATTATCTTCTCTGTAGCACAGAACTCCGAAAATCCGGAAAAAGCAATGCAGGTTCTCGATTATATCTATGGCAGCCCGGAGGTCATGAACCTTCTGAACTGGGGCGAAGAGGGAACCGACTACGTAGTAGAAGATGAAGAAAACGGAATCATCAACTACCCGGACGGTGTAACAGCAGACAATGCAGGCTACAGCTTTAACTGTGGATGGGAGCTTCCGAACCAGTTCATCGCATACAAATGGGATGGATCTGACCCGCAGCTCTGGGACAAAATGCAGGAGTTCAACGCTTCCGGTATCGAGTCGAAAGCACTGGGATTTGTCTTTGATAACAGCGAATATGCGGATCAGGTATCAGCCCTGAACAACGTAATCAGCCAGTACAACGGCGCACTTAGCAGCGGCTCCGGAGATCCGGAAGAACTGCTTCCACAGTTCCTGGAGGCACTGGACGATGCGGGAATCGATGATGTCATTGCTGCAAAGCAGGAGCAGCTGGATGCATTTCTTGCAAAGAAATAGGCTAATTTGTAAAAAGAACACGACCGGGGCGGAAGAAAATCCGGTGTGATACAGTAACCGAAGGCTCCACTCTTACTAGAAAAGATGTGGAGCCTTCTCTGTGAAAGAACCTGAAAAAACAGCCCTCATAAAAGGAGACACGCTTTATGAAAAAAGCAGAGGTTAAAAAAGGAAAAAAGAAAAACGTGCTGAAGGAATACTGGCCGCTTTATCTGATGATGCTTCCGGCACTTCTGTATCTGCTGATCAACAACTATATCCCGATGGCAGGTATGGTGATTGCGTTTAAAAAACTGAATTTTGCGAAAGGTATCTGGGCAAGCCCGTGGGCAGGACTTAAAAACTTCAAGTTCCTGTTTGCTTCCAAGGATGCATGGATTATTACAAGAAACACGTTGCTGTATAACGTTGCATTTATTCTTGTAAACATGGTAGTCGGAATTGCCATTGCGATTCTGATTACGGAGGTAAGAAACACAAAGCTCAAAAAGATATATCAGAGTGCGATTCTTCTTCCGTTCCTGATGTCCATGGTTATCTTAAGCTACATCGTATATGCGCTTCTGAGTGCGGAAAATGGTCTTGTCAACAACTCGATCCTTCCGTTGTTCCACATTGACCCGATTCAGTGGTACCAGAAACCGAAATACTGGCCGGCGATCCTGATTATCGCGAACTGCTGGAAGGGCGTAGGATACGGATGCCTGATCTACATTGCATCGCTGATCGGTATCGATCCTTCCTTCTATGAGGCTGCCAGACTGGACGGCGCAAGCAAATGGCAGGAGATCACAAAAATCACACTGCGAGCCTCGTTCCGACCATCATCACCCTGCTGCTCCTCAGCATCGGAAGAATTTTCTATTCCGATTTCGGTCTGTTCTATCAGGTGCCGATGAACTCCGGTGTTCTGTTCCCGACCACAAACGTTATCGATACCTACGTATACCGTGCCCTGATTGAACAAGGAAATATCAGTATGTCATCTGCAGCCGGTGTATACCAGTCTCTGGTAGGCTTCTGTGTCGTAATGTTGAGCAACTGGATTGTCCGCAAAGTAGACAAAGACCAGGCATTATTCTAGGAGGATGGAAGTATGACAAATTCAAAAAAAGCAAAACGTTTCCAGTTCTGGATTAATGTAGTACTCATTCTGATTACCTTATCCATTGTACTGCCGTTTGTACTCGTATTTATTTCCTCGCTGACCGATGAAAACACACTGATCCGCAACGGATATTCGTTCTTCCCGGAGAAATTCAGCTTCTATGCTTACTCCTATATCATCCGCCAGGGCGAGAAAATTCTGAGAGCATACGGAATCACCATTTTTGTAACGATCGTTGGTACGGCTGCAAATATTGCGATGTCCTCTCTTCTGGCGTATCCGCTTTCTGTTAAAAAACTGCCGTACCGCAGAGCAATTACCTTTTTCGTATTCTTTACGATGCTGTTCAACGGCGGACTGGTGCCGACCTACTTGATGTATGTAAATTATCTTCACATCAAAAACACGATCTGGGCATTGATTGTTCCGGGCTTCCTGTTAAGCGCAAACAACGTGCTGATGATCCGAAGCTACTTTAACACCAGTATCCCGGACGCGCTGTTCGAGGCGGCCAAAATCGATGGCGCAGGACACATGAAGATTTTCACCAGCATCACACTGCCGCTTGGAAAACCGATTCTGGTAACCATGGGACTGTTTTCCGCACTTGGCTATTGGAATGACTGGACTAATGGTTTATACTATTTATCAGGAAATGACGGTCAGAAGCTTTACAGCATCCAGAACCTGCTGAACCAGATGATCACCGATATTCAGTATCTGGCAAGCGGAAAAGTAACCGGAAATATCGGCGCGGAGGTGGCAAAGCTGCCGACAACCTCCATCCGTATGGCAATCGCATTTATCGCCATGCTGCCGCTGTTTATCATCTATCCGTTCCTTCAGAAATACTTCGCAGAAGGTATCACACTTGGCGCGGTAAAGGATGATTCACATGCGGAAATGAAAAAAGAGAAACACGTTTGTGTTTCCGGCATACAGCAGAAAAACAGTACAGACTCATGAAAACATGAGGTGTGCTGTTTCTGCTGTATTATCATAGTCAGTAAAAAGATCCGTTCGCAAAAACAAACATGGAAAGCTTCCGAGCGTACCGGAACAGAAAAAAGGAGGAAACTTCATGCATATTTCAAAACAGACGAAAAAAACAACACTGGCGCAGCAGGGGCGTTATCTTTTGATCTGCCTGCTGAGTATGCTGCTGCTTTTTCTGGCTGGGAGCGTGCTTATTCTGAACCGGACGCAGCGGCAGGTATATGAGCAGCTGGAAGAGATTTCAAAGCTGTATACGGATGAGCTGGATAACCGTTTTTTTCGAATCAGCCGAAACCTGTTCTCGACTGTATGGACAGCTCCAACCCGGATTCCGCGTTCTGGAAATATATGGATCTGATGGAGAAGGATCAGTATGAGGAATATGTCATCACACAGCTGCGAAAGAACTATGTATCTGCAGCGTGGGATTTCGGAACGGATTACAATGTTTTTCTCTATACGCAGAAGGATGAGAGCTTATATCAGCTGAGCATTTCTTCCGACGGGCGTTATGCCGTTGATCCGTATCTGCAGGAAGCGCTGAAGCGCCGGATCAGGAGTCTGTCCCAGCAGACGTATGCAGTCAAGAAAAAATGGACCGTGATGCGCCAGGGCGATGAGGTTTATATGCTCAAGGTAGCACAGAGTCAGGGCGTCGGATTCGGCTGCTACGTCAATCGGAAGACGATTTTGGAACCGTTCTCTGAGCTGTCTCTTGGGAAGAGCGGCTATGTCAGTCTCGTTGACCAGAACGGAAAAAGCATCGGAACACTGACGGAAAAAGGAATTGTAACGGACGGTTCGAAGCTTGATACCGGCAATTATACGTTCCGGCAGGAGCTTTCACAGGCACCGTTTGAAATACGGATTAAAATCTCCTGGACGGGAGTCTTAAATCTGATGACGGGAAGTGTGTTTGCTCTTCTCGGCGTTGCATTTCTGATGGTGATTGCCGGTTCCGTGCTGCTGTTCCATCTGAAAACAAAAATCCTGAAGCCGGTCGCTATGTTTACGGAAAATCTTCAAAAATATGACAATGGGGATCTCACCTATCAGATGTCGGAAGGAAATCTGGTAGAGCTGGAGCGGATTGACGATAAATTCCGAAACATGATTCATCAGATCCGACGTCTGAAGATCACGCTGTATGAGCAGGAGCTGGAAAAACAGAAAATCGAGATGGATTACCTCAAAATCCAGATTCGTCCGCATTTTTACATGAACTGTCTGAACTTTATTTACAGCATGATTGACTTCGGACAGTACGATCATGCAAAGTCGATGAGCCGTATTACATCCGATTATCTCGCCTATATTTTCCGCAATACAAGCGAGATGGTGCCAGTGACGGCGGAGACGAACCACTGCGAAAATTACCTCAAAATTCTGCTGCTGCGCTATCCGGAAAAATTCACCTATTATTTTGAAGTCCATGAAGAAGTGAAAGACGCGGTAATCTTCCCGTTTCTGATTCAGGTGTTTGTAGAGAATGCGGCAAAACATGCCCTGACGCTGGAGACGGTTCCGCTGATTTCCGTGACGGTTTACCCGGAGGACCGCGGAGACGAAAAGTATGTCAACATTTATATTTCAGACACCGGAAACGGCTTCCCGGAGGAGACGCTGCAAAGGCTGAAAGCAGGGGAAGATATTTCCGAGCATGGAAAGCATATCGGGATTGAAAACTGCCTGAAACGATTCCGTTATTACTATGGTGATACAGGAGAGATTCATTTCGATAACAGTCCGCTCGGCGGAGCGATTGTAGATATCCATATTCCATACAGGACAGGGGGAGAAGAACATGAAACTATTGCTCGTGGATGATGAAGAGTACGTGATTGAAAGTATCAAAAGAAACCTCGATCTTACAGAGACCGGGGTGAACGAGGTGTATACCGCGTTTTCCGTACAGCAGGCGAAGAACATCATGGGAATGGTGGACATTGATATTGTAATCAGCGATATCGTGATGCCGGGCGGAACGGGATTCGACTTTGTGGAGTGGGTCAGGAAAGAGGAGCTGAAGGTCCAGGTCATCTTCCTGACAAGCTATGCGGAGTTTGACTATGCCAGAAGAGCGATACAGCTGAACAGTGTCGATTATCTGCTGAAGCCCATTGATTTTGAAAAGCTGAAGGAGGCCGTACAGCGTGCGGCGGAATCCGTTGCGAAAGAAAAGAAAATACAGGATCTCAGGCAGGAAAGCATCAAGTGGAACCGGAACAGAAAAATTCTGCAGCAGGATATCTGGAAAAATGTGCTGAAAGACGGCTTCTCTGAGAAAAAATTCTGCGAAACGGCGGCACAGCGTCAGTTGCCATACGGACCGGGACACTATTTCCGGCTGATTTGTCTGATGCCGGAAATAAAGAGCAATAAGCGGGAAATGTGGGATACGCGACCATGGAATTTGTGATCGAAAATGTGCTGTCGGAACTGTATGAGGAAACGGATATTGCGGTAGATACTGTTTTTTACCAGGAACCGGGCAGCTACTGGATTGTTACACAGTCAAAGGAAAAAGCATTCCCGCAGGACGGTGGACGGGATTGTGAAATTCTGCGGCAGTTTGTTGCGTGGATGAATGAAAAAATCTATCCGGAGCTGTGGTGTGGTGCCGGACAGTGGGAATCTGTGCGGGGGATGCAAAAGCAGAGCCGGAATCTTCAGAAAATGCGGGAGGGAAGCCTTTCCGTGCGGAACGAGGTGCTGTTTCTGAATGAATTTCAGGCTCCGCAGACCAGCTACGAAAATAAGGAGCTGGATGTGTGGAAAGCTCTGCTTTCGGAGGAAAAACCGGAGGAGCTGCTGGAGCGGCTGCAGAAATACCTTGACCGGACGGAACGGGAAGGAATGATTACCAGAGAATTTCTGGTAGCGCTCCGTACCGATCTGACCCAGGTGGTATATGCATGGCTTTCGGAACGGGAGATCAAGGCGTACGCACTGTTTGCAGATGCGGATATGGAAAATCTGCATCGGAATTCTCTTTACGGAAGAGAAGAGATGATGGAATATGCGGGGGTACTGGTTCGGAAAGCAGTGCAGTACAGACAGTACATCAACAAATCAGATTCGGTTACGAGTCAGGTATGCGCTTATATCGATGCACATTACCGGGAGGAGATTCACCGGGAGGAGCTTGGGGAGCTTGTCTTTTTGAATACCGATTATCTGTCCCGGATTTTTAAAAAAGAAAAGGGTATTTCGATCAGCAATTATATTATTCAAAAGCGGGTGGAGGAGCGAAAAAGCTTCTGACACAGAGTTCGCTGCCAATTAATACGGTGTCGCTGTATGTGGGGTACAGCAATTTCTCGTACTTTACGAAGATGTTTAAGGACAATACGGGATACGCACCGCTGGAATACCGAAGAAGCTTTAGTGAAAAATAGCGGAAAGCCACCCTTCACATGTCCGGGAAATAACAGAGGATTTTATCACTTTCTTACGCACCGGAACAACAGCAAACAGGTCAGAATAGTGAAAGAAAAAGGTCGGATCAGGGGATATTTTTTTCAGATCAGATGTGGTAAAATTTCAGTATAAGATTCAGAAAAAACGGAAAAACGATATTTTTCTGACATTTTAGGGGTTTCTGAAGAAGCAGATACAGCAAAAACGAGGTATGGAGGAGAAAAAATGACCGAGCAGAAATTAAAAGAGCTTCTGGCCGACATGACGCTGGAAGAAAAAGTGAACCAGATGAGCCAGGTGGTGGGTGCCTTCTTCAATAAAGATATGGACATCACAGCCATGGGACC
>ENA-OQCP01000169-OQCP01000169.1-human-gut-metagenome-genome-assembly--contig:-NODE-169-length-27214-cov-2.533651_pt1 | contig 27214 bp, 37 predicted proteins | sample MGYA00242760_ERZ504583 | MGnify/ENA primary metagenome ERZ504583 (study PRJEB26092, sample SAMD00036308) | human gut metagenome | host: Homo sapiens | study: EMG produced TPA metagenomics assembly of...
AGATCTATACGATACTACATAAGAAAAGTATGGTATGTGACACTAACAAATATACATTTAAAACACAAACGGACAATATCTATAAAATGACTTTAGAATTTGTGTCGTTTTGATTTCAATATCAGCCTGACAAAACGATACGTCTTTCGATATGCTGACATGTAATGAAAAATAAAATAACGCTTCAACGATAGAGAAAGTCCCAGCTGACAACAGCTGACATCGTCAAATTCATGCATCTTAGCCAGCACATCTTTGATTACTCCCTCCGTAGAAGAAGACGGTCGAAGCATTGACATATGGTCTATCAAACGAATACCACGGCGCAAAACATAAATAGGAGCTTGATCCCAAATTCCTTTTTCAAGAACAAAATATAACTTGTTCATAAACACTCAAAAATAAATTATGCTCTTTTAATGGGTCATATTTGCTTTGCATCGCACTTCCATCTCGAATGACATAATGATACTTTGGAAACTCTCGTACTACAATTTTCTCTGCTTTATAAAAGATTCGATAAGAAATTGCTATATCTTCAAAAATACGGTTGAGTGGGAATGTAATACCCGAGAATAAACGGCGTTTGTACAATTTATCCCAAACATAATTCCTTATACGTCTATCTACAACCAGAGCGCGAATACCCTCATCACGAGTAAACACAAACTGCTCTCCCGAAGAATACTTCGCCACACTCTTCTTTCCTTTATCCCGATAATGCGAGCAAATGGATATATCCGCTCCATTCTCTTTCAGCAAGTGATACAAGAATTCGTACATATCCGGTTCAATCCAGTCGTCGCTATCCACGAAACCAAGGAATTCACCTTGAGCTACCGCCAAACCTCTATTCCTAGCTGCACTCTGACCTGCATTCGTCTGGTGGATAACCTTTATCCGTCCATCCTTTGGGCAAATAAATCACAAAGCTCTCCCGAACCATCGGAAGAGCCGTCGTCAATCAATATTATTTCCAGATTCTTATAAGTCTGCACGCAAATGGATTGCAGGCATTTCTCCAGATAATCCTTTACATTATAGACCGGTACAATAATACTTATAAGAGGTAATGCTTCAGTGTTCTTCATAAGCCGCAACAGTTACCATAACCGCAAAGTGGCCATCAACGGATAACCCACCCGCCATCGCAATTTAAACTTACGTACCAGATTCCAGGGCTTGGTTCTGGTCTTACCTTGAAAATACCAGATGTAGTTGTTTACGGCATCCAGTACCCGTGAAGAGGACTCACCGTCCAGATGGGCTTCATGCTTGTGCACATAAGCACGCATCCGTTCCATCAGTTCCGCCGGACGGGAAATGGCCTTTTCTATCGCTCCCTCTACAGCATCCGTCTCAGTGACATTCAGCAAATGAGCTCCTGCATGGTGTTGCAATAGGTCACAACCGGTTTGTCCAACATCATTGCCTCAACAATCACAGACGAAGCATCGGACAACAGCACATCCGCACTGTTCAGCAGCTTGGCATCGACAAGTCCGCTCTCGTGGAAAGTAATGTTGGGACAGGATGCAGCAGTTCCTTGTATTTCTTGAGGACTTCCATATCCGAGAATTTCGGATGGAACGAAATAATCCAATCCCAATCCTTCTCGTGCACCAGTCTCTTGATGGTATCAAACAGATGAGGGGCGGAAGTTATATTCTTTGTAAATGTAGAAGAGTACAAGACTACCGGACGTGCATTATGAGGAGTGTGCGCACGTTCTTTCACGAAGTATCCGCCTTGCACCAGCCCGTTTCGTATACCTTGAAGAAGCCGTATTTCCTCTCAAGCTCCTTGAAAGGAAGAGTGCTCGTTTCTCCTTGTGTGCAATAGACATCGAACCATCCGCGAACAGAAAAATGGTCATCCTTTTCATCGCCACGCTTATTGATGGGGTAGCCATGGAAAAGGGAAACTTTCACTCCCGGGAAGAATCATAAATATAATTACCCGGTGCAAAAACAGCAATAGCTGATAATCCATCACTTCCTGAACAGATTGAAGCCACCTCTCATCTTGATCCAACAGAACCGGGCAGTCTGGTTCAACAAACCATGCGACTCATCCCCTCTACGCCTGATTTCGTCCTGAAGCGGGCGAAGTATAGGATAGGAATAGGCTACCGAAACGAAAAATAAATAATGCTTCTTCATACACTCAAAATATCACGGCAACGACACAATCGTCACCTCAAATTACCAATAGAACAATAAAATCCAGCCCTTAGTTTGTAACAGTTTTGCTTTCTTTGCTTTAAACGTCTGCAAAGTAAATACAAGAATTCTGCATATACTGCATCAATCCAGAAAAAAAAATGACTTTTATCAACTTTTCTCCAAAAGTTGCTGTTTATGAAGCTTTTTCTTCTCTAAAATATCTATCTTTGCACCCCAATATTTTAAAAATACTATTTTATGAGAAGAAATCTTTTTCATTGCTCCAACAGCCAACAAGGGGCAACAGATAAAGTGACTCTTTTGTTCGGAATCACCATTTTTTTCAAATTCCTGCTATTCGATTTCATCTGGAGCATACCCACCACATTCGCTTCATTCTCTACCATCGAATTTTATGCAACCAAAATAATAGCCACCCTCGTACTTCTCGTCCCCTATAAGTTCCTTCCGGCTCTGGAAAACAAGAGATAGTCATCATGCTTTTGCTGGATATACTACTGATTGTCAACCTGATGTATTTCCGCACCTACTATACTGCCATCCCACTTAACAGCTATGGACTTTCTGGAAACCTCGCCGATTTCACCGGAAGCGTTTACGACTCCTTCCGCTGGTACGACATCTTCTTCCCTCTATCTACCATTGCCAGTATCCCCCTTTATTGGCATTACAAAAGAAATACCGCCGGAAGAACATCATACAAGTATTACGGAGGAGCTTTGGGAATCGGTATCCTGCTGTTTGCCATCACCACCCTGGCCAAAGGAGGATTCAAGGAAGCATACAACACCGTCCGCCAGAAAGCCTATCTGTGTGCAAGCACCACTTCCATGTATACCGTCTTCGGAAGCCTATGCTATGACCTCATCAACCAGAAGCAGGAGGCCACCCCACAGATACAGCAAGAGATAAAGGAGTGGCTGAGCCAGAAACCCGGACATCACCCTTTGGCCGGACGTATCGGAATCCGCAACAACTGCATCGTCATCCTGGCAGAATCTTTGGAAAGCTGGGTACTCGAAAGGGAAGTGGAAAGGCAAGAGATTACTCCATATCTCAACAAACTGCTGCAAGACTCCACCACCTTATACGCTCCCCACGTACTGACGCAAGTGAAAGGAGGACGTTCCATTGATGCACAGCTGTTGCTTTGCGCCGGTATGCTGCCTATCAACAGCGGCACATACAGCAGCCAATATCCTGACCACACCTACGGAACCCTGCAAAAAGCCATGCATCAGCAGAAGAACTCGCGCAACTACCTCCTGACCATTGATAAAGTATCGACCTGGAACCAAGGCGTCATAGCCTACAGTTTCGGGACCGACACCATCATTGCTTATCATGACTTTGAACTGACAGAGGCCTTTGGCACGCACAAACGTACCGGAGACGGCTCCTTCCTGCGCAATGCAGCCAAAAAATAGAGAAGGGGGAAATCTGGAAGAAGGGGGAGAATGTTTACATGCAGCTGGTGACCTACTCCGGCCATGCTCCCTTCAAATTGCCTGAAGAATTGAAAGAGATTCATTTCTCTCCGGCCATTCCACAGAAAATGAATGACTACATGACCACTGCACGCTATACGGACAAGGCGATAGGAAAATTCGTGGAGTACCTGAAAACACTCCCACAATACGACGAGACCCTTATCGTCATCACCGGTGACCACGAAGGACTGGCTACCTACCGTGAAGAATTGTGTAACGCCCCCGGTGGCAAGGGTATCGTATCCGACAAGACATTCACCCCTTTCATCATAGTAACTCTCCGGTAGGCATGCGTTATGATAAAGTGATGGGACAAATCGATATGTACCCCACCTTACTGAACCTGCTCCAACTGGATGATTACTACTGGAGCGGATTGGGCCAAAGCATCCTCGACCCATGCAAGAAGGATTCGCCATCAGCCCCCAAATGGAGGTGGTAGGTGAAGAGCCCACCCCGGCAGAAGCCGAGTTCGCTAAAAAAGCATACGATATTTCCGACCAGATGATACATTTTGATTATCTTTGCTCAAAAGCGAAGATAGGCGGCACCTCAAAATAAAAAATGAACAAGTTCATTTTGTTCTGCTTTCGGTTTGCACTATCTTTGCACCGTTCAAAAGAAGTAAAATGTAAATAAAAGCAATGAAGGTACATATTCATCCGCACTATGCCGCCTACGAGAGTTATATCCGAGCCATCCCATCGGAAGAATATGAACGGGAAGAGGTTTATTGTAACCGAAGGAACACAGTCGAAAGAGTGCGGTTCGGAGATAAGGACTTCGTAATCAAGAAATACAAAAGACCTGCCCTCATAAACTGCCTCATTTACACTTGGTTCCGCAAAAGCAAAGCGCAGCGCGCCTTTGAATATGCAGAACTTTTTCTGCAACGGGGAATAGAGACCGCCCCTCCGGTAGCTATATAGAAATCAAAAAGAATGGTTTCTTCCACACCGGATACTTTATTTCCGAATACCTCCCCTACCCGCTTGTTACGGATATGTTCGGTACGGAAATGGAGGAAGAAGAGAAAAAACGGCTAAGACATGACTCGTAGACTTCACTCTCCAATTACATCTGAACAAGGTCTTGCCACTGGACTATAATCCCAAGAATATATTTTACCGGAAGACAAACGGCAAATATCACTTCGCCCTCATTGACATCAACCGCCTGAAGCTCGGTAAAGTGCCCGGTATCAGAATGTCCATGAATGCCTTCAGCCAACTGGGTATTCCCGCCGATGACTTCATGAAAATAATACCTCTATATGCCGAGCAAAGAGGATTCGATATTGAAGAATGCATATTCTTCACTCTCTTCAGCAGACTGAAATGGAGAAAGCAAAGACAATTTAAAAATTTCGTCAAAAGCAAGCTTCATTTCTGAAATGTCGTATCTTTGTACCAACGAGATTAGAAAATTATGCAAGATTATATCACCCAGTCCATCCAAGAAGGTATCAGGCTCAAAGAAAATATCCTGAACAACCGGCAAATGCTTGCCGACATCGAAACTGTCGGCAATCTGATAGTACAAGCCCTTCGACAAGGGCACAAAGTCTTGCTTTGCGGTAACGGCGGCAGTGCAGCCGATGCCCAGCATATCGCCGCCGAACTCGTCGGACGTTTCGTGACCGAACGGGAAGGCCTGCCGCCATCGCCATGACAACCGACACTTCCATCCTGACCGCAGTCAGCAATGATTATGGCTTCGACCGCGTCTTCGAACGGCAGACAGCAGCCTTGGGAACGAAAGGTGATATTCTGATAGGCCTTTCTACCAGCGGCAACTCTCCCAACGTAGAGCATGCCTTGCAGAAGGCACAATCTATGGGCATCACCACCATAGGGCTCCTGGGAAGGGATGGAGGAAGGTGCAAGGAACTTTGCAATTACCCGCTGATTATACAGCACGCCGAATCTGCCAGGATTCAAGAAGTGCACATTACCATCGGACATATCTTGTGCGGCATCGTTGACAATAAACTGTTCTCCCATGAATAAAGCGATTTTCCTTGATCGGGACGGTACCATCAATGTTGATTTCGGCTACGTTTATAAGACCCAAGAGCTTGAATTATTGCCCGGTGTAGCCGAAGCACTCCGTATTTTTCAGGAATTGGGTTATCTGCTGATTGTCATCACGAACCAATCCGGTATTGGACGTGGCTACTTTACGCTGGAGGACGCCGAACAGTTCAACCGGGCACTCGCCCAAGAGCTGGAAAAACATGGAGTTATACTGAACGATTTCTATACTTGCCCTCACGCTCCGGAAGAACATTGCGAATGCCGTAAGCCTTCTCCTTTCATGGTGACGGAAGCGATGAAGAAATATGAAATCGACCCATCCCAATCCTATATGTTCGGAGATAAGAAATCGGATACGGAATGCGGCGAAAGAAGTGGTGTCAAGTCCTTCCGGGTCACCTCTGAGCATTCACTTCTATATTGGGCCAACCAATTAAAAAACAACCTATTATGAATACAGAATTAAACAGTATAAAGGGAAAGAAGGTACTCGTTATCGGAGACGTGATGCTGGATACTTACCATATAGGGGACGTGAAAAGGATTTCTCCCGAAGCCCCCGTACCAGTGGTCCGTGTCACCCGTACCTACAATGTATTGGGAGGAGCGGCCAATGTTGCAAGAAATCTGTTGGGACTGGGTTGCTCGCCGTATGTCGTCAGCCTGCTTGGCAACGACCACAACGGAAACACAATGCAGGAGATGTTCGCTGATTTGGGTATCAGAAACGAACTGTTTCATACAGAACACCCAACCATCACCAAAACCCGCGTAATAGGCAACAGCCAGCAAGTAGTACGGCTGGACTTTGAAACAGAAAATGAATGCCTGAACGAAGAGATTGAGCAGAAACTGCTGGATGCCGTGAAGCGTGCACTCCCCGAAGTGGACATTGTCGTGATTTCGGATTATGGCAAGGGAGTATGCAATGATACAGTATGCCAGCAGGTTATATCCGCCTCTGCCGGGCAAGGGAAGAAGGTCATTATAGACCCCAAAGGGACAAATTGGGAGAAATACCGTTCCGCAACCATCATCACCCCCAACCTGAAAGAGCTTTCGGCTGTTTCGGGAGTGGATGTGAGAAATGAGGATAAAGAAATCCATAGCGCAGCAGACCGGATACTGAAGGAGTATAACCTTACTTCTCTATTAGTGACACGTTCCGAAAAAGGCATGTCATACATAGCTCCCGATGCCTCGCAGGACATTCCTACCGAAGCAAGGGAAGTATATGACGTTTCAGGTGCAGGCGATACTGTCGTGGCAACTTTAGCAGCTGCGCTGGCAGCCGGTATCCCTATTGCAGATGCCATTTATCTTGCCAATAAAGCGGCCGGCATTGTAGTCGGGAAAATAGGCACCAGTCCCATTCTGTTCAAAGAGTTGCAGGACGAGTTACAAATCGGGAAACCGGCCAGCAAACTTATTCCTATTTCCCAACTTGCAGATACTATAAAACAACTGCGTGCGCAGGAGCGCAAAATCATATTCACAAACGGCTGCTTCGACATTCTGCACAAAGGACACGTGTGCTATCTGGAAAAGGCCAAAAGACTGGGGGACGTACTTATCGTAGGATTGAATTCGGACAGCTCAGTAAAACGTCTGAAAGGGGAATCGCGCCCCATCAATGATGAAAGCGCCCGCTCCACAGTCCTGGCAGCCTTGGAAGCAGTGGACTACGTAGTGATTTTTACGGAAGATACCCCTCTGAATCTCATCAAGACAGTTGCACCGGACGTGTTGGTAAAAGGTGGCGACTATGCCATAGAAAACATTGTAGGCAGGGAGTACGCCCAAGAAACAGTAACTATCCCTTTCGTAGACGGTTATTCCACTACAAAGACTATAGGCGCCATCAACCAAGAGAAGCAATAATCTTTTCAGCGACTTGTTGGGGGGTAATATCCACCATACACTTCTGATAAACAGCCAGCTTGCATTTACCCCGTCCGTCTTTGGTGCACGGACGGCAAGGCAGGGCTGTTTCGAGTATTTCCACCGTAGGTCCCGTAGGGAAACCGAAGGCCGTAGGTCCCATCAAGGCAAAAGCAGGAACACGGAACAAATCAGCGGCATGCATAAAACCCGTATCAGCGCTGATTACCAGATTGGAACGCAACACTATGTAAGAAGACTCCATCAATGAGGTTTGTCCCGCAAGGTTAACTACCCGTTCCGGTGCAGCACTTCTGATTTCCTCACAGAAAGTATCCTTCGGACCAGCCAGAATAACAAATCTATACTCAGGAAGAAGGGCAACCAATTCTTTCCAATAGGAAACGGGCCAGCGTTTCATTTCCCAGTTGGCAGACGGCACCAGCGTAATCATATCTTTGGTTACAAAGTTCTCATACTTGCTACGTATTTCATCCGGGAAATGCCAGTCGTGATAGTTGTCCGGAAAATGCGTAATTCCCCATTTCTTCAATGGTTTCTGAAAAGACACCATCCCCCTGAAAGGCTTGTCGAAATGGTTGATTCCCAGTTTGAACAACAAAAAGCGTTTGCCTCTCTCTTTGCTCCGCAGAGCAACGTAAGGTTTCACAAAAGGCAATGGAGACACTATCAGCTTCAATATGTTGGAACGGATATTACTATGAGCGTCATAAATGTAGTCGAAATGCTCTTTTCTCAAATCAGCCGCCATTTTCAACAACCCGGCAAGTCCGGTCTCCTTGTCAAACGCCCAGATTTTATCAATCCTGCCATCCATCGACAAGGTCCCCACCATATCTTTCCGGGTAATCCAATGAATTTCCACATCTGCAAACCGTTCACGTATTCCACCGATAATTCCCATACACTGGATAATATCCCCTATCGAACTGAAACGGATAATTAAGAATTTGGTCATAACAAATTTATTAGAATTGCTGATTCGGCACAAAAGTAATAACTTAATTCAAGTTTCGCAAATAGCGATATAGGCTAATCATACAATATAGAACATCAGCCTACACAAAACACAAACATAAAAATTCAATCCAAGTCCAAACTATTGTCTACAAGAAATCTAGAGGTATTATATATCACTCATAAAACAGTATATTTCACACCAATATTGTTTTTGCATATTATAAAATATAAATGTTTTCAAGTAATTATAATCAAAAACTCCATTTATATAAATATCTTTGTACTTATTTTCTCAATTAGCAAAAGATGACAGCTATAAAATCTCAAAACAGATTATTTTCAATCATTATACCTACATGGAATAACCTTGCTTTCCTAAAACTATGCATACAAAGTATCCAAAGAAACTCTTACTACAATCACCAAATCATTGTACACGTAAACGATGGAAGTGACGGAACCTTAGAGTGGATAAAAAAAGCAGGTATTGATTACACACATTCTGAGCAGAATATCGGAGTATGTTTTGCTATGAATATGATGCGCACTAAAGTCAAAACTGATTATATTCTATTTTTGAATGATGATATGTATGTACTCCCTTTTTGGGACAAGGTTCTCTATGACGAAATAGAAAAACTGTCTGACAATTATTTCTTTCTTTCAGCTACATCAATACAACCACATACACAAAGCGCATCAACATCTTAGCCAATTATGGAGACAGTATCGAAACTTTTCAAGAAGATAAATTACTGAAAGAATACATGAACTACAAAATAAACGACTGGATGGGAGCTGCCATTCCTCCCAATATCGTACACCGGGACATTTGGGATTTAGTAGGCGGTTATAGTATAGAATACTCACCCGGAATGTACAGCGACCCAGATTTCACCGCAAAATTATATATGTGTGGAGTCAGATTCATGAAAGGGCTACAAGCCAGTCGCATCTATCATTTTGAAACAAAATCAACTACCCGCATACGCAAGAATTGTGGTCAAATGCAATTTCTATTAAAATGGGGCATGACTTCATCCACATTCCGCAAAGTTTTCACTTACAAAGGAAAAGATTTCAAATCCCAAAAGATAGGAACTTTCAAAACAGGAAATAGATTCAAAATAAGCCTAATACGCGGCCGCCTAAAAGCCATATTTTATTTATTAACCAAAGATTTCGGTCCCTTATGGAAATTTTGGAAAAAAACATTTGTCTAACATTTCCCTAAAAGAGCAAAATTATAAAATAGAATTGGAACTTTCTTGTGAAGAATAGGGCTTATCCAAATCCAAATAGTGGAAATTATGCTGTCTCTGCCCGCTTTGTTTCGGTATAACCATGTAGTCTCCATATTTTCGGGTCAGATAGGCGTCATAATCTTGTACTCCCCACACTGTTTCGCCCTCAAACGAAACGGGAGTCGGAGCTCCCAGCTCTGCCTTGGGCATAATACCGCGCATACCGTCGTCATAATCACAGACTAAAGAAGACTTGTCAAAGTCATAGGTGGTCATCACATTTCTGATACTCCTCTGTACGCCGGCAGTAGTAAAAAGTCTCCGGCACAGCAGCGGCAACCATGAGCCGGGACCTTTTCCATGTTTATAAGGGTCGCGGTAGATAAAATAGAGCACCCGCTTGTAAAATTCATACCGAGCAAAATGAATCCTCTGTTTCAGGTTGCTTTGCGGTACACCGTCCAATGGAAATACGTCCAAGTAGATACCTCCCAAGTATTTCAAATGCATACGCTCGATAAGAGTCGTATCCGCATCTTGTATCTTGGCAAAAGGTAATGGATAATTCGGATCATTTTCTGCGCAGACAGCCTCATAAGGCTTGGGAAGCCATTCCTTGGAATGAGACATCAACAAATCATAATCAGCCCTCGGCATACCGATATCCAAATCATCGTCCCAAGGATAAATCCCTTATGACGGACTGCACCAAGCATAGTACCGGCCATTATATAATAGCGCAAACCATGTTCTTTACAAACTTTATCCACAGCAAGCAATATCTTCAAAATACGAAGCTGCAAAGGACGTATATCATAATCTGCCATAAAAATCAGCCCATTAATTAATAAAGTTGTGAAGGAATCAACCGCTGTGCTTGTTCAAAGTCATTCACCGTATCAAGCTCCACAGAAAAATATTCGGTAGTGTCAAGCGCATAGAAAGAGTGTCCTTGTGGTATGAGACGCTCAAAAGCACGTTCATAGAAGATATTATCCAAACCTTCTTTGGTAATCATAACCTCCAATTCCCGGAAAAGCGCTTCTGTATAAGCGGCAGACATCTTCTCGATGCCAATAGACTCGCCAATAGCTCGGGATATGGAGCACGTCTTACTGATTTCCAACACCTTGCCATCATTGTCCGCTATTACCTTGATTTCCTCTTCCCCCAATGTATGATGGTTCAGAGCCAACGCATCCGCTTGACCATATCCAAGCAACTTGGCTACAATCTGCGGGTCAAAAAGGATATCGCTGTCCAGCAACAGAATGTCCTCTTTATCTACATAAGGCCGTGTAAGCATAAAGAGTAGATATTATTGGTAGAAGCATATTTCTCATTATAGATAAACGTAACCTCCAATGCCGGATAATGAGCTTCCAGAAAGTTCACAATCTGCTGCTGTCTATAACCGGTGACAATGACAAACTCCCGAAAGCCATTCTGCAGCAATGCATCAAAGGCTCTTTGCAGCAAACAACGCTCTCCAACTTTCAACAGACATTTTGGAGTGGTATCAGTCAACGGACGCAAACGCGAAGCTATCCCTGCAGCCAATATAACCGCTTTCATTGTAATGCAATTTTTTTAATGGTGTCAATGACAATACGGTTCTGTTCAGGACGCCCCAAGGTAATACGCAAATGGGTATTGATGTCTGGTTCATTCATGAACTTCACCTTATAATCCTCGTCGGCAAAAGCTTTCTGTAAGCGTTCTTTCAAGACAATCGGATATTTTATAAGGACAAAGTTCGCCACCGACTCATATACCTTGAAACCAGGCAACGTCCCTATCTCCGCTTCAAAGCAGGCGCGACTCTCATTCATCAGCCGTGCTATATTCCGGTAATGCGCATCCGATTTCAGTGCGGCAATAGCAATATCCTCAGAGATACGGTTATAACCCAGATATTTGTTGCTGTATTTGCCAAAGTTGGCCAACTCCTTACTCATAAACCAAAACCCATGCGCAATCCGGGCAATCCGTAGAACTTGGAAAGCGTGCGTGAAATAATCAGGTTGGGATATTTATCAACCAGCATCTTAATATAGTCCGTATCAGTAGATACGAAAGAGGCATAGGCTTCGTCCACCAAAACGATGGTTGTTACGGGCAACTCAGCCAACAAAGCGTCCAGTTCTGCAGGGGTCAGACCGTTACCGGTGGGATTATTGGGCGAAGCGATTAATAAGACCTTGGGATTCTCACGCTGTACCATCTCTTTCATGGCAGCGAAATCATATTTAAAGGTATTGCCATCCTCATACAATGGATACTGCAACGTATGCCCGTCCACTTCATCAGCAATGGATTTATAGTACCACCACGAGAATTTAGGAATGAGCATCGTCTTGTTCCCATCCTCTTGGGTCAGGAAATAGTGGACTGCTTGTTTCAATATATCTTCTCCACCATAACCCAACAGCACCTGCGGCTCATCGATTCCGTAAGTCTCGGACAGATAAACGGACAGAATGCTCTTCTTGCCTTCGTCGTAGATACGGGTATAGAAACAGAGTTTGTTTATATCAAAATTCTTCAGAGCCTCCACCACCTCTTGCGAAGGTGCGTAGTTAAACTCATTGCGGTCCAAATAATTCATATCTTAGGTTTCTTTTGTTAATACTTTCCGATAACACTCCATCGTCTCACGCGCCATCTGCTCCTCCGTGAAACGCTGTGCCCACTTCAGCCCCTCCTCAATCATGGTGGCACGCAAAGAAGGCTCTTGTGTACGGGCAATCGCTGCCGCCAATCCCTCCACATCATAGGGACGCACATACAATGAATGCTCCCCCCCCGCTTCTTCAAGACAAGAGCCGGTTGCTGCTACCACCGGAATGCCGGAATGCAAAGCCTCAAGAATAGGGATGCCAAAACCTTCGTAAACGGATGGGTATACAAAAGTCTCGGCCGACTGATAAATGGCAGGTAAATCGTCCGAAGGGATACCATGCAGAAAATGTACTCTGTCTTGCAATCCGGCTTTTGTCATAAACTCTTTCAGCTGATGGATATAGGCTGTGGGTCTCCCTACCAGAACAAAATGCAGTTCATCGGCAGATACTCCAAAGCCTTCACAATGGTCAGCGCATTTTTACGCTCCTCAATGGTGCCCACCGACAAGATATAGCGTTCGGGCAACCGATAACTCCGCATCACCTCCTTGCGCTTATCCTTACCGACACGGCAGGCATACAGAGAACTACACCCTTGGTAAATAACGGAAATTTTATCCGCAGGAATTCCATAATAATGTATGATGTCACGCTTGGTACACTCACTCACGGCAATGATGTGGTCTGCATGCTTGCATGCATAGCGGCATTTGTAGTTATAAATCAAGCGGTCGACCAACGAAAAACAATGTGAAAGTCTCAGGAAAATAAGGTCGTGAACAGTCACCACACTCTTTACTTCCCGTACCCGATGGATGGTCAAGGGAAGTTCGTTACTCAGTCCGTGGAACAGCTGTATGTTGTCCCGTTTCAAAGTCCTGCGTATGCCTCCCACACGCCACAACGAAGTCATTCCTCTCCAGAGCCAATAAGACGGATAATGTACCGATACCGTTCCCCGGCTTTCGGCCACCATCGACGAGAGTTGCTGATTTTCACGGTGTACCGGAGCATACAGCCAATACTCGTTTTCCGGAGCAAAGGCTGACAATGACTGCACCACATACCGGCTGTAATTGCCCAATCCCGTAAAATTCTGCACAGCCCGTTTTCCGTCGTATCCTATTCTCATCTCTAAAAAGTTTCAGCTGCAAATGTACAAGATAATCCTCATATAGCAGTCTATTTCGCTTTCCTTTTTTGACAAAAACACAAATTCACCTATAAAACATAAGATAGAGATGAGCAATCACTTGCTGTCTGTTACAAAAACCAAGTACGGAATCGGGCACATCCCCATTGTTCAATCCGTACTGGCCCATTGTTTTATCCTTCAAACACCTTATCTCCTTCCCGAAAACTACTTTATTCATCATCGGCCCACTGTTATGAACCAATTCAACCACACTAGTGAGCTGTTTAGTTCACTCAAGTGAACATCACGGCTCACTAACGTGGGCTGCTGAAGAATCCAAAAGTAAAACGAAAGAATGAAAAGGATGCAACAGAAGAAAGAAGGATGCGGAACGGAAGAAAACACGGGTGAGAGCAAAATTTACCCTCACCCTTTTCGATTGCTCTCACCCACCATGCAATGCCGATGAATAGGGAAGTTGAAGAAAAGAGTGAGAGCGGTGAGGGCAGAAATGCAAACTTAAAAACGGAAAGAGTCAAATTATTTTCCGGGCATTACTTAGCCACTTTGACGGATTAGTCGTATCTTCGCACGATGGAAAATCGTCGAAAAGAACAGCAGCATTATGAGAGTCATTGTTGACAACAAAATACCTTTCATTAAAGAAGCCATCGAAAAAATAGCCGACAGCGTGATTTATACTCCCGGCAGAGACTTCACTCCGGAGTTGGTAAAAGATGCCGATGCACTGATTATACGTACCCGCACCCGCTGCAACAAGGAATTGCTGGAAGGCAGTAAAGTCCGCTTCATTGCTACCGCCACCATAGGCTTCGACCATATAGATACGGAATATTGCCGTGAAGCAGGCATCGCTTGGACCAATGCCCCCGGATGCAATTCAGCATCCGTAGCTCAATACGTGCAATCAGCCTTACTATTATTGCAACAACTCAAAGGAGTACAACTGTCCGAATTGACATTAGGCATCATCGGCGTAGGCAATGTGGGTAGCAAAATAGCCCAAGTAGGGCAAGAACTAGGCATGCGTGTCCTGAAGAATGACCTGCCCCGGCAAGACAAGGAAGGAGAGAGCGATTTCAGTTCCTTGCAAGCACTCGCAGCAGAATGTGATATCCTCACCTTCCACGTACCTTTATATAAGGAAGGGTCATACAAAACATTCCATTTGGCAGACCATACTTTCTTCCGGTCATTAAAACGCTGTCCCGTCATTATCAATACCTCACGTGGAGAGGTGATTGAAACCAATGCGCTCCTGAATGCCTTAGAAGACGGACTGATTTCCGATGCCATCATTGATGTATGGGAGAATGAGCCTGATATCAATCTTACCTTATTAAATAGAGTGTTCCTTGGAACTCCCCATATAGCCGGTTATTCAGCCGACGGAAAAGCCAATGCCACCCGTATGTCCCTGGATGCCCTTTGCCGTTTCTTTCACATCAAAGCCGACTACCGCATCGCTCCCCCCCAACCCCGGAACCCGATTATTACCGCCGGCAGCCTGGCAGAAGCATATCTGCAAATGTATGACCGAGAAGGGACAGCGAAGCACTGAAAACACATCCCGAACAATTTGAAAAATTGCGGGGAGACTACCCGCTACGAAGAGAAAAAGAAGCTTACACTTATATCCCAAAGTAGTACATACATTTAGAGATACAGCCCGATAATACAAAAGACGTCACTATATAAGCTCCTCACGCCTTTATTATCAATGCCGAATCAGAGGAAACTATAGGCAAAACATTACAATATCAATGCAAAAAATACAGTTAGGGAAATCACTCAGTGAAGGATTTATTTTTTATGCAATTTCAACTCTGACGATTGCCATACAGTTTCTGTTTTATCTGATTCACAGTCCCCGGCTCGCATGATGGACGTGGGAGGCTGGATGTTTTATATAACGGCCGCTTGCTCACATGCCGCCTTGTGGGCACTTATTCCTTATATCGTATCCTTAATCGTAGCCATTACCGTCCGGCGCCATCAAGCCGGCGCCATCACACACATTATTCTTGTATCATTACTCAATATACTTGCTTACATAGACGGCAGTGTGTACAGTCTTTACAAGTTCCATATCAATGGTTTTGTACTGAATCTCCTGGTTGGAGAGGGCAACAGTGAGATTTTCACATTCAGCTTCTGGCTTTATCTGAAGATTGCAGGAGTATTAGTGGGTATATTTGCCGCCAATACTTTGCTAAGAATACTTGCAGGCCATTGTTATACCCGCTTTCACCGCTGTGGCTTCCGTCCTGTACTTGCCACTCTGATTTTGTTTGTACTATTCTCTAACTTTTATCATGCCTATGCCGCCGTAGCGCAAAAGACTTCAGTGATTCGCAGCGCCCCCTGCCTGCCCTATTACTTCCCGCTTACGGCAACTCGCCTGATGATGAAGTTAGGAGTGGTCTCATCCAAGGATGTCATTAAAATGAACTTCAACAACAAAAAGCAGTCTGCTGACCTCAACTATCCGATAGATTCTTTGAAATACGAAGTCCATTCCAACCCCAAGAATGTAGTGCTGATAGCCATAGACTCATGAAACTACCGCGCCTTTAACCAGGACATTACACCTCATATCAGCCACTTTGCCGACAGTTGCAGCAGATTCACCTCCCATCTAAGCAGCAGCAATGGCACACGTGAAGTATCTTCGGGCTTTTCTTCAGTCTCTCATCCATCTACTGGACTGATTTTGAGGTGTCGGGCATACAGCCCCTGCTCATAGAAGAACTATTGAAGCAGAATTATCAGATAGGTATTTATCCCAGTGCTACAATCGTCAACCCGCCATTTGCCAAAATACTTTTCTCAAAGGTACCCGACTTGCGTACCCATACCGAAGGAAAAACCGTTTATGACCGCGACTGCCGTATTACAGCAGATTATCTGCAAGCACTCGATACGCTGGGCAGCGGTACAAAACCTTTCTTTTCCTTTCTCTTCTATGATTTGGCACACGGATATGAAGTGCCGAAGGACAAGCTTTATCGTTTCCAACCGTCCTGGGAGTTCGCCGACTATATGAAACTGAACAACGACATAGACCCTACTCCTTTCCTGAACCTCTACTACAACTGCGTGGCGGAAGCGACTCACTGGTGGGATGCGTCCTCCACAAACTTGAGGAAAAGAAACTGCTGGACAATACCCTGGTCATCATTACCGGAGACCATGGACAAGAATTCAATGAGAATCACAAAAATTATTGGGGCCACGGCAGTAATTATTCACCGGTACAAACACATATCCCCTTCCTATTATATGAACCGGGAGAACAGCCACATACCTACCATCACCGTACCACGCACTATGATTTTGCACCAACTAATGAATAAAGTGCTGGGTGTAACCAATCCGCCTTCCGATTACAGTATGGGGCATTTAATAACCGATACTTGTCCACGGAACTGGCATATCGTGGGCGACAATCTCAATTATGCCTTTATCGTAGAAAATCATACTATTCTGGAAAAACACCCTTCCGGATATATGGAGATCAGCGACAGTGCATTGAATCCCCTGGAAAACTACAAGATAGACAACCGTAAGCTGAACGAGGCCATCCTCTCCCTTAACCGATTCTATAAATAACTGGGAGAGAGGCCTTCCACCAACTCCTCTATCACCTTCGGATAGTATTCATACTCCAGCCGGTGGATGCGTTGCGCCAGCTCCTCCGGCGTATCGCCCGGCAATACGGGGCATTTCTGCTGGCAGATAATGCCGCCTTCGTCATAATGCTCATTCGTATAATGGATGGTAATACCGCTTTCCTTTTCGCCGGAAGCAATCACTGCCTCGTGCACACGGTCGCCGTACATTCCCTTTCCACCGAACTTGGGCAGCAACGAAGGATGTATATTTATCATTTTATTGGGATAAGCATGCAGAATATTGTCCGGCACACGTGCCAGGAATCCTGCCAATACCACAAAATCAATATCATGCTCTCGAAGCGTCGACAAAACAAGCTCTCCACTTTCCCAATCGCTCTTGGCGAACCAGGCACAAGGCACTCCCAGCCCCTTGGCACGCTCTAAAACGAACGCATTCTGCCGGTTAGTCAAAACCAGAGCCACACGTGCCGAACCTTTTTCCCGGAAATAACGGATGATATTCTCGGCATTCGTACCACTTCCCGACGCTAAAACTGCGATATTTTTTCCCATAATCCCTCCAATCACTGCACAAAACCGTGAAAAATGTGCAAAAAGGTGCATTTAATTCATCAAATATTTGCGAGGAATGATAAATATTCATTCCTTTGCACCGCAAATTTAAAGAAATAAAACTAATTATTAATTAAAAACTTAAAGTTATGTCTGAAATTGCATCAAGAGTGAAAGCGATTATCGTCGATAAATTAGGCGTAGAAGAATCAGAAGTTACTAACGAAGCTAGCTTCACTAACGACCTGGGAGCTGATTCTCTTGACACTGTAGAACTTATCATGGAATTCGAAAAGGAATTCGGTATCTCTATTCCCGATGACCAGGCTGAAAAGATTGGTACTGTAGGTGATGCTGTATCTTACATCGAAGAACACGCTAAGTAATCTTATCCATTCGTTTATAACATGGAATTAAAAAGAGTTGTAGTAACAGGTCTCGGCGCCATTACTCCCATTGGCAACAGTGTTCCCGAATTCTGGGAAAATCTTGTGAATGGGGTTAGTGGAGCAGGACCTATTACTCATTTCGATGCATCGCTTTTCAAGACTCAGTTTGCATGCGAAGTAAAAGGCTTCGATGCTACCAAATATATAGACCGCAAAGAGGCCCGCAAGATGGACTTGTACACACAATATGCCATTGCAGTAGCCAAAGAAGCGGTAGGTGACTCTGGGCTTGACGTCGAAAATGAGGATTTAAACAGAATCGGTGTCATCTTCGGCGCCGGTATCGGTGGCATCCGTACATTCGAAGAAGAGGCGGGCAACTATGCCCTGACCGGTAAGGAAAACGGCCCCAAATTCAATCCGTTCTTCATCCCCAAGATGATTTCGGACATTGCTGCCGGACAAATTTCCATCATGTATGGTTTCCATGGTCCCAACTACGCAACTTGTTCTGCATGTGCCACTTCCACAAATGCCATTGCCGATGCGTTTAACCTCATCCGTTTGGGTAAGGCAAATGTTATCGTGTCCGGTGGTTCGGAAGCTGCCATCGCCGCTTGCGGTGTAGGTGGTTTCAATGCCATGCATGCATTGTCAACCCGCAATGATTCTCCCGAAACTGCATCCCGTCCGTTCAGCGCAAGCCGTGACGGATTCATCATGGGTGAAGGTGGCGGTTGTCTCGTTCTCGAGGAACTGGAACACGCCAAGCACGCGGTGCCAAAATCTATGCGGAAGTTGCCGGCGTAGGAATGTCTGCCGACGCTCATCACTTGACAGCCTCTCACCCCGAGGTTTGGGAGCCAAGTTAGTGATGCTGAATGCGTTGGAAGATGCAGAAATGAAACCCGAAGAAGTAGATTATATCAATGTTCACGGTACATCTACTCCCGTAGGTGATATTTCGGAAGCAAAAGCAATCAAAGAGGTATTCGGACAGCATGCGTATGAGTTGAACATCAGTTCGACAAAATCCATGACCGGCCACTTGCTGGGCGCTGCCGGTGCGGTAGAATCCATTGCAAGCATCCTCGCCATCAAGAATGGCATTGTTCCTCCGACCATCAACCACGAAGAGGGTGATAACGACGAAAACATCGACTATGACCTGAACTTCACGTTCAACAAAGCACAAAAGCGCGAAGTGAACGTAGCTTTGTCCAATACTTTTGGATTCGGTGGTCATAATGCGTGTGTCATTTTCAAGAAATACGCAGAATAATAAGGTCGTGTTACGTAACCAAATAGATAAAATAAGGCTCTTGTTCCGCAAGGATAGAGAGTCTTATTTTTGTTTTTACAGAATTCTCGGCTTCTTTCCACGTGACATCAAGGTCTATCAGCAGGCTTTGCTGCATAAATCCATCTCCATGCGCTCCGAAAAAGGACGTCCCATCAACAACGAACGGCTGGAATTCTTGGGCGATGCTATCCTCGACGCCATTGTAGGAGATATTGTCTACCGCCATTTCGAAGGACGCCGCGAAGGTTTCCTTACCAATACCCGTTCCAAAATTGTACAGCGGGAAACACTCAACAAACTGGCCGTGGAAATCGGACTGGACAAACTGGTGAAATACTCCACCCGCTCCTCATCCCACAACAGCTACATGTACGGCAATGCATTCGAAGCTTCATCGGCGCCATTTATCTGGACCAGGGCTACGACCGCTGCAAGCAGTTCATGGAAGAGAAGATTTTCAAAAACTATATCGACCTCGACAAGATGTCTCGCAAAGAGGTCAACTTCAAGTCAAAACTCATCGAATGGAGCCAGAAGAACAAAATGGAGGTGTCATTCGAGCTTATCGAGCAGTTTCTCGACGAAGATACAATCCGATGTTCCACACCGAAGTCCGCATCGAAGGGATATCGGCAGGTACCGGCACCGGTTATTCCAAGAAGGAGTCGCAACAAAATGCGGCACAGATGGCATTGAAAAAAATTAAGGATGCCGCTTTCAAGGAGGAAGTCCAGGCAGCCAAGGAGCGAAACCATGCAACAGAAACCTCCACAGAAGAAAATCCCATGGCAGAAGCTGTTGAAGAATCCCCACAAGAAAAATTAGCCGAAACAGATTCCCATCCGACGTCCCTGGACAACTAAGTCATTGTCTTCCGTCACCAGCTTCAACTTGCCCGCAATCTCCTCCAGCGGTGCAGAAGCTATTTCATTCCCCTTCAAGGTAATCATCCGCGAACTGCCCGTTGGCAATCAGTTCCGTGGCATGTCCGCCCATACGTGTGGAAAGGTTACGGTCAAAAGGTGTGGGTGAGCCGCCCCGCTGAATATAACCCAACACAGTCTCACGGGTCTCGATACCCGTCTCATACTCTATCTCCTGAGCGATATACTCGGCGGCACGCTTCCGCCCGTCCGTCTGTATACCTTCGGCTACCACCACGATGGAGTAAGGCTTTCCTTTCTTCAGCCGATTCAGAATCGTTTCTCCGATACGGTGGATATTATAGGGAATCTCCGGAATCAGAATCACGTCACCACCGCCTGCCATACCGGAGTATAAGGCTATCCAACCTGCCTTGTGCCCATCACCTCAATCACCATCACCCGTTTGTGCGAGCTGGCCGTGCTGTGCAACCGTCGATGGCATCCGTAGCAATGCTGACGCAGAATCGAATCCGAAGGAGAAATCAGTTCCCCAAATATCGTTGTCTATGGTTTTAGGTACAGACACAATGTTCAGCCCCATAGCAGAGAGTTTGGCGGCTGTCTTCTGCGTACCGTTCCCGCCGATACAGACTACACAATCAAGCCCCATCTCTTCGATATTCCGCGCTATCAGTGCCGGTTTGTCCACGCCGGACATCACGCCGTTCTTCTTAAAGGGCTTCTCGCGCGAAGTACCGAGCATCGTACCTCCCAAGTTCAGCAAACCGGATAAGGATTTTTCGGTAAACGACTCCACATCCTTGGTCAGCAGCCCCTGAAAACCGCTGTGAATGCCAATTACTTCCATTCCATAATGGTTGATAGCTGTTTTACATACACCGCGAATGGTAGCGTTGATGCCGGGACAGTCGCCTCCTGAAGTCAAAATACCTATTCTCATGATATTTTTGTTTGAATTATTGTTCTATAGGTCCGTAAAGATAGAAAAAAGAGAAAAAAGATAGAGATGCCGATAAATAAGATTATTTTGCGGTTTTAAAATAAGATTTCACAAAGAACGATGAATATTACAAAGTTTCTGAATAAGGTATATTTTGCTCCCCGTCTGAAAGAAATCGAACAATACACCAGCCATGCCGGTGAATTGCAACAGCTTGTACTGCAGCGCCTCGTCCGGACAGCGGCAAACACGGAATGGGGAAAGAAGCATGACTATGCCTCTATCCGTACTTATGAAGATTTCAAGAAGCGCCTTCCCATACAAACTTACGAAGAAGTAAAACCTTATGTAACCCGCCTGCGTGCCGGTGAGCAAAATCTGCTTTGGCCTTCGGAAATACGTTGGTTTGCCAAATCATCGGGTACCACCAACGACAAGAGTAAATTCCTGCCCGTCAGCCGGGAGTCCTTGCACGACACGCATTACAAGGGAGGCCGGGATGCCGTTGCCATCTATCTGGGACAGAATCCCGAAAGTCGTTTCTTTTCCGGTAAAGGCTTATCCTTGGAGGCAGCCACGCTCCCAACCTGAACACCAACCACAGTCTTGTAGGCGACCTCTCCGCCATCCTCATAGAAAATATCAACCCACTGGTAAACTTTGTCCGCGTACCCAGCAAGCAGACGGCCCTGATGGAGCACTTCGAGCCCAAAATGGAGGCCATCGCCCGCGAAACCATCCATGCAAATGTCAGCAACCTTTCCGGCGTACCGTCCTGGATGCTTGTACTCATCAAACATATATTGGAAAAGACGGGAAAGCAGAGCCTTGAGGAGATATGGCCCAACCTGGAGGTGTTCTTCCACGGCGGCGTTGCCTTCACTCCCTACCGAGAGCAATACAAAGACGTGATCCGCAGCAGCAAGATGCATTATGTAGAGACTTATAACGCCTCCGAAGGCTACTTCGCACGCAGAACGACCCTGCCGACCCTGCCATGTTGCTGATGATTGACTACGGTATCTTCTACGAGTTCATCCCGCTTGAAGATGTAGGCAAGGAGAATCCGCGTACCTTCTGCCTCGAGGAGGTGGAGCTGAACAAAAACTACGCCATGGTAATCTCCACTTCTGCCGGTTTGTGGCGATATATGATTGGAGATACGGTGAAGTTCACATCGAAGAACCCCTATAAGTTCGTCATCACCGGACGTACCAAGCACTTTATCAACGCGTTCGGCGAAGAACTGATTGTGGATAACGCGGAAAGAGGACTTGCCAGGCATGTGCCGAGACCGGTGCACAAGTAGTAGATTACTCTGCTGCTCCCGTGTTTATGGACAAGCATGCCAAATGCCGCCACCAGTGGCTGATAGAGTTTGCACAAATGCCGGACAGCCTGGAGAAGTTCGCCAAAGTATTGGACGACACCCTGAAAGAGGTGAACTCCGACTATGAAGCTAAAAGGCAGAATAACCTGGCGCTGCAACCGCTGGAAATCATCGTCGCCCGTCCCAACCTCTTCCATGACTGGCTGGATAGCAAGGGGAAACTCGGCGGACAGCATAAGGTGCCCCGGCTCAGCAACACGAGGAGTATATAGAGGAAATGCTGGAACTGAACCGGTAAATTACTATATCATAAAATCAAGCGCGGATTACGCAAATTACGCGGATAAATTAATAAATCCATGTAATCTGCGTAATCCGCGTTTTACAAATCAGTCAGTACGTTTTGACTTTACTTTTTCATTTCAACAATCAGCCTCAAGGATTAGAAATTATATGCCAGCCCAATTCCCAGCACTTCCTTAAACTGCACCTTGGCACCCTTCTTCACTCCATTGTCATCAAACGTTTTCACATCATTGTCATACTTTAGAGTTGTATTGATGGTAGCCGACAATACTTTATTGATTTTCATGCTGATAAGTACATCCCAATTCACATCTATGTTTCCAAAATCTTTGCTGTAAGGAGTAAAGAAATCAGCCGTAGTAATCAGATTCACATTCTCCATCACGGGCAATTCAGCACGGGCTTTCACAAAAGCGCCACCCTCTATCTTGAAGTGGTCACCCGGGTCTACACCAAAAGCGCCCAAATCGGAAAGATAGTCATCAGTCACGAAGTCATCTTGGTGGAAACGGGTGAAAGCAGTAGAGAATAGTTACTCTTAGGCCTCCATTCCATACCCAGGGCGATATTCGAATAGGCAGGAGCAAAGAAATTGGAAATCTGGTGCTCTTTGTCGGGATAGTCATATCCTTTGGCAAACTGGGTATTCAAATCACCCATCAGTGTATAGAACCAGACGTTGTCTGTAGAATATCCCAACTGAGTGGAAAGCCCTATTTTATCACTACTTTTCCTCATCCCCTGAGATTTGGTTTTCGACAAGCCATAGTCCAGCACCATGTTGGTGACCCAGAGCCAGTTTCCTTTCTTGTGTGTCAGTGATGCATTCAAGTAGGCATTTCCAGCAATGGAATTCTCACCTCCTGCCGACCAGTTGGCCATGGCAGTCTGTGACATATTAAGACCAGTCACTCCTTTCAATACCCAAGCTCCCTCCTGATAACCCTTATCATCCGTCTGAGCATAAGTTATGGTTGCTAAAGCAGCAAACAACATTACAATATATATCCTTTTCATATTACAGTTCGTTTTAAAAGTTTCTCATAAAAAGACGTCTCATAAAATTAACAACATTTACTATCTTTTGTTCGAGAAGCTATAAAACGAATGTAAGGTTCAGAGAATAATTCCACCGCCCAACAAGTATCCGTCCTTATCATAGAAAGCCGCTGCCTGCCGGGTGCAATGGATTCCAGCGGCTCTATCAGACGGACACGTAACAGACCTTCCACCTAAGAGTCACCCTGCACCGGTTTGCCTGCTTACGGTAGCGTATCTTCACAATAACCTCGTTTGCACCCAGCACACGACTATTCTCCACCAGGTTCCAGTCTCCCAGCCACATTTCCTGCCTGTAGAGGGAAGAGAGCGGAGCTAAAACGACTTCATTGCTTTCCACTCTTGTCTCTTTCACAAAAACAGCCTTGTTCAGATGGATACCCAAGCCCCTACGTTGCCCTACGGTATAAAACGGATAGCCCTCATGCCATCCTAAGAAATTCCCCTTTTCATCGACGAATCTACCTTTACCGGGTAATAGTGTTTCGGGGACTTCACACTTTAAAAAGGAACGGTAATCCAAAGGACAAAAGCACACCCCTATACTGTCTTTCTTCGCAGCCACCTGCCCGAAACCACGCTCCGCCGCATACGAGCGCGCCTCATTTTTCGTAATATCTCCCATCGGAAGCAACATACGCTGCAGGATGTCCTGCTTCAATCCCCACAGAAAGAAAGTCTGGTCTTTGTCCTTATCTGCGGCAGGAGCTATATAATACTTTCCTCCGGACAAGACTTTACGCACATAATGTCCGGTAGAAATCCAATAAATCCCCTTTTCATCGGCTATTTTAGCCAACAGCGCCCACTTCAGCTCATTATTGCAGACCGTGCAAGGAACGGGAGTACGCCCCCTTAGATACTCTTCCACAAAATAGCGGATAATACGCGAACGGAAAAGCTCGCGTGCATCATAGGTAATGTGTTTCATCCCCAGCTTCAGGGCCAGAGCCCGTGCATCTTCCAAATACCCGGTCTCATCTCCTGCCTCATAGAAACGGAAAGTCACGCCAGTCACCTCATAACCGGCTTCCTGCAACCTCATGGCGGCCACGGAACTATCCGTGCCGCCACTCATGCCAAGCAATACACGTTTATCTGACTTCATGGATACAAAAGTAATAAACGAAGGTGAAATCCGTTGCATTTACTCTTATAAAACAGAATATCATTATAGATTTTCACAGATTTATTATACCTTTGTACTCCTAAAAGAACTAATAATCAACTGTTATGGAACATCAACTGACCATTTACAACACTTTAAATAGAAAAAAAGAGCTGTTCGTACCGCTGCATGCACCGCATGTAGGCATGTATGTCTGCGGACCGACCGTGTACGGTGACCCGCACTTGGGACATGCACGCCCTGCCATCACTTTCGACCTGCTGTTCCGCTACCTGACGCACATCGGCTACAAGGTGCGCTATGTCCGCAACATTACCGACGTGGGCCATCTGGAGCACGATGCCGACGAAGGTGAAGACAAGATTGCGAAAAAAGCCCGTCTGGAACAACTGGAACCAATGGAAGTGGCACAGTACTACATCAACCGCTATCATAAGGCGATGGATGCATTGAATGTGCTGTCTCCCAGTATCGAGCCACATGCCAGCGGCCACATCATCGAACAGATAGAACTTGTAAAGGAGATATTGAAGAACGGATATGCCTACGAAAGTGAAGGTTCCGTTTATTTCGATGTAGAAAAATACAATAAGGACCATCACTACGGCAAGCTCTCCGGACGCAACCTGGATGATGTTCTCAACACCACCCGCGAACTGGACGGACAGAGCGAGAAGCACAACCCCGCAGACTTTGCCCTCTGGAAATGTGCGCAACCGGAACACATCATGCGTTGGCCTTCCCCGTGGAGCGACGGCTTCCCCGGCTGGCACGCCGAATGTACAGCCATGGGAAAGAAATACTTGGGCGAGCACTTCGACATTCATGGTGGCGGCATGGACCTTATCTTCCCGCATCACGAATGCGAGATTGCACAATCCGTAGCTTCCCAAGGGGAAGATATGGTACATTATTGGATGCACAACAACATGCTGACCGTGAACGGACAGAAAATGGGTAAGTCTTACGGTAACTTCATCACATTGGAAGAGCTCTTCAAAGGCACACACCCCATGCTGGAGCAAGCCTACAGCCCAATGACCATCCGCTTCTTCACCCTGCAAGCCCACTACCGCAGTACGGTAGACTTCAGCAACGAAGCTCTGCAAGCCGCCGAAAAGGGATTGGCAAGACTGATGGATGCTGTACATGGACTGGACAAGATTACCCCTGCTGCAACCTCCACCATAGACGTGAAATCCCTGCGTGCCAAGTGTTACGAAGCCATGAATGATGACTTGAACTCACCGATTGTCATCGCCCACCTCTTCGACGGCGCCAAGATGGTAAACAATATCCTAGCTGGAAACGATTCCATCACAGCCGAAGACCTGAAAGAATTGAAGGAAACCTTCCACCTCTTCTGCTTCGACATCTTAGGATTACAAGAAGACAACGCCTCCAACGAAGAGCGTGAAGCTGCCTTCGGCAAGGTAGTGGACATGCTATTGGAAGAGCGTTCAAAGGCAAAAGCCAACAAAGATTGGGCTACATCCGACAAAATCCGCAATGAACTCACCGCGCTCGGTTTCGAGATTAAGGACGGTAAGGACGGAAGCGAATGGAAGCTGAATAAATAACGAAGGTATCATAACTCACCACAGAATCATACAGATTGGGGTAAGTTTTAGACAGAAGAACAAAAGAACATATTTCTCTCTCTTGTTCTTCTGTTCTTTTAACTGAAAAATAAAATCTGTATAATCCTATGGTGATTGTGTATTTTGATACATCCCTGTTAGAATACGAATCCGAACCCGGCATACCACCCTACTTTCTTCGTCTGGTTGGACCAATTCAATTGTATCTCCACTGGTCCCAGAAAACTCTTGTACATATAGCCGATGCCTACCCCTGCCATATCAACCGATTCGGAAGAGTCAAGAATCTGATGAAACTTCCCGGAGTTTCGCCCATAACTGCCCATCACTGATATATACTGGTTTTCAAGATACGCTGTCTGAGGTTCAGCCTGCAACCAGCAGTGCGGCTTGTGACAGTTCCGCACGGTTGATGCCCGTAAACCGGTATCTGCTGTGGCATATAGCGCCCCGGTATGGTTCCCCCCACCATATTAATGATG
>ENA-OQCP01000170-OQCP01000170.1-human-gut-metagenome-genome-assembly--contig:-NODE-170-length-27084-cov-3.184776_pt1 | contig 27084 bp, 40 predicted proteins | sample MGYA00242760_ERZ504583 | MGnify/ENA primary metagenome ERZ504583 (study PRJEB26092, sample SAMD00036308) | human gut metagenome | host: Homo sapiens | study: EMG produced TPA metagenomics assembly of...
ATGCCGTTCTGCCCGGGACGGCCGAAGCCGCGGTACCACCCGGATTGCACAAAACTGCACCCCTCTGCTGCCCTTAACGCAGGCTACGCCCGTTCAACGCGGGAGGCTCCGAGCCGGCTGCCGTACTTCCTGACACGGCGCACCTCACAGCGGCATAATGCGGCGCGCCTCTCTGCGAGCGGAATAAACGGCTCTGCTCTTCACAGCCAAAAATATTTACTCAAATATTCTACTCTTAATTTTCCCCGATGTCAATGTTTTAGCCGTAAATCGCGGAGAAAATATCGGGAGCGGCGAATAAGAATACCTGTCCGCGGGAGCTATGTATCTGCGGACGGGTATTTTTTATATCACAAAAGCGGAGAACCCTCTTGAGCTCTCCGCTTTGTTTACGTTACTATACTTCTATCAATAATATCGATATCCGGCGAGCTTCTGCGCAGCCTGAGCACGGGTTATAGATCTTTTGATAATCATAAACTTGTTCTCAAGAGCAAGATTGAACGACATCGAAACGGTCTTTACTACCCTCTTCAGGTTGAAATCGACCTTTGCGGAGAAGCGAATCATCGTAAGGCCGAAATCGGCGATGCTTATCTCGCTGTCCGGCTCAAACTTGCCGTCGGACGCTTTGACTATTCCGTTGCTGACAGCCCACACCGCGGCTTTGAACGCGGGATCCGAGCTGTCGAGATCGGCAAACGAAAGATTGTCGGTATTGACCTCGGGCGAGCCTGCCATTCCGTAAAGAGCCTGAACAAGAGCTGCCTTTGTCAGCGCGGAATCGGGGCTGAACTGCGTCTCGGAAGTGCCAGTCATGTAGCCCTTTCTGTACATGAATTCGATCGCATCGTAATATTCCGAATCTGACGCGACATCCGTAAACGGGAAGTTTGCATCGGGCAGAGCGTCAAGGATTCTGTCGGCGATATGTCTGTGACCCGCTGCGTTCGGATGGTATGTGTCGCAGGTCGTGCCCGTTGTATCGACAAAGATATAGCCGTATTTCTCGGCTCCCTCTTTCATCGGCTTGTTCGCTATATCGACGACCATTTGTCCGAGATTGATGCTCTGGCTGTCATCCTTGTTCTCCTCGGTGTCTGTCGCTCCGCCGTCGCTCTTGACGCTCGTATCGAACATTCCGATAACCAGAAGCTGAACATCGGGATTCAGAGCATATATATCCTCAATGACATGGTTCCAGTTCTCAAAGAAGTTTTCGACCCCGTATTTAAGCGCACGCGGGAGAACTCTGATAAGCTCGGGCATTGCGTCGGTAATCTTAGCGAGCTCAACTATTTTGTCGAGCTTATCGTTGACTATGCCGTTCTCCTTGAGAAGATCGCGCAGAGCCTTGACATACTTGCTGCAAGTGCCCTCTTTTTCGAGAATATCGGCTATGACCCATGTGAGATAAGTGCCGAAATCGTTTCCGCCGACACCAAGGGTAATAAGACCCGCCTGTGAAATTGCGCGGCGATACTCGGGGATCCTCGATTTCATGACCTCGGGGTTATGAGAATCGTGGAAAAGATAATCGTCGCCCGGGTAATCGTCCTCGAGCATATAGCGGATATCTATCGTCCTGAATCCGGGGCAGGCCATCGGAACATAATTCACTCCGAGAGCATCGGCAACATACGCGCCGTATGAATTTCAACGCGCTTGAACTCAGAATCCACATACACAAGGTCGTTGTGACCGCTGGCGACACTGTCGCCCAGAAGCACATATGTGCCGTAATCATAATACTTCTTTGCGTCTGCACTCTCGGTGCTGTCCGCGGCGAAGCAGACCGCGGAGCCGAAGGCCAATACGCATGTGAGAATCGCTGCGACCGCCCTGCTTATAAACCTTTTCATTTTGATCCTCCTATCAAATAGATAAAGCCGCACAGTCAAGAAACTGTACGACTTAAAGTATCACAGATTTTAAAAATCAATGTCCGAGGGCAAAAAAAGTAAATTATCCTAAATCAGCAGGCATTGTTTAAAAAAAGTGCGGTCATCCGCCAAATTTACAGGGCTTATTCATCGGCTTATTCCGATTATATATTTCTCCGCTTCGACGCTGAGCGGCGTATAAGCGTTTATTTCTTTCGTTTGCAGATCGGCGGTCACGACCGCCTTATCCACACCAAGAATCATTTTGCCATTCTTTACAATCATATTGAAAACGAGATAAAAGCCACAATCAAATTCCGTCTTTGCATCGATTCCGTTTTCCGATATTTCGAGCAAAATTGATTTGAGCTTTTTGCCACCACTTTTTATGTTCTGATTTCATTGTAATCTTGTTTAGATTCCAGATTTCAAAAAACGGGGGCGTAAAATGGAGCCATTTTTGAATTCTGGGGGCGCTTTTCGCCCCCAAATAGTGAAAGTGGGGGCACTTTCTGCCCCCACTAAGGAAATATTGCTAAAATACAGTTTAGATTTACCATACATACAAACAGGAAGTTATCATTCCGCCTTTATTATTTTCTCTACATCTTTTTTTCTTGATAGCCATATAACTTTATCATCATATCTAATCTAAAATGCTTCTTATTTCTTTCAGATTTTTATCCTGAAAAGTTTCAGTCCATTTCAAAAGGTTATAGACCGATTTCAAAGTTTCTCTTTTTCCTTTTTGTATCCCCAATTTTCTTTTTATAGAGCGCATAATAATTCTACTTTTATATAAATAACCAGCATATCTAAAACATATATTTTATCAGCTTCATCAAAACTTTGCTGTACCCAGGCATAATATACCCCCTCAACTATCCACTCATCATTATTATATAATATTTCATGTAATAACGCTTTTCGTTCATCAAGCGTTCTCTTTTTGCCATATTCTTTGGCGTTATTATCCCATTGAATATCATCTAAGTCGAAATGGGAAATATTATACTTTTTTGAAAGTGCATTTGCTAAATAGGTTTTTCCAGAACCACTGCAACCAATAATATGTATTTCATAAGTCAGTATTCTCCACAAATTCAAGTTGAACAAACTCCTTTTATTTCTGCTGAATCATCTTAAAATGCTTCAATGCCTCCACAATTGCGCTCTCTTTATCTTCTGGACACTGTGGCTGCCTGCTATCTTCATTTTTAGATAAATTATAATTCTTTCCAACCTCAATTCCGCATTTTCTCTTTACCTGTGAGATATACAGATTGGAAACCTCCATGCCGGCATTATGTTCCGCCACATACTTCTTTATCTCATCATATGTTGCCCTAGTCTCTGCAGATGTTATATCCACATCATCAAGTTCAATCGTGACATTAATATAATCATCCGGCTTTTGTTTCAGTTGGGACAAAAGAACTACCGTCTCCACATGATTCGTATGCGGAAACATATCGACGGGCTGGATTTTTTCGACTTTATAGCCGCGCTTTGTCAGAAAGCGCAGGTCACGCTGCTGAGTTTCGGGGTTGCAGGAGATATAGACTATCTTTTTCGGTGCGAGGGTCACAAGCGACGACAGGAAGCACTCATCGCTTCCTGCGCGCGGCGGATCCATGAAAACTATGTCCGCTTTCTCCCCGTCCTGCGCCATGCCGAGCATAAACTCGCCTGCATCGTCGCAGAAGAATCGGACGTTCTTTATCCCGTTGCGTTTGGCGTTGGCTATGGCGTCATGGACGGCGTCGCGATTGAGCTCAACGCTATCACCTCGCCCGCTCGCTTCGACGCGACGAGCCCTATTGTGCCGATACCGCAATAGGCATCGATGACCTTTTCGCTCCCGGTCATGCCGGCATATTCCATCGCTGTGTTATAAAGCACCTCGGTCTGCACCGGTTTATCTGATAAAACGAGCGCGGAGATATTCTGAATGTAAGCCCACAAAGCTCATCCTCGATTTTGCCCGTACCGTAGAGCACATTCTCGCGCTCACCGAGCACAAGGCTCGTCTGATACGGGTTTATGTTATGGACTATCGTTGTTATGTCGGGATGCTCCTTGCGAAGAGCTTTTACGAAGTTATTCTTCGCGGGGAAAATCGGACCTGATGTGACGAGCACGACCATTATCTGATTTGTCTTGAATCCGCGCTTGACGAGGACATGACGAAGTGTACCGCCGCCGCTTCGCTCGTCATACGGCTGTATTCTGAAACTTTTCAGCATATTGCGGATCGAGACGATTATCTCATCCGCTTTTCTGTCCTCGGTGAGGCACGAATCGACGCAGACTATGCTGTGCGTGCCGGACTGATAGACTCCGGAAATTATCTTCCCGTTTCTCGCAGTGGCAAACGCCGCCTGCACCTTGTTGCGATAATGATACGGCTCAGCCATGCCGATTATCGGCTCGACACGTCCGAATTCGCCGAGCAGTTTTTCCACCTTGCGCTGTTTGAATTTCAGCTGCTCCGCGTAGCTCAAATTCTGCAGCTGCATCCGCCGCATTTTTTATATAGAGGACACTTCTTTTCTTCAGTCATGTTTAATTCCGTTTCAGTCAAGATATCTTTGAAAATTCACTTGATTATTTATCCTGCTGAGCCTTGTGCTCGGCTTTTTCTCTGTCTTTCTTTGCGACGTCGTTGGTGTTCATGGAATTGCGGAACACGACGAAGCGATCGTACAGGAACTCGGTCACGAAATTTGTCACCATGCAGAGAGCCTCAACAAGATAGTTGTTCCACATAAGATCGGTAGTGGCATACTTCGTAAACCAAGTCGAGAGCGGAGTGAACACGCAGTAATAAGCCGCGACTTTAAGCATGGCTATCGGGACATTGTTCGCAGATTTGAAGGTGAATTTGCGGTTGAAAGTAAAATTCCAAAGCACGGAGAGAACAAGCGAAATAAGATAGGCTATCCACTCTTTGAAATGGCATGCCTCATAAAACAGGGTGTATGTTGCTATCTGAATAATTCCCGCAGAGGCAGAAAACAGCGCAAATTTGACAGTCTGAAGAATATTTTCCTTTGTGCTGAGCTTCTGATTTTCGGCAGCACCCTGCGTTTCTTTTTTCTTGTCTGACATAAGTTATCTCCCTTTTATGTTTTACAGATTCCCGGCATTTCTGAGCATCTCTTCGGCCGATTTGAGCTGAAGTTCGGTAACATCGAGTCCACCGGTTATCCTTGCTATTTCATATTTTCTGCCTCTGTGTCGAGCGTTCGACCTTTGTATAAGTCTTGCCGTCCGAGACTGATTTGCTGATTCTCATGTGGCAGTCCGCCTGCGCCGCTATCTGAGCGGAATGGGTGACGCAGATGACCTGCCTGCCGCGCGAGACCTCTTTGAGCTTCATGGCGACTTTCTGCGCCGCTCTGCCGCTGAGTCCCGCGTCTATCTCATCGAATATCATCGTATCGAGTCCGTCTCTGCCGGCGATAACGCTCTTTATCGCGAGCATTATGCGCGACAGCTCGCCGCCCGAAGCGATTTTCGCGAGGGGCTTTAGTGTCTCGCCCGCGTTTGCGGAGATGAGAAATTCTATATTGTCCGCACCGTTTATTGTAAACGGTGTTTTTTCTCTGTTGACTTTGAAGCTGACCGACGGCATATCGAGAAATTCGAGCTGTTCGGTCACTCCGCGCTCAAACTCGCGCGATGCCTTTTCACGCGCTGCGGTAAGCTTTTCGGCGAGGGCGCGAACCTCGGCTTTGGTCGAGCTGACGAGCGCATCGAGCTCTTTGACCCGCTCATCCGAGAGGGCTATTTTATTGCGCTCCTCGCGCGCGGAATCAAGGAAAGAGAGCATTTCATCTTCCGTCGAGCCGTATTTTACTGAGAGGCGGAAAAGCTCATCAAGTCTCGCTTCGATCTCTTCGAGCTCGGACGGGTCATAGGAGAAATCCTCCATAGCCGAGCGAAGTTCTCCCGCGCAGTCCTCAAGCTCATAGCCGACATTGCGAAGAGTCTTTGCGGCGGGCTCGACATCTTTGTAGAATCGGGCGGCGTCCTCCGCATTCCCGGCGCAGTCGCCTATCGCGCTTATCACACCGAAGCTGTCGTCGGCGCCTGGAGAATATCATACGCCGCTCTGAGCGATGCCGTGACGCGCTCGCAGTTTTGAAGAAGCGTCTTTCGCTCGTTGAGTTCGTCGCGCTCTCCGGGTCTTATATCCGCCTGTTCAAGCTCGTTTATCTGATAATCGAGCAGGTCAAGCCGGCGAAGTTTCTCCGACTCGTCGGTTTTGAGGGAGTCGCGCTCCCTGATATATGAACAGAGTTCTCTGAATTTTTCTCTGTATTCTTCAAGCAATTCAGCATCGTCCGCGACGCAGTCGATGAACTCGAAGTGCTTTTCTGGCGCCATGAGCGCCTGATTGTCATGCTGACCGTGTATGTTTATCAGCTCATGCCCCGCCTGTCGGAGCGCGGCGACATTCGAGGGCACGCCGTTTATGCGGCAGGTGTTTTTGCCGTCCAAACCAAGGGTTCGGCGAAGAAGTATATTCCCGTCCTCGTCGGGCTCGATATCATATTCTTTAAGCCGCGCGGCAGTGTCGGCGGAAACGCCGGAGAAGAGTGCGGTAACGCTCGCGGACTGCGCGCCGGTCCTGATAAGCTCACGCGACGTGCGTTCACCGAGCACGGCGTTTATAGAATCGATTATGATCGACTTGCCCGCGCCGGTTTCGCCCGTAAGGACATTGAGCCCCGAATCGAACTCGATATCGGCGCTCTCAATTATTGCTATATTCTCTATTTTCAGACTGAGAAGCATAGCTCAAACCTCATTTTTCAATAAGTCGTTTTATGGAATCTTTCATCTGCGAAGCATAGCTTTCGCTTCTGCAAAGGGCAAATATAGTATCATCGCCGCGAGAGTGCCGACAAGCCCCTCCCAATGCATGGAATCAAACGCTGCGCACGCCGCCTGAGCCATGCCGGTATAGCAGCGGATAACAATTGTATTGCCCGCATAGTCGGCGGAGACGACGGACTGGGCGAATATGCTGCGGAACTTCGAGAGTAGTTCGTCCGACTCGGTCTTTGTAACGGCGTATTTATACTGACCGTTTGCGCCCATGGTCTTGACAAGGCGCAGCTCTTTTATATCGCGCGAAACCGTCGCCTGAGTGGCGTCAAAGCCGCTGTCCTTGAGCTTCTGAAGAAGCTCATCCTGGGTTGACAGGTCATATTTTTCAATTATTTCGAGTATTGCTTCCTGCCTTCTTTTTTTCAAGGTTATACCTCCCGTTCATCGTGGGAACTGCTGTTCCATTTCATCATTTTTCTGTTGAGTATATCTACAAAACTGTCGTTCTTGAGTCTGATAAAGCTCGCGCAGATGTCCGCCTTTTCGACCGTTATGCTCCCCTGCGCCGAGACTGTGAACGGCTCGTCGCCATCGCACGAAACGGAGAGCGGTCCGTCATCATCGGAATAGATGCGCAGCACCGCATCGTCGCCCAGAACGAGCGAACGGGTGAACACCGAATGCGAACAAATCGGAGTGAGTATCATACATTCAAGCTTCGGATCAACCACGGGACCGCCGGCAGAGAGCGAATATGCCGTTGAACCGGTCGGAGTCGAGAGAATGAGCCGTCGCCGAGATAGCGGTTGAAATATCTGCCGTCGAGATCGACATTTATCTCGGATATTCTGCTCAGCCTCGACAGGCGCATCACAGTGGAGTCGTTCATGCTGTATCCGCTCTGCACGCTGTCGCCGTCGGCGGCGGTGGTTTTGAGCATCATGCGCTTATCCATGCTGTAATCGCCGGTTATGAGCTTTTCGAGCAGATCGAGCTCGTGTATCTCGAGACCCGCCATAAACGCAAGGCGACCCGCGTTGATGCCGAGGACGGGCTTCGAGTAAACCGCGGCCTTCTTGGCGGAATGAATTATCGTTCCGTCCCCACCGACGGTTATGACCGCCTCGCAGCCGCCGAGCAGCTCTTTTTCAGGCAAAAATTCAGCTTGGTATCGGAAAACACATTTTCCGTACTGAGCGGCAGAGAATATGCCGCGCCGAGTTCGTCGAGCTTCGCACAGATGAGCCTTGTCACCTGAGCGGCGTTTTTGCGAGTAAGATTTGGAATTATTGCAAACATCATAGTTATTCTCCCGCTTTGAAACAGGCGTGCGCCGCGCCGACGACTCCCGCAACATCGGGTGCCGAAACGGACTGCACTTCGTCCTTTTTCAGATATACGAGGTATTCTATATTGCCCTCCGGTCCTTTGACAGGGGAAAAATCGAGAGCCGACACCGAAAATCCCGCCTGCACGGCATAGGAGCAGACATTTTTGATGACTTTTATGTGCACGCGCGGATCTTTGACCACGCCTTTCTTGCCGACATTCTCCCTGCCCGCCTCGAACTGCGGCTTTATAAGGCAGACGGCACTGCCGCCGTCTTTTAAAAGCGGCAAAAGCGCAGGCAGGATATATTTCAGAGATATAAACGAGACATCCGCGCTCGCAAAATCGGCGCGCTCGGGAATCTCTTTTTCCGTTATGTATCTGAAATTTGTCTTTTCGAGATCGATAACGCGGGGATCGGACTTCAGCTTCGGCGAAAGCTGACCGCTGCCGGAATCGACGGCGTAGACTTTTTTCGCGCCGTTTTGGAGCATACAGTCGGTAAATCCGCCCGTTGACGCGCCGATATCGATGCATAAATATCCGCTCAAATCTAGTTTGAAAACCTCGACGGCTTTCTCAAGTTTCAGCCCGCCGCGGCTGACATAGCGTTCCGACTCGCTTTATACTCGATTATATCACAGTCGTTCGCCAAAAGTCCAGCTTTAGATACAACTTTGCCGTTTAAATATACATTCCCGCTCTTTATCATTTCCTTGGCTTTTTCGCGCGACGGCGCGACACCCAAGGAGACCATCAGAGCGTCTATGCGCTTTCTGTTTTCCTCCACGGTCAATCCTCCGCAGAAGTGACGAACGAGAGCACGCCCTCTTCGTCAAAGCCGTATTTATGTAAGAGCGACTCAACGGACGCCTGCTTGACAAAACCGTTTTCGATAGCTCTGAGATGATATTTCCCGGAGAATCCCGCTTTCGAGAGGTCGAACAGGAAGCCTTCGCCCGCTCCGCCGCGGCGTATGCCCTCTTCAAAAAAATATACATCCTTGCAGTTTTTCGCCGCTTCTACCGCGCCCTCGCAGACGGGAATTATGCGGTTGAGCTTTATAAGCTTCACTGATTCGCCGGAATTCACAAGCTTTTCATATGCGAACGCGCAGGCTGAAAAAGTCCTGCCGTAGGTTATGATTGCCTTTTCGGCGTTTTCGTCGCCGAACACATCAAAGTCGGCAAAGGTCGGTTTGATGCTCTCGGGTATCGCGCGCTGAGCTCCGCGCGGATATCTGACCGCGACGAGCTTCGACTCGGAATAGAGCGCCTGCTGCATGGCGTGTTTGAGTCCCTCATAGGACGATGGCGAATAGACGGTTATATCCGGCACGCTTCTGAGCATCGAAACATCAAAAACGCCTGGTGTGTCTCGCCATCTTCGCCGACAAATCCTGCGCGGTCGATGGCGATGACCATCTTCTGCTTCTGGAGAGCGGCATCGTGCAGAAGCTGATCAAAGCAGCGCTGGAGGAAGGTAGAATAGACTGCAAAAACCGGATAAATCCGCTCTTTGCAAGACCGAGCGCAAACGCAACGGCGTGCTCCTCGGCGATGCCTATATCAAAGAATCTGTATTTATATTCATTCGAGAACCGCTCAAGCCCCGTGCCGATGGACATAGCCGCGGTTATGGCGCAGACGCGGTCGTCGCAGGAGGCGAAGCGGCACATGATATCGCCGAAATTGCTTGAAAAGCTCGTACCGGATGAAAGAGGCTCTCCGGTGTTGATATCAAACTTCGAGATTCCGTGGAACTGCTCGGGCGAACGCTCGGCAAAGTCATAGCCCTTGCCCTTGAGGGTATTGACATGAAGAAGTACGGGTTTGTCATACTTCTTAGCCATCTCAAACGCTTCGCAGAGCTGCTGGATATTGTGCCCGTCGATGGGTCCGATATAGTGAAGTCCGAGATCCTCGAACCACGAATCGGAATAGATAATGCGCTTCAATGCGCTCTTTATATCAAACGCCGCGTCCGAGAGCTCGTTTCCTATAAGCGGGATATGCTTTAAGAGCTTTTCGGTGTGCGCTTTCATGCGGTAATATTCGGGTTTTGCTCTGACGACGGCAAGATAACGCGCCATCGAGCCGACATTTTCGGAGATAGACATCTCGTTATCATTGAGCACGATTATGAGCTGTCGTGCGTTCTGCCGGCGTTGTTTAAAGCCTCATAGAACATTCCGCCGGTCATCGATCCGTCTCCGACGACGCGACGACGGTGTTCTTGCTGCCGCGCATGGTGTTCGCGGTCGAGAGTCCGAGTGCGCTCGATGCGGCGGTGCTGGAATGGCCGCTGTAGAACATATCATGCTCGCTCTCATCGGGGCGGCAGAAGCCCGAGAGCCCGCCCTCCTGACGCAGGGTGTGAAAGCGCTCGTATCTGCTGTGAGCAGCTTGTGGGTATAGGCCTGATGGCCGACATCCCAGACAAACTTATCGCGCGGGGAATCGAACTCCTTATGCATGGCGAGAGTCAGCTCCACGACGCCGAGATTGGACGCGAGATGACCGCCGTTCTTCGAGACCGTGTCGATAAGAACTGTGCGTATCTCGGCGGCAAGCTCGTTTAGCTGAGCATAGCTCATGCCTTTTATATCCGCCGGGGAATGTATATTTTTAAGGTAATTGTCAGATGCCATTTGACTTCAACCTTTCACTGAGAATGGATTGACGGTCACTTATTTCTGGAAAGAAGCTTTTCGGAAAGCGATATCAAAAATTCAGCCTCATCGGCGAAAACTTTAAGCGCATCTATCGCCTTATCGGTAAGCTCCGCGGCTATTTTCTGCGCCTTTTCGAGACCGAGGAGCGAGACATAGGTGTTTTTGCAGTTTTCGGCGTCGCTGCCTATCGGCTTGCCGAGGGTCGCCTCGTCGCTCGTGACATCAAGGATATCATCGACTATCTGGAACGCTATGCCGAGATTTTCGGCATATATTCGCGCCGCTTCGAGCTTTTTATCGTCGGCTCCGGCGGCGATGCAGCCGAGCTGACACGCGCATCTTATAAGCTCGCCCGTCTTGAGAACATCGACACTGCGCAGATCATCGACCGAAACAGTCTTGTTCTCGTTTTCAAGATCCTGCACCTGACCCGCTATCATTCCGGCGCAGCCCGCCGCATGCGCAAGAAGCGAAACGGCCTTTGCAACGGCATCGGCGGGGATATCTTTCGCCTCGCCTGCGGTCTGGAATGCGAAAGTCAGCAGCGAATCGCCGGCAAGGAGCGCGTTTGCCTCGCCGAATTTGATATGGCTCGACGGCTTGCCGCGGCGCATATCGTCGTTGTCCATGCAGGCAGATCGTCGTGGATGAGCGAATATGTGTGGATAAACTCGATAGCGCACGCGAGGGGCAGAGCCGCTTCGACGCTGCCGCCGCACATCCTGCAAAATTCGAGGGTCAGCATCGGGCGGATGCGCTTGCCGCCGTTTTCGACGCTGTATCTCATCGCTTCGAGCATTTTTGTTTCACCCGCGCCCGACGGCTCGGACGAAAGATACGCCATGAGCGAGTTATTTATCATAGAGATATACTCGTCGGCTGTATATTTTTTACTCATCTTCATTCTCCTTTTCAAGCTCGGACAGTTCTTTTATCTTCGTCTGAGCTTTGTCGAGATACTCGTTGCAGAAAGAGACGAGCTTCGTCCCCTCTTCAAAGAGCTTCAATGACTCATCGAGAGAAGCGTCGCCGCACTCGAGAGCGGAAACTATATCTTCAAGTCTTTTGACTGAATCTTCATAAGTTTTCTTAGCCATTGCCTGTTCCTCCGTTTCCGACAGATGAAGTGACGCGGGCGGTGAGCTTTATATCCGCCGCAGTCACGGTTATATCGTCGCCCTCTTTGGGGACATTCGTTTTTGATATCAGCTTTCCGCCGCGTTCGACCGCCGCATAGCCGCCCGAGAGTATTCTCAGGGGGCTGAGTGCATCGAGCCTGCCCGCGAGGACAGAGAGATTTAATTTATCCCTGTGATGCGCCTGCAGAGCCGCCGACTGCATATCAGAAAAGAGCGAATCGAGAGTCTGCCGCTGAGAGATTATCTGCTGCATCGGTCCGTATGCCGAAAGTTCCGCGGAGATGCGTTTTATTTCATTACAGCCGAAGCGAATATGTGAATCCAGCGCAGAGGCGCAGCGCCTGCCGAGCTGATTGATATATGCGTGCTGTTCCGCCCTGTCGCTGACGGCAAGTTCCGCCGCTGCGGACGGGGTCGCGCGCGGAGATCCGCCGCGAAATCGCAGATAGTGAAATCCGTCTCGTGACCGACTGCAGAGATAACAGGGATATCGCTCGCCGCAACTGCGCGAGCCACTTTTTCTTCGTTAAAAGCCCAGAGCTCTTCGACCGAGCCGCCGCCGCGACCGACTATGAGCACATCGGCATAATGCCCTGCGTTGAACCGCCTTATGGCATCGGATATCTGACCCGCCGCAGACGCACCCTGCACCTGCACGGGACAGAGGATTATCTGCGTTGATGGGCTGCGGCGCGTTATGACATTTATAATGTCCCTGACCGCAGCGCCCGTCGGCGAAGTGACGACGCGACACACTTTGGGAAGCGCGGTATCGGGCGTTTGCGCTCCTGTGCAAAAAGTCCTCTGCTTCAAGCTTTTTCTTGAGCTGTTCAAAGGCAATACTCAGAGCGCCCGCTCCGTCGGGCTGCATATCTTCAATATAGAGCTGATACTGACCGTCGCGCTCAAAGACGCTGACATGACCCCTGGCGATAACCTTCATGCCGTTTTCGGGCATGAAGCCGAGGCGTTCGTTATCGGACTTGAACATGACTGCGCGCACTGCCGCTTTCTCGTCCTTGAGGGTCATGTAGAAATGCCCGGTGCGGTAATGATTCGTAAAATTCGATATCTCCCCGCTGACGAACACCGTTCGCAGGTTATAGTCCGAATCCATAACGGATTTTATATATCTGTTAAGTTGACTTACTGTTACGCTGACGGTTTCAAGCATTTTTCTGCTCCCTGAGATAAGTCAGATACGCCGTTCCGGCGGCATTATCCGCCGAGAATGCAGGCTCGGCAAAGTATGCGCCGAACTCCTTTGTAAATCTTTGGCGTATTATTGAATTGGACATCACGCCGCCCGCAAAGACAAGCGGTAGGTTGCCGTATTTTCCGAGTATATTCTTCGTCATTTTTTCGAGAGCCGCCGCCACGGAATCAAGGCAATAGAGCGCGATATCGCACTGCTCCTCGCCGTTTTTTATCATATCGAGGCACTTGTTTTCAATGCCCGAAAGGCAGCAGTCTGTGCCCTTGACGCAGGGTTTCGGCTTGAATACTTTTTGGCTTTTGAGCGCCAATTTTTCGAGTTCTGCGCCCGCAGGAACTTGATCCCCATAGCAACGCCGACCCTGTCAACAGCCTGTCCCGCGTTGAGATCGAGAGTTCTGCCGATGATATCAATATTGAGAAGCTTCTCTTCATCGGGGCGCACCAAGAGCGCCTCGGTCGTTCCGCCGGAGACATGGAACGCGATAAACTCGCGGTCAAAAAGTTCAATATGCCCGCTCGAATAGACAGCCGCCGCGACATGACCCGCCTGATGCGAGAATTCATAAAGCGGCACGCCCAGGGCAGATGAGAGGCACTTCGCGGTATTGAGTCCGACGGTAAAGCACGGCATATACGAGCCCTCTGCATCACGCGGAGCATATGACGCGCGATAAAATCGGGCTTGCCGCACTCGTCGATAACAGCAGAAACGACCTGCCAGAGCTGCTGTGTATGATGAAACACGCGTCGCTCTGACGCAGTCCGCGCTCGCCGCTCTTGACGGGCAGAAGCATCTTCTTTTGAAAAACACATCCGCTCACATCATCAAAGGCTGCGGCGGATGTAGTATAGTTGCTTGTATCTATGCCAAGATAAACAGCCATGGCTTATTCCCCTTCCGGGGCGTCGGAGCTGCTTCTGTCGGCAAGCTTTTCTTCGCGCGCCACAGAGCCGAGAACACCGTTGACGAACGACGCATCCTCTGCCGTAGCGTATTTTTTGCACAGCTCGACAGCCTCGTTTATTGAGGTGCCGACCGGGACTTCCGGTATGTACATAAGCTCGCAGATGCTCAGTCTCATAGCGGACAGAGCGACGCGGGATATTCTGTGCTTCTTCCAGTTCTTTGAATATTTTTCGATGATATCGTCGATTGAAAACAGCTTGTCCCACGCAGTCTGGGCGAGCATGGACGCGAACTCGTCCGGCTCTATAAGCTCGTTTTCAAGGCTGAGAGATATAATATCGTCCATATCCGTCTCGGGATTGAAGGACTTTTCAAACAGCAGGGCAAACGCCTGCTCTCTCGACTGGCTTCTTGTCATAAACTTTCCTGTACTCCCCTCAGAATTCCGCTCTCGGGCGGTAAACATTGCTCGGCATAAAAACCGAATCGAGCCCTCCCGCAAGAGAGGGCTTGAAAAATTTACTTTTCGCTTTCGGGCTTGATATCCATACCGGCTATCGAGACGTTGACCTTCGAGACCATCTTTCCGGTCATGCTCTGGACGGCATTCTTGACATTCTTCTGAATATCCGCCGCGACCTTCGGAATCTTGGTTCCGGGCGCGATATTGACATGGATATATATCTTGACATCGTTATCCGACGACAAGACGCGCACGGACTTCGCCGCGCCCTCTCCGAGCTTGAAGATCGAATGTACGTCGGGAGTCCTGGCGGCAAAGCTGCTCACGCCTTCAACGTCCTTGGCGGCATTGAGAGCTATCGATGCAATGACATCCTCGGATATTACGAGGTTGCCGATATTGTCAACAGTTTTGTTTTCTTCCACAGGGCATTCCTCCTTCTGCCCTATATTATAACACAAACTTGAAAATTCTCAACTACTTAATTCAACAATTGTTATGTTTTCGGCTGAAAAACCGGTCTGTTTGAGAACTATCTCCTTTATCTGGAGGATAACCGTGTCGTTGAGAGCGCCTTTTGCGACGATTACTTCAGCGGAGTTGTTGTTGATTATCACGACGCAGTCGCCGCCGGTTTTCGCTTTTATCAGCGCTTCGATATCACCCTCGAGCTTTATCGCGTTTGACAGAGCCTTGAGCGCCTCGGTCGCCTCCTTGACCGCGGAGGCATCGGACGAGCTGTCTTTTATAACTTTGTTGAGGGTCTCCGACGCTTCGTCATGGGCGGAACTTCTTCTGAGCTTGGCGGAGGCGAAATAATCGCTGCTCTTGCCTGTTGCCACCGCGCTCTCCGAGACTCCCGACGAATTGACAAGCTGCGCATCGCCGAGATTCCCGCCCGTGTTATCAACCGCCTCGACCGACGGCTTCGCGTTTGCGCTCTTCACCGACGGGCGGTTATAATACCAGTTTATAAACACTGCCGAGCCGAGGGCGAGAACGAGTGCCGCGGCGATTATCTGCCTTTTCCTGACGACCATAAATATCAATCCTTTCGGGTTTCTTTTATTTGAACGGCGCTGTTACGCCGACATTTTCGTGATATATACGCGCGACGCGCTGATATCGAGAACGGCGGTTATCGCCTGGGTTATCTCCTGGCGCACGGCATCCGAGCCGCCGCCCTCGCAAACGACCGCAACGCCGCGGATCTTCGGCTGAATGAGTTTTATTATCATTCCGCCTCGTTCCCGTCGGTCTCTATAAGAACATACTCCTTTTCATCCGAGAAGTTTTCTTTTTCGAGAGCCGTGCCGCCGGAGGTGTCGCTTTTTATCTTTTCGTTTTTTGCATAGACCTGCTCGGCGCCGCTCTCGAGAGTCACCATGACGCGGGTCTTGCCCGCTCCGTCTATCGAAGAGACTATCTCTGTCAGGCGTTTTTCTATGTCTTCGGCGTATGTCTCCTGGCTCTGCGCCGCAGTGACGCTCTCTTTTTTCTCCGTCTTCTTTTCGCCCGACGGAATAAATTCGGAGATAATGAGCAGCACTACACCGAGCACACCGACCGCGCAGAGCACGGCAAGCTTCTTGTCGGAAGTGAATACGGACTTCAATTTTTCAAAAAAGTGTTTGATATCCATCAGCTTGTGCTCCCGGTTCTTATATCTATCACTGCGTCCCCCAACAGGTTCTGTAGTTTCTCGACTGCCGCTTCTTTCAGCACTGCCCCGCTCGGCAATATGATATTCGCCTTTTTAATAAATATGCCGCCCTGCTCATCAATATCCGTCAAAAGGTCTATTTCGCAGTCGGGGTAGCCGCAGGACGCGAGTATCTCCTGCACGCCGTCCTGCATCTGCTGGGCATATGCGGCGGTCAGGCGGTAGTTCACCTCGTTGTTTAATTCGCTCGGTATCAGAGCTTCTGTATCTGGCGAGGATGCGGAAAAATTTGTTTTCATCAAGGCGCTCGCAAGCGGAAAAACGAGCGCGCATATGACCGCCAGCGCAGTGACGCATCGCATTATTTTCTGCATATTTCCCTTTGGCATGAGCGCATATATGACTGACGAGAATATCGCCGCAGTGCACACGCCAAGCGCCCATTTTTTCAGATCTTCCAGCTACGCACCCGCTTTCACGGAGATGACTATCCCCGTTGAGATAATAAAGAGAGTCGCCGTAAAAATCACCGCCGCGTTTATCACGGTCAGCGCGGACGAGAGAGTGTCAAGCACCTCGCCCGTTGTGTCGTCCCCCATGGACGAAGAGAGCACGCCGAGGAGCTTCAACAAAATAATTCTCGCCGTCAGCTGAAGAACGACGGGCAGGTCTATCATCACAACGGCAATAACGCCGAACACACCGACCGTGCTTTTGAGCAAAGATACGCTGCCGATTATTGACGAATAAGCGTCGCTGAGCGCACCGCCGACTATCGGCACGGCGGAGCTGAGCGCAAGCTTTATGCCTTTTGAAGCTAAAGTGTCCGTGCTACCGGCGAGCAGGCTTTTGAGCCCAAGAACAGCCGAAAACGCCGCCGCAACAAATGACAGAACGCCTATAGTCAGCTTTTTTATCATATCCGCGAGCTTCGTGAGCTTCAATTCCGGACTCAGCGACGCGGACATACCGAAGGCTGAAAATGCGCCGCACAGGGGCATTATTATATTCCCTGCCGTCTGCGCCGCCGCCTGAGCCGCAGCCATGGCAAACGATCCGTAAGTCAGGGCGAGCGTGGGATTCCCCGCGGCGGTTATTATACCGGCAAGCACAGGAATAAGCGCGAGCATAAAATCAGAAGTTGTCTCAACGGCGCTCATCCCCTGCGAGATAACTCCGGCGGACGAGGCAAAGACGGTTATCGCGACGGCGCAGCCTATGACTATATTCAGCGGCTCGGAAAAGTTTTCGGCGGCGGCAGTGCCTTTGATAAGACCGACGAGAACAACAACGCCTGCGATTATAACCATGTCTTTTATCGGCTTTTTGAAGCTCCCGCGCGCGATATCGGCGAACATGGAGATAATTTTTTAGGTGATGGTGAGAGCATCGACTGCCAATTTGATATATCTATCCCCGCCGAGTCAATAGTGTCTTTCACATCATCGGGCAGAGAATCGTCGAGGCTGTCCGCTCCGCTCGACTCATAAAAAGACGAATAATTGTCCGTCGTCTCCTCTTCAAGCGCGAAGCACACGGCGGTATTGAGTGCGAACAGCATCATCAGAGCCGCAATCACTTTCAAGCATCTCATAGACGTCCCTCAGATATTTATCAGTTCTTTTGCGAGCGCGACCGCCGACTTTATCAGCGGCAGGGCGAGCGCGATTATCGCCGCCTTTGCCGCAAGCTCGGACACGCCCGCCACGGCGGAATTGCCGTTGTCGCGGCAGATATCGCCCGCGATCTGCGCCGCGACGGCAACGCCGAGTGCCTTTATCAGCACGGATATGCACTCGCCGCCTGTCTCCGACATCCCGGAGAAAAAATCAAGCTGCGAGATTATATTCTGCAAAATGCGCACTGCGGACGCAGCTATCACCGCGACTGCCGCTATCTGCACTATCGGGGCATACTCCGGGCGATACTGCTTTATCACAGCGCACAGCACGCACACCGACACCGCGAGCGCGGCTGTTTTTATTATCTCCGCCATATCAGCCACCGAGCATACCGTTGACGGCATCGAGCAGCTGCGAAAGATACGGCAGCAGCATGATAAGCACTGCGGCTATGCCCGCCAGAACGGTTATCAGCGCATAATCATCCCGACCCGCTCTTGACAACACCTGACTGAGCACCGCCACGATTATGCCGACCATTGCTATTTTTATAACTATTCCCGCTTCCATAGACGATGCACGGCAAACGCCGTTCCTTTCCTGAATTTATCAGACAGCCGCTATCACAATGACTGCGCCCGCGAGCGCGCCGAGAGGCGGCAGAACTTTTGCATATTTCTTTTTCTTCTCCCGCGCCTCCGATAGTCTCAGTTCAAAATCGGCGCAGAACATATCGCAGTTTGCTATCTGCCCTCGAGCGCGGTAGTGCCGAGCGAGCGGCCGAAAGAGACAAGCCGCGAGATATCGGACGAGGTCAAGCCGACTGTGTTTTTCCGCGCGGAGAGCGAATCGCTCCACGCCTGCGGAAACGGCTCGGAATCGCAGAGCTTTATGCACTCCGGGATAAACATGAGTTCTTTCAAATCCGGGGTCGAACCGAGTATCCCGAGCACATCGCCGACCGGGCAGCAGCAGCATTCAAGCTGAGTCCGCACAACGCGCAGCATAATGCATATCTTTTCAAGCAGGCTCACGCGCAGGCTCAGCATACGCGCCGCATATCCGCCCGCGAGCAGCAGCGCCGACGCGTCAGGACGGCTCCGATCATTCGCATAAAAATGCTCCTTCAGATCATATATTCCAGCCGTCTCACCCGGGAATTCGCCGAGCATGACGAGCTTCGAGAACACACCGGACGCAAGCAACTCCGCCGCGGTGGGACGGCTACGCAGGTCTTCATCTTTGCCGACATGGACACTGACGAGAAAATTCACGCCAGAGTTCATACCCTCCAAGATGCGCTTCGTTTCGGAGAGATTGCCTATCTCGTCGCAGATGATTATCTGAGGCGAGAGAGTTCTGAGCGCTGTCAAAATACCGACATCTTTCGGATAGCCTGTCAGAACGTCGGAGAAGCCGACATCGCACTGCGGGCATCCGCCGTTCGAAGCGGCTATCTCCCCGCGCTCGTCAACTATCGCCACACGATAATATCTGCCGCCTGAGACGCCCGACAGCTGCGTGCGAGGTCGCGCAGGAGCGTTGTTTTGCCCGAGAGCGGAGGCCCCGCGATAATCGCAGACACGATGCCATGAGAAAAGACGGACGGATATATTTCATCCGATGAGCCGGGACTTCATGGGCGATACGCAGATTCACGGACGAGATATCGCGAAAGGACTTCACCGCTCCGTTCTCCGCCACAACTGCCGTTCCGCAAACTCCGGCTCTGTGTCCGTGGGCAAGGCTTATAAACCCGCTCGCCGCAGCGGCGGAATTAGAATGTACGGAATAGCCGCACATGCGCGAAAAGCTCGCCTGAAGCTCCGCAGGGGTTGCCGCAAGCGCACCCGGCGAATAGACCGAGCCGGTTCTGCCGCTTTTATAAACAAACAGCGAGCCTGCGCGCGTGACTATAACAACAGGTCTCGCGGCGCGCAGTCGAATTTCATACGCGCTCTCTTTGACGCGGCTGTCGACCCCGAGCAGAGCGGTGCGAAGCCGATCATCGAGAAAGTCCACCGCGCTGTCAAATGAATCCGCCGCCCGCATGATATCGCCTCCGTTTCTCTAAATAATATGAAGCCTTGTCCCCGGGTAGAACAAAAAAGCACCCTGCAAAAAATGCAGAGTGCTGATATTGATTTGTTTATCTGACTTCGAGTATGTTGCTCGCGCCCGTGAATAGGTTGAAATACAACAGTTTTTCTTCGCCGTTTTCGATAAATTTTATCTCATAGTTTCCGTCCGCGCGGGCACCGACGCATTTGACATCGAGAATCTTTGCATCGGATTCTCTGAAAGTCTCTTTGAGCACTTCGAGCTCCGCTTCGCTGTATTCCCCGGCATCGTCTGATACGAAGAGCACGCGCCCGAAGAGGTTGTTTATCTTCGCGAGCAACAGTTTCTGCTCCCATGTAAAAGTCAGATTATGGTCGCGCAGGAAGAAAACATCGGGATCATTTAAGAACGCTCTGCCGTTGAGGTGGCGGCGGAACATGCTGTTGTTTATGGCATTCTGCGCACTGGGCAGCTCGTTGTTTATCGACATGGAGTTGTAGAACTTGCCGCCGTAAGATAAATCGACATCGCAGCTTATCCTGCACGCATCGACAACACCGAATGCGGGGCCGAGCGGCACTCCGCAGCCGAGGATGATTTTATCCCCGGCGCACTCGCGCAGGAAGTCCATCGCCTCGCACATGATGGTTCCGCGGGTCTATTATCGCGCGGAGTCCTGCACTGACTGTAGAGAAAGTCGAGCTTCACCATATCATAGCCCCAGTCGTCCAATACGGTGTCAAAGACATTTTTCAGATGCTCGCGCACCTCGGGGTTATAGATATCGAGCGTATACGCGCCGCCCCACGCGACACAGCCGAGCTGTGGCTTGCCGTCGGGATTGCGGATGAGCCAATCGGGATGCTCTTTCAATATTCGTGATTTGCCGCGCTGGACATTGAACGGCGCAAGCCATATTCCCGCGAGATAGCCCTCCCTGTGGACAGCGTCGGCTATTGTTTTCATACCATTGGGGAAGTCCTTGCCGTTATAGTCGAGCCAGTCGCCGACAAAAGGCTCATAACCGTCGTCGATCTGGAATATATTGACGCTCTCGCGCGCCCTTGAAAGTCCTTTTAAATCACGCAGGATTATATTTTCATCTATTTTCTGGAAGTAGTTGTACCACGATGTATAGCCCGTAAGCCTGTTGATGTGTTTCTTTGCAGGTAGACTCATAGCAGCAAAATACTTATCAAACACCTCGTCGTAGCCGCCGACAAAGCGGACGATATCAAACATCTCATACGGTTCGCTTATAGTCAGCCCCTCGACATCCTTTTCGACGGAGAAAATATGCTTCTCCATATCCGAATAGAAAACGGTGTAGCCGTTTCTCTCGCTAAGCGAGCCGAAGAGCTCAAACTCATCGCCGCGGCGGAGATAGGTATATGTAAAGCTATGGAAAAAGCCCGGGCGCGGCTCATAGCGGGTGAACGCATAGTCGCCGGAGGTTATCGCCATATCTTTCGTATATTTTGTGACACCAGCGAGCGGAGTCGTTCCGCGATAGATATCCTCGGCGGACATCTCGCCGGATGTTGTCCACGACTGATAGCCGTTGACAAAGAATTTTTCGTTCTTTTCATACTCGTGCCAGAATTCGAGCGACGCCGAAATGAGCGTTATCGGGCGCGAGGGAATGAGAGTCAGCTTCACTCCGCTCTCATCGTTAACGGTAATGACCGAGAAGTGCGGTCCAGAATAGCCGACGGTCTCATAGACTGCGCCGGCGAGAGAATATTTGAGTCTGAATACGGCTTGTTCATCCTGTTTCCTCCCTACGATTTTCTCTTCAGGCTCCAGTTTATCATTTTGAGACGAAAAAAACAATAGGAATTTAGTGCCGCATCTATCGATTGAAAAAATTATAGACATAAAAAACAGCGCCGCACTCAAAACTGTGCGGTGCCGATATATTGGAACCCTTTCGGGCTTGTTTTAGTTCCTGCGGCTGAGAAGCCGCCGCTTAAGTTATATTGTAGCTTTGCTTGCTACAGAACTAAGTGCGAGAAGCATCATAAGCTTGTGGAAGCTGAACTTCTTCTCCTTCTCAATCTCACCAAACAGGTCCTGTTCCATCTTGTAGTACTGCTTCATCATCATATCTGTCAGTCCTTTCATTTGGTATGCTTTCATTATACTCAGTTTCCGCTATTTGTCAAGTAATTTTGCACAAACAAGTGCGCTCTCATTTGTGCAATTTCACTAAAGAAACAGACTTTTATAAACCTACCAGTTTGAATAATTGCTTTTAACCGCATTAAAATCTTATGTGCATATTGCACAATCAGAGCGTTCCTGATTGTGTATTATGACGAAGTAAAAGCAGATTTTTTGGAATATCCTACAAAACAAGCGTCAAAAGTTTGTTAGAAATGACAACAAAAATATTTAAAAAGAGCCTCCGGCACATGTCGGAAGCTCTCGTTTTGTGTTATTCTGATGAAAAGAATCAGATTTTGCCCGCCTTTTCAAGCTCTTTGTAGTTTCTTCTAATCTTGAGAGTCGTGGTCTTCGGGAACTCTTCGGAGCGGAACTCGAGCTTGTCGATGTTCTTCCATCTGGGCATGTCGCGGTTGAACTGGTTGACAGCGTCCTTGATGAGCTGATCCGCTTCCTTGCCGTAGTCCTCGTAGTAGGGATAAACCTCTGCGACGATCTTGTTGCCCTCCTGGCTGACGAGAATCTCATGGATCGCGTGGCAGCGCTGAGAAAGCTTGTCCTCAAGTTCCTCGGGAGAGACGTTCTTACCGTTGTTGGTAATGATAAGATTCTTCTTGCGGCCGACGAAGAAGAGGAAGCCGTCCTCATCGATTCTGCCGTAGTCGCCGGTCTTGAACCAGCCGTTGTCGAATGCCGCAGCGGTTGCCTCGGGATCCTTGTAATAGCCTCTCATGACATTGGAGCCGCGGACATATATCTCGCCGACGCGTCCTCATCGGGATCGTTTATCTTTATCTCGTTGCACGGAAGCGGTCTGCCGACGCTGCCGGACTTATGATTTTCCATGGTGTTGGTGGTAACTGCGGGCGAGCACTCGGTTATGCCGTAACCGTTGAGAACCTGTATACCGAGGTCATAGAGACCCTGCTCATACTCGGGGTCAAGCGCAGCACCGCCGACAATGATATACTTCAGATTTCCGCCGAGCTGCTCATGAACCTGAGCGAACAACTTGCGGCGGACGTCGATGCCGAACTTGAGAAGGAAGCGGCTTATCTTGATGCCCTTCTTGAGGACTTCCTCTCTGCCGGTCTTTCTCGCGGTCTTCCAGACGCGCTTATAGATAGTCTCGACAACCAGCGGAACGCCGGAGAAGTTCTGAGGATGATGGGTCTGGAAATCCTTAACGAGGTTCTTTATATCTACGCAGATATAGCCGTAGGTGATGATGATAAACGCGGCGAAGATAGTCGCAACCCACGAGAAGGTGTGGTTAAGCGGCAGGAAGCCGACGGAGTTTCCGCCCTGGAAGCACATGCAGGAGGAGGTGACAACAGAAGCGAGGTTGCCGTGAGTGAGCATAACGCCCTTGCTCTTGCCGGTGGTGCCGGAGGTGAAAACGATGGTTGCGAGGTCATCGGGAGATACGACGACATCCTTATACTCGGTGTAGCCGTCCGCAAGGAGCTTCTCGCCCTCATCGATGTACTTCTGGAAATCGGGGATATAGAGATATGTATCCATGGGAGCACCTATCTCTTTTATCTTCTCGACTGTCGGAGCATAGTACTCGGAATAGAAGATAGCCTTGCACTCGCCCTCGTTGAGCTGAACGGCAAGATCCTCTGCAGGAAGCTTGGGGTCAAGCGGAACGCTGACTATCTTTCCGAGAAGGTTCGCAAAAAACGAGATTATCCACTCATAGGAGTTCTCGCCGATAATGGCGACATTGCAGTCCTTGACGCCGTGGGCAAACATATATGTGCCAAGCAGTTGATATCGTGCCAAACGTCGTTAAATGTTTTCGTGATGAACGGATTGTCCTTTGTGCCGTTCACGTTGTCATACATAAAGAGGGGCTGATCCTTTCCCTCGCCAACGCCGTGGATGACAAGCTCTTTTATCGTCTTGACATCGGGCACATCATAGTATACGTCCTTGTACTTCTTTTTCATTTTGTGATTCCTTCCCTCATATTTTATTTTCTCTGGCCTTGAACTCCGTACCCCTTACAGAGTTCTCTCAAAACATAATTTTATATGATTGCAGAGCATTCTTTTTTATTATAACGAAATTAATAAACATTTGCATTAGTTTAGAAAAAGTTTATAATTTATATTAAAAAGCCAAAAAGCCGGACGAATCAGCTTCACTGATCGCTTCCGGTCGATGCGTTTTGCACTTCTTCTTTTTTTGCTTTTTCTTTCGAGGATTTGCCGAGCTTTTTGTATGCAAAGAACTTGTTTGTCACAAAGTTAAGCGGCGTTACTATAACCGCGACTATGCACGGGGCGATATACTCCGCGAGCTTTCTGTCGGTCATATCGACGCCCGACTGCCTTATGGCCTCGCCCAACGACCTTACGCCCTCCTCAAGGTTCAATACGTCAAGGAAGAGCCAGGTGAGCAAGGTTGTCAAAAACAGTCCCGAGAAAGCATACACAATATAGAGTCTGAGCAAAACCTGCCAGCCCTTGACTCCCTCATCGCGTTCAAAGACAAGGCTGCTGTTAATCAGATATGATGAGAGCACACTAAGCACGAAGCCCACAAGAGTCGCAAGCACATAGTGACCCCCGACAAAAACAACGGCGGCATACGCAACATAGTTGACTATCGCGTTTATACTGCCGACGACGATGAATTTCAGGTACTGAATAACTGCATTATTACTCTTTTTCTTCACCTTTCCGCCTCCCCTGCGAATATCAAGAAGATGATAACATATAAGTGCGGTCTTTTCAATATCAAAAAACAGATTGGCTCTGAACCCCCTGCTGTTTTCATTCTCTATTGTTAAATCTTTCTTAAGTTCATAAAAGGAACAAAATACAATTATACTTATACTAAAATAACAGCATATTAAGGTGGGACAGGCTGCGAACAGACAGCCGCCGCCATGGGATGGAGATGCAAGGAAAATATGAAAATCAAACCGCTCAGCCGCCTTATGACCGACTTCGGCGGCTTCCTGGGTCTTGTGGAGCACGTCAAGCTCGGGATCTATGCGAAAAACGCCGTTAAGGTTCAGGAACACATTGTCAAGAAGCTCATGCGCGACAACAAAAACACCGTATACGGCAAGGCGCACAATTTCAAGGACGTTCACTCCGTTGCGGACTATCAGGCAAAGGTTCCTCTCTCGCGCTACAAGGACTACGAGAAATATATCGACCGCATGGTTGAAACCGGCGAAAGAAATCTTATAACCAGATACCGCATACACAGATACGCCGAGTCCTCCGGCAGTATCGGCAAGCCGAAGCTTGTTCCCCTCGCTGCAAGGTCGCTGTGGAACTGCCAGTGCTTCAGCTTCTCGCTCCCGTCGCTGCGCCGTCAAGTGGTTCCACGCGCACGGCAAGCGTCTGCCTCCTCAGAAGGGTATGCTGACGCTCGAGATAACGCCCCACCGCCTTCCCAACGGAAAGACCTGCAGCTGCCTTTCCGGTATCCCGATGATGTACTTAAAGCCCATAGTCAGCTCCTTTGTCACCTCTCCCCCGGAGATAATGTTCCCGGAGGATCCGAGCAGAACGGATATGCAGTATTTCAAGCTGCGTTTCGCTCTAATGGACAGAGACGTGAGCTACCTGAGCACAATGATAATAACCGTTCTCGAGTCGATGATGCATTATCTCGAGGACAACTGGGAGATGCTCTGCGACGACATTGAGCACGGCACGATAAACGAGAGCATCGCGTGCCCGCCCCAGGTAAAAGAAAAGCTCATGAAGCGCATTAAGCCCATGCCCGACCGCGCCGCCGAGCTTCGCAGCGAATTTGAAAAGGGCTTTGACACTCCGATAGTCCCCCGAATCTGGAAGAACTGCTGCTGGATGTTCGGCATGGGCGCAGGCTCACTCGAGGTATACTCGAAGAAGCTGGGTCGTTACACGGGAAATCTCCCGATTCACAACATGGGCTACGGCGCATCCGAGGATCTTGTTGCAGTTCCGATAGCGCTCAACTCCAACGACTGCGTAATTCTTCCTCACAACGGATTCTTTGAGTTCCTGCCCGTCGGCGCTCCAGAGGCACCCGCCCGTTCACCATAAGCGAAGTAAAGCCCGGCGAGGAATATGAAATAATCATCACGAATCTCTCCGGTCTCTACCGTTACCGCATTGACGACGTCGTGAGGTCACCGGCTTCTACAAGCAGTCTCCGACGGTAATGTTCAAGTACAGACTCAACCAGGTGCTTAACATCGGCGGAGAAAAGACCGACCAGAGCATGGTTGACTGGGCGGTTGAGCAGATGTGCGACCGTTTCGGCACGGTCGCGATAGGTCACAGCGTCTATCCCGACACCGAGACGACCACTCCCGGCCACTATGTCCTCTTCGTTGAGACCGAGGACGAAATCGACCCCGCAAGACGTCAGGAGTTCGCGGCGGTATTTGACGAAAAGCTCAGTGATTCAAACCTCTTCATCAGCGATGCCTGGCACGAAAAGACCCTCGGCAAGACCGAGCTTCACTTCGTCAAGAAGGGCACTTATCACCAGTATCTCGAGATGAAGAAGAACGAGGGCGCGAACCTCAACCAGCTCAAGCCCGTTGTCCTGCTCAACACTCAGGACAAGCGCGACTTCTTCTGGAAGAACGTCACCGACTGACGGTAATTCAATAAAAGCTTACAGCCGCAACGGGGTTACTGTTGCGGCTGTTTTGTATTTTTATGGTGGACTTGTATAGAGAAAATTGGAATTTATCGTGGAATCCATCAGGCTCCCCTGTACCCCCGACAACGCCACGCCGCGGTACATAGCTTGCGGCTCTCAGTTAGTTGCTCGGCACATTCGCACGCAAAACGCGCCGGAGCTTGAACGAGTGTGCAACATCACCGAAGCGCCGCCGGTGGCGGATGAAGCGAGGCGATGTTGGCGAAAAACAAGGAGCATAGCGCCCGCTCCAAGGGCGATAGCGACTATGTTTTGAGAGGGCTGAACGGCTTGCGAAGCAAGACGCACGAGCCCGTATTGTTTGAGCGAAGCGAGTTTACGGGCGAATGTGCCGAGCTGCGACTGAGAGCTGAAAGCTATGTGCTACGGCGCGGCGTTGTCGGGGCCTCGGGGTGAAACCGCGATTGCTTTTCTTTTGCAGGCGTTTTCTTTTTCAA
>ENA-OQCP01000171-OQCP01000171.1-human-gut-metagenome-genome-assembly--contig:-NODE-171-length-27064-cov-2.583064_pt1 | contig 27064 bp, 33 predicted proteins | sample MGYA00242760_ERZ504583 | MGnify/ENA primary metagenome ERZ504583 (study PRJEB26092, sample SAMD00036308) | human gut metagenome | host: Homo sapiens | study: EMG produced TPA metagenomics assembly of...
CTTCGTTGTTCGTCTGTCAAGTTTGGCATATTCCATATATAGCAACTTCTGCTTCAAACCGTTTCGCTTCATCGCTACTCATTTTTGAGTCATTATTTGCCTGACTTTTTACAGACTCTGATAAATGCAAGGAAACCAAATACAGCGGTACGATTGATTGGAACCCACTGGATGCCTCCATGAGCTTAACTTTGTAACCTTCTCCTTTTACAGATACTATATCATTTTGTTTGTTGTATTCAAGTTGTGCATTATTGATAGGAAGTTCAAGACCTCCTTTAATACGTTGCTTGGCATTGTTGTATTCCGTTAAGAAGACCAGTAAAGCATCTGGCAAGTCTTTAATCAAATTAGGTCTATTAACCATACTGATGAAATTTCTCTCAGCTGGTACATACATAATTTGTGGAAGTACATATCTGTTAAATGTATCTGTTCTTTTTTCAATGATAAATTCACCTTGTTTAGTGTAAGTAAATTTGTATGCATTTCCTTCATAGATAATCTCAGTACGTTCCTTTATAAAGTAATTTGAAATACGATGGTAGCCACAATATTTATTCTTAAACTTGGTGGTAGTAAATTCTTTTTCTTTGAAATCACCTCGTGTTAAAACCTTCTCCATCCATGTAAAGGTGGAAATTAATTTGGCAACTGTACTTTTACCGCTACCTTGATTGCCGGTAAATACAGTTACTTTTTTTATATCTATCCATTCGTCCTTTACGGACTTTGGCTCTTTTATCGGACCGAAATTTTTAATTTTTATTCTACTCATATATTTATTGTATAGACTTGTCGCAAAGATAGTATTTCTAAATGAGATGACCTAATCGCTGATATACATCATTTTCCACTAACATAAATACCTTTCCAATTTTACTGAAAATGTTTTTCTACATATAGTTGAAACTTTGAAATCCCGTATTTCTAATATAGTTGTAAAGTGGAACATCATGCTGAAAGAACTCCTTCAGATCTGCATTTCTGCATGAAAAAAACTGCAATCTGCAATAGCTTTCTCATCTTATGGAAAGAAACTGCATTTATCTAACAGGAATCCCATACTTACAACATATTGGCTTTTTTCAATATGGCACGGGCTATTTTCACCTGCTTGCTGAAATCTGTTTTCTCCTTCTTTTGGTAAGCCTTGTCCGCTTCCTTCACGAAACGTTCGGCTTCTTTCCCTTTCAGCGTAGGAATTGCTTTGATTTTTAATGCCATAATATATTGTATTATAATTGTTTCTGCAAAGGTATTCTTTTCTTGTGGATAATTACGGTAAAGGCAGATTTTTCTTGTTTCACCGCCTCTTCCGTTCCGCCTCCTCGTCCCGCATCATCCTGCGGTTCAGCCGTTCCGCCGCTCTGTCAAAGAAATACGTCCGGCTCTCGTTCTTCCGCCGCTTGATGTCCGCATAGGTGTTGTAGCACTGGTTCTCCTTTATCTCCACACCGAACATGCGGCAGAATCTCGCCAGCAGCTCCTTGATGCCCGTTTCCCCTCCGTTGATGAGCTTCATCTCGTCCAGACCGTAAATCAGTTCCACCAGCTCGGCCGTGCTTCCCGTCCACTGCATCGCTGCGGCTTCGTCCTGCCTTTGGTTTGTCTTTTCGCCTCCGTCAAAGGCTCCGCCCCGATGCAGCCCTACCTGATAATATTTCAGTATCTTGCGCACGAACGACAGCGCCTTTCTCACATACATGCTGCGGCTGGAGTCCGTCTCCTGCATGGCATCGTGATATTGCAGTTCCGTTTCCGCATAGCTCAGTGCGAAAACAGTCCGGCAGGCACTTTCCCTTTCCTTGCACAGGGATACGACTGTGGTCGTGAACTCGTTGTATGCGGTTCCCAGTCCGGTAGAGCCGGGGTTGTCTATCAGACGGAAGAAGTCTGTTTCTGTCAATATGAGGTGTTCCATTTTTCTTTCAGTTTTATGTTATTACACTTGGTTTGAAGTGTGCGCACATAAAACTATGGGACAAATTGCGGTCCTGCGGGAGTGTTTTTCTTTTCGAATGAATATATCACACTGATATTCAGTGAGATATTTTCTGAAAATATTTTTTGGAGCTTTTCCCGACGCCTCATTTTTTGTTCAGAATCTGAACGTACGTTCACTTTTTGAACGTACCGGGCGTTCATTTTCCGAACGTCACCACCCGTTGGCGGGGTGTTTTCCGTCCGTAGGCTATCCGTACCATGCCGTCCTTCCATTGTCTGCTTCCCGTGCATGTCCATTCGCTTTCGGGCAGCGACGACTGGAACAGCCTGCTGCCGTTTCCCGCAATGACGGGAACCATGTAGAGGATGATTTCATCCACAAGCCGCATCCGTATCATGCCGTTGATGATGCCTGCCGTCTTTTCGGTTGCTTCTATCAGATAGTTCAGGGAATCGCCGGTGTTTTCCATCCGGTTGGAGAGGAGTGTAAGCGACGTGTCTTCTGTCAGGACGCAGGTGGCAGCCTCTTTCAGCGCACCTATCCCGTACTGGTCGGAACCAAGCCATCGCCCGGACAGACCGGTTGTTTCTGCCGGACAGCCGTCCATTGTCAGGACGGCGAGTAATCGGACTTTTGCCATAGCGGTCATTCTGTTGCGACCGGAAACCGTATATAAAAAAGTAGCGTGCAATTCACACTACTTTCAAGCGACGGCTCTGGTAAAGCCTTTACAGAGAGTATGTGAATGCACGCTATGCCCAGGCATAGCATAAGCATCACACAATCGCCTCTGTAGTTCCAATTTACCAGATTTTCGCTCGAAACGCCTTGCGGTCTTATTCTATACTATATCTTAGTCGGTACGGGAAACCGTGTTTCTCCGTACCGTATTTCTCCTATGTTCATGCAAAGATAGGATTTTCAGTTGAGATTTTCTCATTTTTCGCTCTTTTTCTGCATGATACCGTATTCTTTCATCTTGTTGTACAGGGTCGTGCGGCTGATACCCAGCAGTCCGGCAGTCATTTCGCGATTCCCGTCCGCCTGTGCCAGTGCCCGCACGATGCGTTCCCTTTCCTCATTCCCGTCTTTCAGCAGCAGGGAGCTGCCTGCCTGTACCGTACTTTCCGCTTCCACCTGTCCGCTCCTATCAGCCTTCCTTCCGTCAGCAGGACGGCGGAACGCACCGTCTGTTTCAGTTCCCTCACATTTCCTGCCCACATCCGCCTCATGAGTTCCTTTTCCGCCTCCTTGTCGAATCCTTCCGTATGCCGTCCCAGTTCCTCGTTGGCAAGCTCCCGGAAAAACTCCGCAAGGGGCAGTATGTCCTCCCGGCATTCCCGCAGCGGCGGTATCTTGATGACAAACTCCTTCAGGCGGTGATACAGGTCCCGCCGGAAACGTCCTTCCTCCACTGCCTTCTCCAGATTCTCGTTGGTCGCCGCCACGATGCGCACGTCCGCTTTCCGCTCGCGGGTGCAGCCCGTCGGACGGTAGCATTTGGTCTGCAGCGCACGCAGCAGTTTCTGCTGTACCTCAGCGGGCAGGTTGCCCACCTCGTCCAGAAACAGCGTGCCGCCGTCAGCCTCTGCCATGCAGCCCTTCTTTCCGGTTATGGCTCCCGTAAATGCGCCTTTCTCGTATCCGAACAGTTCGGATGCCGCCAGCTCCCGTGTCAGCATACCGCAGTCTATCGCGACAAACGGCCCTTTCTGCCGGGTACTCTGCGCATGTATCTTTTCTGCTACGTGTTCCTTGCCCGTGCCGTTCTCTCCAAGTATCAGCACACCTATGTCCGTCGGGGCTACCAGTGAGATACGCCGTCGATGGTCCGGAATGCGGCACTTCTGCGCTCCAGTATGGGCATGGTATGCCTTCTTTCCGATTTGCGTACCAGCTCACTTATCCTCGGAAGCAGCTTTTCCTGCAGCAGGGTCTTGGGGATATAGTCCTCGGCTCCCAGCCTCATGGAGCTGACCGCCGATGCGACCTGCGCATAGTCGGTCATGATGACAAACGGGTTTCTGATACCCGCTTCCCGCATCCGCTCCAGCACTTCCGTACATTCCCCGTCGGGCAGACGCAGGTCCGACACGATGATGTCCTCTTCGTCCAGTTCCTCCAGCAGCCTCCGTGCCCCGGCACAGTCGTATGCCGTGCGGGTCTTGTAGCCTGCCTTCTCCAGCATTCCGCAGACATGGTCGCGAAATACAGGGTTGTCTTCTATCACTATTATTCTTCCCATACCGTTCTCTCCATTTCCTTTCGGGCGAGCCGGATGATCGTTTCGCCCTGACCGGTTACCTTTCCGGCATACTCCCTGATTTCTTCTGCCGTCCCGTTTCCGTGGAGCACGTCATACAGCTCCTGCAGCGGCCCTTCGGCATGTATCAGCATCCACGAGCTGCGGATATGGTGTATCCAGTAGTCCAGCCTGTCCCTGTCACACCTTTCCGCTTCCTCCCGTATGGCGGCCATTTCCTTCTCCGTCTCCCTGACCAGACATTCCAGCCTCTGCCTCTTGTCGCCGTATGCGAATAGCGGGCCGAGGTCTATGCGTGGGGTGCTGTCCTCACCGATGCATTCTTCTGCGGCTGCCAGCAGTTCGTCGATGGAGAACGGCTTGTACAGCACCGAGCCGAAGCCCGCGCCTGCCAGCTCCTCTTTCGTGATGCTTTTCGAGCCGGTCACCACCATCACGGGGATGGTGCGTGAGTTGCCTATGTCCGACGTGCGGAGCAGTTCCAGCACCTCATAGCCGCTTGCGTCCTGCATCTTCAGGTCCGTGGTCAGCAGGTCATAGTGTCCCTCGCGCAGCTTCTCCGCCATTTCCCCCGTGCTCGTGCAGGTGTCGCAGTGCACACCGTTCTGCACGAATATGTCGTGTATCATCCCCAGTATGATGCCGTCGTTGTCCAGCGACAACACCGAACATCCGCCCAGTCTTGTCCGCCTCGCTGCTGCCTTGCGGTCTGTCTCTCCGGCTTTCTCCGCCTGGGGCAGCGGCAGCACCACGCTGAAGCGGCTGCCCGTGTTCCGTATGTTCTCCACCGATATGCTGCCCTCCATCAGTCCGCAAGGCTTTTAACTATCGACAGTCCCAGCCCGAATCCGTCCTGCGTGGCGGCATTGCTCAGCCGCTCGAACGGCTTGAATATCTGTTCCCGTTTGTCCTTGTCTATTCCTCCTCCGGTATCTTCCACCGCAAGCGTGAATTTCCCTCCGGCATACAGGGCGGTCAGTGTCACGCTCCCGCGTTCCGTAAACTTCAGTGCGTTCGACAGCAGGTTGCTGCCGATACGCAGTATCAGGTTCCTGTCGCCCATGACCACCTCGTCAGCGGCGTTGTTCACCCTGAACTCCAGCCGTTTCTCTTCCATCCGTGCGGCAAACTCCGTTTCCAGTGTTTCCGCCACTCCCGCCAGTCTGAACGGCTTCACCCTGACGGTCTCCTTTCCGTTGTCTATGCGGTAGTAGTCCAGCAGGTTCTCCATCAGTGCCCCCATACGCTCTGCCGACTGCCGTATATGCTCCGCGTGCAGCGCCGTTGCCTCCCGGTTCCCGTCCTTCAGTATCAGTTCCGCATTGCCGCGTATGGCGGTCAGCGTGAGCGCAGGTCGTGCGTCACCGTCTGCATGATGTTCTGTCTGCTTTTTATCAGTTCTTCATTCTCCCGGACCGACCTGCGCAGGGTCTCTATCAGTTCCTCCCGCTGTTTCCTGTCTCTGGTGCGGCGGCGGATGTCCCTCCGGACTACTGCATACAGCAGCACCGCACACAGGACACCTGCCGCCGATATGCCGCATATCAGTACGAATGCCGTTTCTCTCAGTTCCGCCACCGCATGTGCCTTTCTTCCATGCGTTCCGTCTCGTCCTGTCCGATTTCCCGTATCAGCCTCGAAAGGTTCCGGTTCAGTATGCTGTTGCGTATTTTCAGTGAATCCGACAGATGGGAGAATGCCTGTTCCTGCTCTGCCAGTGCCGTACGCATCTCTTCCTCAAACCGCCGCATCTCCTCAATGTGCCGGGTGTTGGGTGTCGTGCTCACCCGTGTGGTCGTGCGTGCCGGTTCTCTTTCTTTTTCTTGCGGAACAGGCCGAACAGCCCGCCCCGTTTCTTTTCCTCTTCCGGTTCGGTGCGTTCCGTCACTGTCGTTGTCCGTACCGATGCCGTCTGCTCCAGTCCGGGCAGGTGGCGTTCCAGCAGGCTGTCCATGCGATACGCCGTGGTCGGCATATCCACCATCCGCTCGATCAGCCTGCGTTTCTCGTGCAGCAGCCTTACTACCGTGTCTATCCTTGCCGTCTGTGCCGGCTCTCCGTAGTAGCCTTTCAGCCGGTCTATCACCTCCATCGTGTGCGATTCCCGCCGGTCGTATGTATCCATGTCCGAGTCGTCCCACAGCATTGCGCGGTCATTGTCCAGAAACAGTGTGATCAGTCCCCGGTATGCTTCGCTGGCGGCAGCACGCTGCATGAGCAGGCTGCGTTCCTCTGCCTCCGCCTGCTCGAATACCTGCTTTTCGTACCATACGGCCGTGATGATGCCCAGTACGAGCAGTCCCAGTATGAGATAGCCCGACAGGATTTTCAGGTGGAGGGATTCCTTCCATCTTGAAAATGTATTGTTGTTCATGTATTTTCGGATTGTTTTTTAGGCGGTAAGTTAGTGGAACCTTCCCGAAGGGATGTTCCAGATTCTGATAAAAATCAGTGCGCGTTTTTTATTGGTTCCAGAAATCCATCCTGCGCTTCTCCCATTTCTCATATCCTATGGCTTTCAGTTCGCACGGACTCATTCCGGTCTGCTTCTGGCAGAAGTCCGCAAAATTGCTTGCCGAGCCGAAGGCGTTGCGCTCGGCTACTTCCTTCAGCGGCAGTTCCACCCGGTATTCCATATCCTCCTCTATGCGCCTTATCCGCTCCCGGCGCAGCCACTCCGATGGCCCCATACCGTAGTATGTTTTGAACTTGCGCCGCATCAGCGAATAGCCCATGCCGCATAGTCCGGCAAGTTCTTCCGCCACGAATGTGCGGTGGCTGTAGTGGTTCACTGTCATGCGGAATACCGCCTTGTCCAGTTCCGGCAGCCTGCTCTCGGCGTATGCCATATCCTTTTCCTCTACGCGGAAAGTCTTGCCATACAGCTTGTTGCGTCTTTCCCTGAAGAAATAGTCGCATACCCTGTTTGTCATCTCGTTCGTACGTGCATGGCCTTTCAGTGTATGCAGCACGTCGCATAGCACCAGCATTTCCCGTGTCCGGTATTTCCGTTCCCATGCATCCGTCAGTTCATTGCACATGTAGCAGATCACTTCATGCTCGCGTGAGCGGCACAGCATGAGCATCCATGCCCTGAAATCCCTGTCCCTTGCCGACGGTGCTTCCTTATCCTTCCGCAGTGCGCTCACTGCCGCCAGCATCAGCTCCGTGTCATTGCCGTACTCCGCCAGCCGTATTCTCATCTTCGGCAGCGAGTGCCGTTCCTTCACCGACTTCCGTATGCTCTCCGCCAGTTCTTCCATCCGTTCCCTGCACACTTTTGCCCTGTATGCCTCCGCAAGCACCGCTTCTGTAATTCTCAGCTTCATCTTTCTCTGTTTTAATGGTTTATAATGGTTCTCCGGCAAAAGTAGCGTGGAGTCGCTGGACTATTGTTCCAAATCCTGACAAAAATCAATGCACGGTTTCTATTCGGAACTCATATATCATATTGTCTTATGAGCAAGACTGAATATCAATATATTGACTTTATTTGATGGCAGTTATTCTATTATAGCTTTTGAGTAAAATATAGAAAGTTGTAAATTGTATGATTATGGAAATCAAATAGATACTATAATATTGTACATATTTTTTCTCTTTATCAAATCGCTTGAAATACTTTCTGTATTTGTCCTTCTTGAACAAGAGATGATTATTGATACGATATGCTAATACCCCGAGAACTACCCATAGTAGTAAAAAAAGAAAATCCGATTCTAATACAGTTATTAATAAAGTTCTTATTCTTGAAAACTGAATACCGATAATACATACAACGGCAATTATCCAAAGGCTAATTCGATACACAGAAGTAATAGCCATGACTGAAATCCATGAATCAGTACCTTTTCCAGATGTATCAGGCAATAACTTTTTATCAATCAATATACAACGGTTTATATAATTATTATTCCATTTTTTTAATCCCAACCAATAAAATGGATTAATAAGTCTGTACGAAAAATAGAATAATATTTTATATGCACAATAATAAATCACATTATAGTATTTCTCCATTAAATCTTTCATTCCATCAACTTTTTATATAAGATATGTTGTAATTTATCTGAACTGATAAAGGATCAGCATCAGAATAAGTCCTACTGTTGGTACTATATAGCGGAGGCTTAATACCGCCTTGTCTGTATATTTGGTATTGTATCTGTTGTTTTGATATTTTCCAATAAAACGTCTATTCTTTTTTTGTTGTAATGTAGATAGATGATAGGCCAGGCAGAAAACAGCCGATTATCCCTATTATTATTCTTGCTCTCCCGGATGTATTGGGTAAAAAGAAATCTCCCGTAAAAAGGAACGACAATATCAGCGCAGCAAACAAATAAACCATTGTAACAACTTCAGCCAATACACATGTTGCCCCAAAACGAGGAAATTCCTCATTCTTGATGGAAATCAGATAATACCTGTAAAACAAGTAGTCAATAATCTTTTTCATAAGCTGTTGTTCCAAAATCTTGATTTATTTTTGTTAGTAATAAGTTGGTGAGCAACGGTGTTCTGCTGTTGGTTTTACCATGTTAGCGGATTTTTATATTTAATCTCTTAAACATCAAATCATTTTTAGATGAAATAATATTTTACACATCAATATGCATATAAAGAATATTAATATAGGAGACAAATATATTATCCATGCAGGAATTATCTTATTCCATATATTGCCTTTGTATTTCAAAAGTATAGCGGTAGTCCTTTTACGATTGTATCGAATAAAAAATGCAATAGGGAAAAAATTCCTAACCCCACAAATATTCCTTTCACCTGAATGGGGGTAAAGTTGTCTAATAACCAATCATAATTCAGTACTATGTTAAAGAAAAGACCTAAAAAGCCAAACAGTATTATACAAATCATCCCTAAAAAGAGACAGGAACTGATACGTGCAGGTTCATTATGTCTCCGATAACCAACATACAACCGATAATACAGATAATCAAAAAAATAATACCTGTATTTCTTACCCTCTTGTATCAAGTTATTTAACTCAAAACGACTTATCGTCTCTTTTCTTTTTTTCATTTTCAATATAATTGTTGCTAATTGTTAGCAGGGTACGGCTTGCCGTTATCCTGCGTTGTTAGCATTATTTTTTTGTTGTTCCTTCCATTGCAAAAGCAAATCTTCTACTTCTTTTGCACCTATTTCCTTTGCTAAAGCAAGAGGGGTGTTGCCGTTACTATCTTTTATATTAAGATCTGCATGATATTCTAAAAGCAATTTAACCAGTTCAATGTTATTATTGGCAATGGCTTCCATAATCGGATATACTTTATATGTATCGTATGGACTTTGGTAACCGTTTACGTCAATGCCATGCTCCAGCAATATACGGGCTAACTTCACATTAGACAATTTACAAGCGTATGTCAGGAGCGTCAGCCCGTATTCGTCACTATATAATCTGTTATTAATGTCCTTATACCTGGTAAGGGCATATTTCAGTACATCCTCTTTATCAAAGTAAATCGCCGTATAGAATATGTCAAACTCATAAAAATCGTTACCCATTGCCATAGGTTCATCTTTTCCTGCCAGCAACCGTTTTATGGTTGCCATATCATTGTCACGGCAGCAACCCCCAACGGATAAGTTGATAGGTTACATCCCGTATCGTATCTTGCCGCAATGGATTTGCTTTCACGCTATCAAAGCAACAAAAAAACGCTGCAAGAAAAAGTAATGTCCAATTTATTATCTTCATATTTACTTTTTTAAGTCGAACATTAATGCTAATGGTTTGACAAGGAGCTGCGTTAGCGGCTATCTTGTCTTGTTAGTAGCTTAGTTTACCTTTATCCTCATTGCGATATAAAAGGTTTATCAGCTTATTATAATTTTTCCCGTATAACAATATTTCATCATCATACACTCCGTATATATTCTCACTTTCATCTGAAACTAATACCATGTGACCTGTATATATTTCAGCAAATGGGACAATGGAAGTAACCGATAGCTTTTTCGTTAATACAGGATGCAGATATTTTATATGGATAATCCTTTAACACTTTCTCCACTTGGAAATCAATATCTGATTGTGGGAACGTTATCTTGTATCCATAAAAATAACATAGGAAATCTATTAGTTTATCTGTTGGGTAATAATTTGCCCGGAAATATAAATCCAATAGATAATCTGTATCAATTATCGGCTGCCCTTTCCATTGATACCGAAGTTGCAAATATTGTTTTACTTCTTCTTCCATATTTTGACTTTTATAATCGCACTATCGCTACTAATGGTTTGACAAGGGGCTGCGTTTAGCAGCTAACTTGGCTTGTTATCAATATATTAGAACCACTTCTTATCTCTATCCTTCATTTCCTCTAAAGTAGGATATGGATGCGTATCTCTAAATGTATATTCATCTACAAAATCCTTTAATTCAACCATTCTAAAGCCACTGAAACCATTCCCATTGATTAAGTCGGCAACCGAATCTTTTGCGACCAATACATTTTTCATCCAAAAAATATCAGGATATGCCGTTTGTTCTCTAAGTTGGAAATCAAGATACAAATATGAAGTTATAACTTTATTCATTCTCTTAATCCTGTTCGAGTTCTCCAAATCAATGAATAGGTTATATGCCAAATGCTTGAATCTTATAAAGTAATACTTTTTATCGCTTATAGGAGCTAACTTTCTGGATAGAGGTGTTACTTCGCATATATCATATTCATCATAACACTTAAACTGTTTCAGAAACTCGAAAAGACAGGAAGATAATATAACCCCTTTGGAATGTGAATAATAATCGGTTTCCAGTCTTTTCACATTCGAGCATATCCAATAAAAGTGGGCAGGCAATTTGTAATTGTCTGTCAGAGGAACAGGTTTCCCGGCTCTCATGGGTGAATAGTTAAACCAATCGTTGCTATAAACAGGATTGTTATAAGGATTTTTAGATTTTATTTCCTCTGTAAAAGTAGAGTCAATATATGGCGGTGCTATTGGAGTACCATGCAAGGAGTTAATAGCATTTTGAAATTTGCCATATCTTCTGTCATTGTATTCTCTTTTAATTATTGATAATGGTTAGAAGGAGCATCGTTAGATGCTATCTTTCGTTGTTAGCAACCTATTTGAAATAATTAATCATTTTATCGTTATTAGGAATATTCCCAGTATGCCACAAATGGATTTGTGACTTATTACCTTCAATTTTTCCATAAACATATATACAGCCAGCCATGAAAACGAAATATCTTTCATGCAAATTTCGTTGATTTGAAAAATGAAGCTATTTCCATCTTTAACCACTTTACCATCATTATCTAATCCCCATTGAATAGGCATTACGTTACCCCCAAACTTGATTGCACAATTTTTTTCAGGCATATCTTTTTCCGTACTCATTTCGTATATTGAATAAATTTCATCTATTTCGGGGTGTTTATATCTATCACTTTTACTTTGGCTACTTAATTCATGTTCAACCAACAACAATTTACAATCGGGATATGTGTTATATTCCAATGCAATATCAAAATCCGGAGTGAAAATAGATATTTGCTTGTTCGGATTTAGAGGGTTTTGAAATGTTAGATAAAAATAGAGATTATCTTTGTCCGATAAATACTTATCATCAAAACAAGCTGGAGCATTTCCACCAACCCAACCAAAGCAGTCTTTTTGGTATTCACCAATGCCATAGTATATTGCATTTTCTCTTGTTTTAAGTATTCTTTCTATATCCATAATAACGATAATGATTTGATTGTTGCTAATGGGTTGGTGAGGAACAGCGTTTAGCTGTTATCTCGACCTTGTTATGAACTTATTTTATTATAAAAGATTAATATGGCATATAAAATTTATCTGCCATAAATAGCAATACGATTGGAATAATAAACGGTAATATTAAAAATAGAATAGCCCATATATTGGAATATTTCTTATACGATTCGTCCTCTCGAATTTTCAAATACCGTCGTTTATAATGATAATAGACATACAGAATAATCCATATAAAAGGAAAGGCAAGCAGAAAAAGTGGTCCCGGATTAACACTTGTAGCTGCCCAATAAATCAAAGCTATATCTACTCCGTAAAATATAATTACGGTACTTAACACACTTGGGACATGCCAAGAATACATACTTGTATCTGCATGTCGGGTTAAGTATTCCGTCTTATACCATAAATATCCTAATATTCTATGTATCATATATTGCTACTGTTCATAATTTGTTTATAAATGCACCTTTAGGTATAGGATATTTCGATAACCGACACCCGGCAGGTGTGTTTCCTGATCTCTAATAGCTGCACCCTATGAATCATCCAGTGAATCAAGCGGATTGGGTATGCTTGACTTGTGTGCGCTCGTCACATGAAGATAGATTGAGGTGGTCTTGATGTCATTATGACCCAGCAGTTCCTGTATGGTTCTCAGGTCTGTTCCTTGCTCCAGCAGGTGGGTGGCAAACGAATGGCGAAGCATGTGTACATGTACCGGTGCTTGATTCCGGCACGCTGGCGGCTTCTTTCAGTATCTTTACCAGCGCACTTGCGGAATACTGTTCTCCGGGTGTCTCTCCCTCGAACAGCCATTCTGCGGACGGTACTCCTTGAAATATTCCTCAGATCCTTCAGCAGCTTTTCCGACAGCAGCGAATACCGGCATTTCCGTCCTTTGCCCATGATACGCACAAGCATCCTTTCGCTTATGATGTCCTTCGGGGTGAGGTTCAGCAGCTCGCTCCGCCGTAATCCGGCTGAGTATATCAATGAAATCATGCAGCGGTGCTTCCGGTTCGACAGGCACGCGAGGATACGGGCCACCTCATTACGGCTCAGTACTTCGGGCAGTGACTTGTATTCCTTCGCGCGGGTAATGCCGCCATAGTATTGGCGCTGTCCGCCCTTTACCTGCTCGTAATAGAACTTGATGGCGTTGATGCGCATGTTCTGCTGCGATACCGATATTTTCTTTTCGTTTACAAGATAGAGGATATATTTGTTGATGTCAGCCACTTTCAGGCGGTCGATGTTGCGGCCTTTATGGTATTCCATAAAGTCGCTGAAATAGGCACGATAGGTTTTTATGGTCGATGGGCTGTACCGTTTCCGCTCCAGTAGTTCAAGATAGCCTTCCGGCAGTGTGTATTCCCTTTTGGGTTTGGGATGCCTTACATAAACCCTGCTGTAATCAATATAGGCGTGCGGGGAGTAGCGGTCGTAGAATCCGATAGCCTGAAAATGGCTGCCGGTATGTAGGCTGAACCATTATCTGCCATTTCCACATCGGCGTCCAGGACGAGCAGCTGAGATATGTCTCTATTGCCTGCATACTCTATCCGTATGTAGTCCGCACCGTCCTTCTTATCTTTGTACAGAACGATGTTTTCTCTCTGTCGCTGAACATTGTCCATATTGCTGAAAGTAAACTCATTGCTGCAAATATAAATAAAAGGAATGCAAAACCAACTGATTAGTTGGTTTTATTGTGTTAAAACTCTGCACTTGTAGGATATATAGAAACCGTTCTTGTTGAAAACCCGGTTTCAGGCTTTAATCAGCGAGTAGATGAAATGTAGTTTTTTTGCCAGTTGCTTGATATTCAATCCTTGAAAGAAAGAATATTCAAAGGAGATACCGAAAAATACTTGCCAGAACATCGAAGCGGCTTCTTCCACATCCACGTCCTGCCGGATTTCCCCATTCTCTTTTGCCCTTTGGATGGCGGATTCCCATAATTGGTAGTTCTGCTTGAATATGTCAGCTATTTTCTTTTCCGCATTGGGATAGTATAACCGTACCTGCATCAGCAGATGGTAATAGTAAAAATTGAAGCTGCACCCGTATGGATTACTGTTATCAAGCAGACGTCCGAGGTTGTTCATGGTTCTTTCCACTCCGGCTATATACTGGTCGATAAACTCCGGGAACGAACCTGCTGTAAATTGGAACTTGTTTTCCAACTGCTGGGCATGGAATACATATTTGTCCACAACTGCCACGAACAAATCCTGTTTGAACGGGAAATAATACACCAGTCCGGCTTTTGACAGGCCGCAGGCTTTGGCTATTTCCATCTGGGTTGCTTTCTCATAATTCATTTTGGCGAATACCTGCAAGGCCTTTTCCAATACTTCTTCCCTGTTTGTAAACATACGCATCCATTTTTGTTTCAGTTACGAAGATACGGATTTTCTCTTTTCAAACATTTGTATGCCAGTGTTTTTTTATTGTCATAAAATAACACGGATGTCTTGTAATACATTTCTTCATTGAAAAAAGTACGGGCGGCCGCCTCGCTTCATGCAAAGGCAGTCGCCCGTGGTCATTACCGGACAATGCGGAACTACAGCTTCATGCCCTTCGGTTCCGTCAGCCCCGGTCTTCCGATAACCAGATGGCTGCGCACGAAGTCCGCCTGCGGGCTTTCCGTCTGCTGTTCCGTCTGCTGTTCCGTCTGTTTCTTCTCGCTGCCTTGCCGGTTCTCTTCAGTGCTTTCCGGCGTCGGCGGAGCCAGCTCCAGCTGTATCTTGCGGTCCAGTGCGGCGAGTTCTGATTTAAGCTGTTTCAGCTCGTCCTCCTTCTTCCATGTCTTTCCGGCAATCTCCTGCAACTGCGGGATTTCACGCTCCAGCGTGGCGATCTTTTCCTTGTACTGGTCGATGATGCCCGGTATCCTTTCCAGTGCGTTCAGGAATTCGTGGCGGCGGCATGTGTGTCAGCCATCGCCAGATGCCCGTTGTTGTAGCTGTACCTGTAGTTGCCCGCCACCACAAAACGGTTGTCGCAGAACTCCAGCCGTCTTTGAGTGTCCTTTCACTGACCACTCGATGGGGAAGCCGTACAGTTCGCCCACTCGCTTGTACTGTCCGCCCGTCGTGGCATTCCTGGCTATCTCCTGCAGCGCTTGCCGATTGTCTTCTCGTCGGTAGAATCCAGCCCGTCAATCCTGAGCAGGTTCAGCCGGTTGCTTCCTGGTCTGTCCGGGCGGCAGCCGTGAATTTCTCCCAGTCCTCCGTCATGGCGGCTATGGTGGCCTGGTTGTTCCTCAGTTCTCCGGTCTTTCCCTCCAGTTTCAGTTCGGACTCGCGCTTGCCCTTGCTGAAGGACTTGCGTTCTCCCTCCAGCGAGGCAATCTTCTTCTCCAGCTTCGCCTTGTCCAGCAGGTCGGTGTTTCCCGACAGTATCGCCATGTATTCCGAAAAATTCATGCCCGACTTCTCGTCCATCGCTCCCTCGTCTATGGTTCTCGCGCCCATCGCACCGCTCTTCAGCTGACTGATGAACGTCTGCTTGCAGTGCAGCAGGTTGAACTTGTACGAGTCCAGCGATTTTTCCACCGCATAGATGATGACATCCACCCGGTTGTCGGCGTACAGCTTCGCTATCTCGTTACCTTTTCTCACCGCCCGTCCGTCACGCTGGGCGAGGTCGGACGGACGCCACGGCGTGTCCAGGTGGTGGATGGCCACCGCCCTGCGCTGGGCGTTCACGCCCGTGCCGAGCATCGAGGTCGAGCCGAACAGTACGCGCACATATCCCTCGTTCATCGCTTCGATCACCGCTTTCCTTGACTTCTCGCTCTTGCATTCCTGTATGAAGCGTATCTCGTGTGCCGGTATGCCGTGGTCTTCCACCAGCTTGCGCTTTATCTCGGTATATACGCTCCATTGTCCCGACTGGTACGTCCCCAGGTCCGAAAACACGAACTGCGTTCCTTTCTGTGCATCATACCTGCGGTAGTATTCCGCTATCATCCTTGCGCAGTGGCTCGCCTTGTTGTCCGGGTGGTCTTCATACGCCGGGTCTATCATGCGCATGTCCAGTGCCATCTTCCTTGCGTAGTCCGTGGCGATGAGCATCTTCGCCTTTTCCTCCGTTTCCGACAGCTTTCCGCGTCCCAGCAGCGTGGCGTCGCCCGTCTTGGCAAATTCCATCAGTTGTTTGATGAAATGTTCCTGGTCGGGCGTGGGCGGTATGTTGTGCAGTATCTCGTTCTTGTGCGGACGGTCCACGCCCACATCCTCTGCCGTGCGGTAGTCCGTTATCTCGTTGTAGAATGCCGCCAGCTCCGGTACCTTGATGAAGTAGCGGAAGCGTTCCTTCTGCACGATGTTGTTCGTCACATTGAACTCGAAATCCGTCGTCTTCTTGGCGAAGATTGCCGCCCATGCGTCAAAGCATCGTATGTCCTGTCTTTCCAGTTCCTTCGGGCGCAGGTATTTGAAAAGCAGGTACAGCTCCGTCAGCGAGTTGCTGATGGTCGTGCCCGACAGGAACGTCGCTCCCAGATCCTTTCCCGTCCGCTCCTGGATGGTGCGGATGGCAAACAGCAGGTTCAGTGCCTTCTGGCTGCCTTCCGAGTTGCCCAGACCCGCCACACGGTCATGTCTTGTGTTGAACGTCAGGTTCTTGAACTGGTGCGACTCGTCCACGAAGATATGGTCGATGCCCATCTGCCTGAAGTCCACCACATCGTCCGTCCTCGACTTATCGCGTGTTCCACCTTCTCCAGCTTGGCTTGCAGGTTGAACTTGCGTTTCTCCAGTCCCTTCAGCATCGCCCGCGACACGTCCTTGCCCTGCGAGCGCAGCACTTCCAGATTTTCCTCCACCGTATCCAGCTCCGCCTGCAATATACGCTGCTGCAGTTCCGGCGACTGCGGTATCTTCCCGAACTGGTCGTGCTCATGATGATGCAGTCCCAGTCGTTGTTCCGTATGTCGTTGAAGAAGCGCACCCTGCCGGATGCGGCAAAATCCTTTTCCGAGGCATACAGCACTCTTGCGTTGGGGTATGCCGTGCGGTAGCATTCGGCTATCTCCCTTACATTTGCCTTCAGCCCGATAATCATCGGCTTGTGTACCAGTCCCAGACGCTTCATCTCGTGCGCTGCCACGCACATGATCAGCGTCTTGCCGGTTCCCACCTCGTGGTCGGCTATTCCTCCGCCGTTCTGTTTCAGCATCCAGATGCAGTCCTTCTGGCTGGGGTACAGGTCTGTGATTCCCAGTCCTTTCAGGTTCAGTTCCGGAAACTTCTGGTGCGAGCCGTCATATTTCGGTCGTACGAAGCAGTTAAACTTGTTGTTGTACATGTCCGTCAGCCGTTTCTTGAACTCCGGCGACTGCTCCTCCAGCCATTCCGTAAATCCGTTTCTGATTTCGTCAATCTTCGCGTTCGCCAGCTGTATGCCCTCGCTGTCCCGCACCTTTATGTCGTTCCCGTTCTCGTCCTCGCCGACCTTCTTCATCATGTCGGGGCAGGTGTTGTGCAGGGCGTGTTTCAGCAGGTGCATCCCGTCATAATGGCGGTAGTACCCCTTCACCAGAAACTCGTCGGTGATTTTCATCGTCCTGTGGCCGCACGCCACCGAATACTCGTCAAGACTCTCCGAGTAGCTTATACGCACGTCCGTGTCAAACAGACGGCTCATGTAGGCGGCATACACGCCCGTGGGTATCCATCGTTCCCCGAAGTTGAAGTCCAGTTCCTCAAACGGAATCTGTTCCGGCATGGCTTCTTTCAGCGCTTCCAGCGACTCCCTTGCCTGCGGCAGCTCCTGTGCTCCCCGTGTCCGCTTATCCATTCCTCCACATCGGCGGCCTTCTGTACCACATTCCCGGCTATGAAGCGGTCGGCTATCTCGTAGCCCTCTGCCAGCGGGTTGTAGAATACCCGTCCTTTCAGAGCTTCCAGCATGTCCGCCTGCGGCATGTCGCAGATGGATTCCATGTAGGGCAGGTTTACTCCGCCATACAGGTTCAGCGAGGCGGACAGGGCTTCCTCCGGCGATTCCGCTGTGACGGTCGTTTCCTGCGAAAAGGAAACGGGGCGGTCGAATATGTCCGCCTTCACCATGGTGCCGCCCTCGCTGCGTTCCAGTGCCAGCATGTTGCGCCCCGAAGCGTCCATCATCAGCAGCTTCACGTTCTGTCTGGCGTTCAGGCAGCCGTACCGCATCGCGAACTCGTCATAGTAGGTGTTCAGGTGACGGCGCAGCATTTCGTTCTCCTCGTGCTTCTCCGCTTCGTAGGCATAGAGCCGCTCGTAGGTGTTGCGCAGGTCTATGTATAGCTGTGCCTTCTGTGCCTGCATCCCGTCCATGTCCAGCGGCTGGAATGTGGCGCCGTAGCGGGTGACATCCTTCAGCACGCCCACCTGGAACCGTACGCCTGCCGTGTATTCCCATGCCAGCGAGCCGTCCTTCAGGTGCGGCTCCAGTATGCCCTTGAACGGGCGCGGCATCATTTCCTCCTCCCGTTTGCGCTGCCGCTCTTCCGGTGTCAGGGCGGCTTCCTCCCTGCGCATGGCTTCTTCCACCTCCGCAATCCGGCGCTTCCTTTCCGCCTCAAATCCGTTTTCCACCGGATAGACTACCGTAGCAGTCGTATCCTGCGTTTCCGCCGTTTTCCCCGCATCGGCTTTTTCTCTTTTCGCCTCCGTTGTTCCGGCCGCTTGTCTGGCGGTGTTGGCTTCCATCTTCGCCTTTCCCAGCCGGCGCAGTTCCGCACGTCGTTCCGGCGTGAGGTCCATCATCATTTCATAGAATCCGTTGATGGGCGGGTTCGTTTCCCAGTCCAGACTGCGGTACACTTCATCTTCCGGGTCATAGGATTCTTCCGTTGCGGTGCCGGGTCCCGTCTTTTCCGTTGTCGGGACAGCCGCCTCCGTTTCGGCAGCCGTCGGCGCATCCGTTCCGCCGCGTATGATTTCGTCCATTTCGCGTGCCTCTTCCGGGGTGATGCCGGCAACCGCTTCCGCATTCCCCTTGTCCGTTGTCCTTTCCGTATCCTCCGCTGGCAGGGAGAACAGTGTCGGCTGCACGGGTTTCTTTCCTTTGTACTTTCCGCCTTTCTTCCTGTCCGGTTTCAGGCCCTGTTCAGCCATCCGTCTTTCCTCCTGCGTATAGCCGAACAGGTCATACAGGTCCATTACCGTTCCTCCGTCTGTCTGCTTTGCGTTTCCTGCGACATGCCGGTCATGGCTTGCGCTTTCGGCTGCACACTGTTTTCTTCCCGTTTTGTCCCGTCCGCTACACCAGCATCCGGCAATCCGCTTTCTCTTTTCGCCTCCTCCAGCTCACCCGCAGCCGAAGCGGAGTTCTCTCTTTTCACCTCCTCCCGTTCACCCTCAACCGGATGGGTATTTTCTCTTTTCGCCTCCTCCAGCTCACCCGCAGCCGAAGCGGAGTTTTCTCTTTTCGCCTCAATACCCTCGGTCAGTACGGCAATGTTCTGCCGCACATCCTCTTTTTCATGCCCCATGCCGTTGTAGCGTTCCATGTCCAGCCGTGCCGACAGGTCTTCCGACAGCATCCTGTACAGGTCTATGGCAATGCCTCCACACCTCCGCTGTGCTATATACCATCGCCGGTTTTCCGTACGGGTCGGTACCCCTCTTCGCATCGGTATGTATGATACGCTCCGTGTGGTAGGCGAAATAGGCGTTGTCCGTCAGTCCGCCGTTATGTTCCGTCTGTATGATGGTCAGCACCCGTTCCTCCTGTGTCAGTCCCTTCTTTTGCAGGTCTTTTTGCAGGATGATCAGGTCGCTGCCGGCTTCCGTACCCGCATTGTCGGTAAACAGGTTGTTGGGCAGTCGTATTGCCGATACCAGATTCGCCTTGCTGAACATCTCGTTCCTGACGGAAACCCTCGAACTGTTCAGTACCCCCTGCGAGGTGACGAACGCCACGATGCCGCCGTCACGCACCGCATCCAGACCTTTCAGAAAGAAATAGTCATGGATGGCTTTCTGTGCCGAACGTCTGCCGAAGGATGCGCTGCGGCTGAACTCCGCATCAAACACTCCGAAATCCCCGAAAGGATATTGGAGATGGCAAGGTCAAAATGTTCAGAAACGGCTTTTCTATTTTCTCGAAACCCTCCGTGCGTATCTTCTGCTGCGGGTACAGGTGTCCGAGCATCTTGCCCGTCAGCAGGTCTTTCTCAAATGCCATCACCTCCGCCTGCGGATTGTTCGACAATACCGGGCTGATGAATGCGCCCATACCCACCGACGGCTCCAGCACCAGCCTTGGGCGTACCTTGCGGTCGTGCAGCACGTCCGCTATGGTGTCCGCAATGGCCTGCGGCGTATAGAATGCCGTCAGCACCGATGCCTTCAGCGAGTCCACATACCGCCTGTACTCCGTTTCGTCCCGGCTGTTCTCCCGTATCAGACGGTGCAGCTCCACCGTCGGGGCAAACAGTTCGAGGTCTGATTTCGCCCAGTGTACGGCATCCGTCAGTTCCTGGCGGGATTCAGTATGCACTTCAGTCCCCCGAAGCCGCAGTACCTCTCCAGCAGCGCCCGTTCCCGTGCGGTGGGCGTACGCTGTTCCTTCTCCAGTGTGAATGCCGTCCGTATCGCCTCGATGTTTTCCCTGAGCCTCTGCTTCTTGTTAAACGCCATAAGCCTCCAGATAAAGCATTATCACACCCGTCAGCTCCGTATAGAGCAGGTCGTGTTCGGGCGACAGGGCGAATGTGTCGTCCGTTGTGGAATAGCCGGCAAACAGGTTTTTCAGGTGCGGGAATATCTCCCGGCAGAACGCCTCGCGTTCCTGTTCCTGCACCTCTTCGGAAAACTCGTTTTCCACCACCTCAAGCAGCAGTGCGTAGGGGGAGAAGTGTAGCCCTTCGAGCAGGACGCGCATGGCTTCCTCCTGTGCGGCTTCCACCGTACTTCCCGCCGTCCTTTCCTTCTCGAATGTTTCCGAGGCGGCTTCCTCCTTCCAGTAATGAATGGGGTGTCTGATACTTTGTCCGGATGATATTTTCTCAGATAGTCCAGCAGATACAGCCCGTAGTAGGACAGCTCCGCCGGAGCGGTTTTCTTGTTCTGTTTCATTTTATGATGGATTTAGTGGATAAATGATTATGGAAATGAAAAGGAAAAAGGCACCCGGTATCCCTCCGGGTGCCACCACTAATTGTCGTGCAAATGAGGGCAGAGTCGGACTTGTCAGAACTATGCCGAGTGCAGCCGACAATCAGTCACCACTAAATCCATGTAAATAAAAAGTACAACCAGGTTGAAACAGATTATGACATGAATCAGTGGCAAAATTACTCATTATTTTCTTCTTCCTTTTGTTTTCGTACCTTTTCTTTCGCCTTTGCTCTCCGCAAACACCAGCTTCGTGTTGAACTCCGCATCAAAAGTCACCGCAGCGCTGAAGGACTTGCCCTGCTTGCTCTTGAACCCGCCGAGCATCGCCGTCTTTCCTTCCGTCAGCAGACCGGTCATTTCCTCGTCGGTGAGTGTCTTGCCCGCTATCTGGCGGAACACGGGCAGCAGGCAGTCCGGATTGTCGCAGCGCACAACCTTGCCGTAGAACTGCATCGTGCCCGTGCCGCATTTGGGGCAGGTACAGCCCGATGCCTTGTGCCCGAAAATACGGTCACACGCAAGCAGGTCCGTGGTAATCTTGCGGGTATAGCTTTCTATGTCCCTCATAAAAGCCTCATGCGGTGTCTTTCCCTGTTCTATCTTTGCCAGTTCCGCTTCCCAGCGTCCGGTCATCTCCACATTGGCGATGTCCATCTCCTTGACAATGGAATACAGGGCAAGCCCTTTCTCCGTCGGCACCAGCGATTTCTTCACACGCACCATGTATTCCCTTCTGAGCAGCGTTTCGATGATTGCGGCACGTGTGGCGGGTGTGCCGATACCGCAGTCCTTCAGGGCCTGGCGTGCCTCCTCATCCTCCACATCATCGCGTCCGGCGGTCTCCATCGCTGCCAGCAGCGAACTTTCCGTATGCAGCGGTTTCGGTCGTGTCATGCCCGAACTCATCGAGCATCCTGCCATCACCAGTGTGTCGCCTTCCGCCCAGTCCGGCAATGCCGTATTCCCGCTGTCCTCGCCGTACTCTCCGTACACGCCGCGCCAGCCTGCCTTGCGCACGATGCTGCCTTTCGCCTCAAATGTCAGGCCCTCGCATCTTTCGCCTGCGTCCGGCACCACCTCCGCTACTACGGTAGCCGTATCCTTCACACATCCCTCCGAAAATGCCTCTACCATGCGTCCGGCAATCATGTCGTAGATGGTCTGCTCGTTCTTATACAGGGCAAGCGGGCGGTTGGGTGTCACCAGCAGGGCATGGTGGTCAGTCACTTTCGAGGCATCCACACAACGGCGGTTCAGTTCCCCCAGTTCCCCGATTTTCTCTGCAAGGGCGGAGTGTCCTGCCAGCCGTTCAAACAGCAGCGGTATTTCAGCAAACACATCTTCCGGAATATGGCGGCTCGATGTTCTCGGATAGGTGACGAGCTTCGCTTCATACAGTTTCTGCACCAGCTCCAGCGTCTGTTCCGCCGTGAATCCGTGTTTCGTGTTCGCCTCCTTCTGCAGTGTGGTCAGGTCGTACAGCAGCGGCGGGTTCTCCACCTTCTCCTTCTTTTCCACCTTGGTGACGGTGGCGCACATCTTCGCCTTTACCTTATTGTATGATGCAGCCGCCTCTTCCTTGTCCTGCCATTTCTTTACCGAGGAGAACTTCACTACCGTATCCGTACCCGCCGGTGTCACCGAGAAATGCAGCTGGTGTACCGGTTCCGGTGTAAAGCGTCTGTTCTCCCAGTACCTCTTGCAGACCATACCCAGCGTGGGTGTCTGCACGCGTCCCACCGAATACGTGCCCCGTCCGGCGGCTACGGTCAGTGCCTGCGTGCCGTTGATGCCCACCAGCCAGTCCGCCTCGCTGCGTGCCTTTGCCGCCAGATACAGGTCGTCATATTCATGCCCGTCCTTCAGTTCCTTCAATCCCTTGCGGATGGCGGTGTCCGTAAGCGAGCTTATCCACAGGCGGCGGAAGGGCAGCGTACAGCCCGTATAGGCATACAGGTATCTGAATATCAGTTCCCCTTCGCGTGCGCAGTCCGTTGCCACTATTATGCCGTCGCTCTCGTTCCACAGTTTCGTTATCACCTTTATCTGTTTCACGCTGCCGCGTCCGCCTTGTAGCCCTTGTCCGTCTTTACCTGGCGGGGTATCAGCATGAACTCCTCCGGTATCACCGGCAGGCTGTCCCTGCTGAATCCCTTGAAGCCGTAGCCCTCAGGCAGGGCAGGTTGTACCAGATGTCCCAGTGCCCATGTCACATGGTAGCCGTTTCCTGTATAAAATCCTTCTTCCTTTCTTGTTGCTCCGGCGATGCGTGCTATCTCACGCGCCACACTCGGTTTTTCTGCCAATATGGTAATCATACATTTTCTGTTTTAATCATTGATACTTTTGTTCCTTGTGGAATGGAACGGGGTACGCCGGTTATCCGTGGGATATGCGGTACATGGCGCATGAGGCCCCGTTTCAATCCGTTGTTTATTCTCTTGTAATGGATTTAGTGGTGGCACTCAGGATACCTTCATGCCTTTGCTCTTCTTCGGTTTTTCCTGCTGTTGTTTCTGGGCGTCGTCCTTCGGTGCGGTCTGTCCCTGCTGAAGCGGCTCCTTCACATGTCTGGTGGCCTCGTTCGTCTTGCCCTCGTTGTTCACCGCAAGCTGTGTGCGGCTCTCGTTCGACGGGGCAACGGTCTGTGCCAGGTCAGGGTTTTCCGAATAGGTCAGCGGTCTGCCTTTCTCACGGTCGAACTTCAGGTATTTTGTGCAGGGCTGTCCCTTGTCATCCTTCGCGTTGGCAAGTACCACGACCTTGCCCGCCACATAGTCCGCCTTCTGCTGTTCCGTGAATTTGTCGTCCTTCCATTTGCCTATCGGACGTATGCTTCCGTCCTCATTCGTCCACGAGCGGTTGCGCCGCTGTCCGTTCTCCTGATTCCCGTCTTCCTTCTGCTGCTGTCCGGTAGCATCCGGGGCTTCCGGGCTTTTCTGTTTTTTCTCCTGTCCGTTTCCGCGTCGCTGCGACTGTCCTTGCCACAGATGCTCCGGCACAAACTCCACGTCGCGCTTGTCAGCGTTCACCTGCAGCATGGCCTCGAACTTGCGCCCGCCCTTCAGTGTCACCTCCTTGGGCAGTGCCAGCCCCGCACGCAGGATTTCCTGTTCCGCCTTCGACAGTTCCGTCAGTCCGATCCGGTTCGGGATGCGCACCTTGTTCGTCGGTACGTCCACTATCTCATTCGTCAGTCGGTCGATGCTGACGTACGCCAGACGCATCTCTCCGGTCTTCGTATCGGCAACGTTCACCAGCTTGCCAGATTGCCCGTCTGTTTCAGTGCCTGCTTGTCCTCGTCCGTGAATGTATAGCCGTTGTATGGCACGTCGAGTCTCGGCTCATGGCGTACGAAGTGGGGGGTAAGTTTCAGCTTTCCGTCTTCCGCTTTCTGCAACGAGAGTCGGGCTTGCAGCTCGTAGCGTTCTCCGCCCAGCACCGGTTCCACCGTCACCAGCCTTGTCTTCCCGTAGTTCATCAGCTTTCATGTCCTTTTCAGACAGGTTTTCCTTTTTCACGCCGAACTGTTCCAGTTCCTTCCAGTCCACATCGCTGTCCGCAATCAGGTTCGGTTTCTCCGGTTTTGCCTGCGCTTGCCCTTCCTGTGCGGGCTGCTGTCCCTGTGCCGTCTGCGTTTCCGTCGCCTGCGGCTGCTGTTCCTGATTTTTCTGTTTCATTTCTTCCATTTTCTCGTCCGTTTTCTGTTCCACATTGTTTTCTTCCGTATTTTCTCTTTTCACCTCCTCCGCAGCCTGCTGTCCCTCAGCTACCGTTTCGGCATTTTCTCTTTTCACCTCCTCCGTAGTCTGCTGTTCCTCAGTCTCCGTTTCGGCATTTTCTTTTTTCGCCTCCTCCGTAGTCTGCTGTTCCTCAGCCTGCTGGTACGCCGATGTATCCACTTTGTGCGGTGCGAGCAGGTCAGCGTTCGCCACAGGGTCTTTCAGCAGGTCCTTGATAACCGGAAGCAGAGCTTCCACCGTGTCCGCTGCTACCCTGTAGAAACCGAATCGTGTCGGCTCCTTACACTGGCGGTAGAAATTTCTCATGAAATTGTCTATCGCATCCCCGTGGCGGTCAAAGCGCAAAAACTCCTGCGAGTGTTCCGCCTTTGCCTGTGCCCTCTTGGGATAGCCCCTGGCATCCAGTCCGGCAACCACACTGATTTCGCCCGTCTTCTCGTCGCGGACGACCTAGTACATCCTCTTGCTTTTTTCTTTTTCTGTTCCATTGATTGATTTTTTATTGTTTGATGATAGTCCCGCCGGTATTCCCGTGCAGGTCTGTTTTTCTTTTTGTTCCGGTTTCCCGTTCACCTTACAGTCCCGGTTTGCATCAGCCTCACCCTCAGCTTTCCGTTTACATCCGGTCACCATCCATTACTGATTTTTCTTTTCGCCTCCGTTTCACGTGTGCTTGTCAGTCCCGGTATTCCTTCTGCCTCCTTTTTCCCTTTCGCCGTTTTGCCCGGAGCTTTCTTTCCCGTTCCTTCCTTCACTTTCAGCACCTTTTTGCCGTCCAGCGTCACCTCTTCCATGTTCCGGCTGATAAACTCCAGCACGTCCGATTCCTTGTAGTAGGTCTTGCGGCTGATTTTCTGGTAGCGCAGTCCGTATTCGCTGCGGAACACTGTAGCGACCGTTTGCTCGTTCTCAGCATCTCGCACAGGTCCTGATTGTCATACAGCCGTTCTCCGTCCATGTACTTCACACCTGCCGCTTCCTTGTTTATCAGTACCGATATGATGCTGTCCAGCCGGTCAATCCGTTCCATGAGGCGCTTCATCCATTCCTCGAACATTTCCTTACCAATCCCTTCCATCATCCGCCTCCTTTCTTGTCATCAGGTAGTTATGCTTGAACTCCTCCAACGTCTTGGGATTGCAGTGTACGATTTTCCGTCTCACGCATTCCTCCAGATCCGTCAGTCTGTACCGGCACTTGCTTCTCACCATCATATAGGGAATAGTCTTGTCCTTTCGCATCCGTTGCAGTGTCCTCGTGCTGATTTTCAGCAGGTCCGCCGCCTCCTCGCTTGTCAGCAGGATTTCCGCTTCCTCCTTCGGCACGTTGTCTTTCTTGAAAACATAGTCCGCTATGCGGTCTATCTTCTCCATCATCGTCTTCACGACCTCATTGTCCATCGTTATTATTTCCATATCCTTCCGTATTGGTTACGCTGCAAAGGTGCGCAACTCCACGCAGGCACAATCCATAGTATTTCCATAGTAGGGAATGATTTTCCTTATTTTTCTTCCATAATCCCCGTTTCCCCCGCATACGGGCACAAAAAAAGCGGCTCCATCCGGCACTAAAGCACGGATGAAGCCGCCTGATTCATTAACAATCTTATTTAAATTGCTTCGCTTATCAAAACTACATCTTTAGAGTCTTAACCAAATCTTTTATTTCTTTATTCAGGACCAGACAGTCATGAAAAGCACTCCAAGATTTTTTTATTAAAGGAAAGAGAATTAAAGATACAATAAACCCTAAAATAGATCTAATTACCACTTTTTGAGTATCTTCTAATCCATCAATCCATAAGAGAAAATACCCCATCACGTTATTATCAGTTTTTGAAGAAATAAAAAAACAAATGATTAAGAATACAATTAATGCGATTATCAATAATAACCAAACCAAGGTTCTTCTTTTCTTTTTAAGTGTATCTCTTTTATTTATAAGTGTATCTCTTTTATTTATACAAAGTTGCAACTTTTCATTTTCATTTTGTAGCTTAATTATATCCTTTTCATAATTAGCTTTTTGATTCTTATCCGATTCCAAATGCTGTTCTAAGATTGAAATACGCTGATCTTTTTCTGCCATCTTATCAGATGATTCTTTTATTTGTTTCTCTATGCTCGTAACATTTTCTTTAAGTGATTTATTATCTTGTTCAATCTTTTCAAGTTTCTCTTGTAGCTTATGTTCTGCTTTAGTCTTAACTATTTTTTTATCTCAGCA
>ENA-OQCP01000172-OQCP01000172.1-human-gut-metagenome-genome-assembly--contig:-NODE-172-length-27027-cov-2.389554_pt1 | contig 27027 bp, 28 predicted proteins | sample MGYA00242760_ERZ504583 | MGnify/ENA primary metagenome ERZ504583 (study PRJEB26092, sample SAMD00036308) | human gut metagenome | host: Homo sapiens | study: EMG produced TPA metagenomics assembly of...
GAACATTTATCAATCCAGAAAAGATATAACCGAAATGATCCTCCTGCTTAGCACCCTTAATAGAAGGTTCGGGCATGACACCAGACTCCAGCAACGGTGACTTTTCTACATCAGCACTTTCTGGTAAGTGCCTTCAAAAGTACTTATAAGATGTACCATTCTGAGTAGGATTTACAGAAAGAGCAGCCTTTAATTCAGCTTTCGTTGCCGATATGGATAATGTTCTGCTTGAGCGGAGACCTTCCTTGAATCCTTTGGCTTTTATTAAAGTGGTCTTGTCCAGTTCAAAAGGCTGCTCGTACAATGCCGACTGCTCTGTGGGCTCGCTGCCATCCAATGTATATCTGATTTCGGCATCCTTGGTTGTTGTGGCCAATGCAACCGTTACCTTATCCATAAACAAGTTCAAATCCTTATCCACATAGGGAATGGAAACGACTTCATCTTTAGTATAGGAATAAGGGGATGCTTCAGAGGAAACACCTCTCTCCATATTCGGCTTATCGGACAAAGTAAAACGAAGTTCTCCACCTTCCATCAACTGTGCATAAGTAATAAAATTTACATCTATCGGTTGTCCGTTCAATTCTACTTTTGTGATATAGACATTCTTCTTCGGATTGTTGGCAAGGATGGTCAAAGTCTTTCTATTTGCCAGGTTGACAACCGCTTTCTCAAATAGAGGAGTAGTCAGTGCAAATTCATTGCTTCCCGGACAAACTGAATAAATACCCAAGCTGGATAATATATACCAACCGGACATCTGTCCACAATCTTCATTACCAATGATTCCTTCAGGCGTAGGAGCGTACATTTCATGGAGCAGACGGCGTGTCATTTCCTGCGTCTTCCAAGGCTGTCCGACGTAATCGTACAGATAGGCGATATGATGGCTCGGCTCATTGCATGAACATATTGACCTATCAGTCCGGTAATATCCACTAAATCGCCATGTACACCCGACTCTACTGTAAAGATAGAATCGAGTGCGGTAATAAACTCTTTCTTACCACCAAACAGTTGTGCCATACCGCTTACATCGTGAGGTACAAAGAAACGATACTGCCAGGCTGTGGCTTCCGTATAGGCACGACCTATCTCAATAGGATTGAAGGGAGTTTCCCAGTTCCCATCCATCCGCTTGGGGCGGAAGAATTTTGTATTACCATCAAAAACATTGATATAGTTCTGGGAACGTTGAATATACTTTTGATAAATATCATCCTTACCCATTTCCTGAGCCATACGTGCAATACACCAGTCATCATAGGCAAACTCCAGCAAACAAGAGATGGACTCTTTCTTTATATTAGAAGGAATAAAGCCATTCTGAATATAGTAATCAGCTCCCTTTTTGTTCTTTTCAGAAGAAACTACCATAGCTTCCAACGCCTTTTCCGCGTCAAATCCTCTAATACCCTTCATATAAGCATCTGCTATAACGGACACTGCATGATAACCAATCATAGTTCCCGTCTCTCCGGCAGAAAGCGGCCAGATAGGAAGTTCACCCGAAGATTCGTAAATGTCCAGAAAGGAATTTATCATATTATTGACCAAAGTTGTATCAATCAAAGTCATCAACGGATTCCATGCACGGAAAGTATCCCAAAGCGAAAATGTAGAATATTGCACTTTGCCTTTTGGCAATTGCCCAATTTCCATATTATGACGGCGGTACTCACCATTGATATCACTCACGACATTGGGTACAACCATAGAATGATACATGGCTGTATAGAAATTCTTCAAGTCGTCCGTATTGCCGCCTTTTACCGTAATAGCAGAGAGAGCTTGTTCCCAAGCGGAACGGGCAGCACTACGCACGGCATCAAAATCGAAACCTATCACCTCGGTTTCCAAATTCTCACGTGCATTCTTTTCACTGACAATGGATAATCCAACTTTGGCTATAACCGGCTCTCCATTACTATTATCGAAGGACAAGCAAGCCTGCAAATCGGTACCGTTCAACTTAACTCCTGCAGAAACCATCTTTTTATTCTGTATAAAGTCTATGGTCTGAAAAGGTTTCGAGAACTGGGCTACAAAATAAACGTACTGATTGTCCGTCCATCCCCTGGTTCTGCGCATACCTGTTATTTCGTTGGCGGCAGTCTGTTCAAGTTCAGCCTCATAAATATATTCGTTATCAAGCAAATGAGTCAAATCTATAATAATAGATGCTTCTTTGCCGGAAGGAAACGTATAGCGGTGCATACCGGCGTGTGCCGTTACCGTCAATTCAGCTTTTATTCCTTCTTCTTTCAGAACAACCGAATAATATCCGGCAGAAGCATCTTCGTCTTTATGGGAAAAAGCCGCTGGCTGGTAAATGCTTTCCGTAGTCAAATCCGGTTTCAGCGTAGTAGGACGAAACAGTATATCCCCAAGATCAATGCATCCGGTCCCACTTAAATGTGTGTGTGAAAAGCCTTTTAGAGTCGTATCATTATAATGATACCCCGAACAAGCATCCCAGTTTCCGGCACGCGTGTCAGGACTTAACTGTACCGCCCCGAACGGAACGGTTGCCCCCGGATAAGTATGCCCATGAAAGCCGGTACCTATAAAAGGGTCTACATAGTCTACGGGAGATAGTTCACCGGATGTACAAGAGCAGCAAGCCCAAAAGGCAGTAGCTGCACATATAAGAGTTTTTAATTTCATCAGACTGTATATTTGAAGAGCGCTGCAGACTGTCGGGAATGCCGTCTCTCCGTATATTAAAATGATTTTATGAATAGCCTTTGCAAATGAAAGAAAAAGAAGAAATATCTGCAAGGATCAATACCCGAAAATACCAACCCCTGCAGATTAGACCAATGGCAATGAGGTCTATTCCATATTTTATCTCTTTCAGAGAAAATATCAATCATAATGAGGATTCTGTTTCAACTTACCATCAGATTTGGTAATCTGAACCGAAGGATAAGGGAATACGATCATGTAATCCTGATAAGCAATCTTATCCGTATAATCCTCATACTCACCTACAACGAATGTGGAAGCAGGGTCCTGGCGGTTGGCATAATGACGTACGCGCGGACGGGCATTCAATTCGGCAGCAGCCAAAGCCTTTATTTCAGCATTACCTGAACGATACCAACGTTTCAAATCATACAAATGGTCTGTAAATTCAAATGCCAATTCACAACGACGTTCATGATATAGGTCAGCCATAGTAGCGGTGCCCGTCAATAATGCAACATTGGCACGTTTACGAATGCGATTCAAGTCAGCCGTAGCCAAGTCCGCTTTATTAGTCATCAAATAAGCTTCCGCACGGAAAAGTAACATTTCTGCAAAACGGATAACCGGGAAATTAATACGTACCGTCGGCCAGTCTCCGTTTGTATTGATATACCCCTTATTGGCTGCATCTTCATACTTAAAGGGATCCATGTATTTATTAATCATAAAACCGGATTCAATATCCGAGCTTGAATAAAAAGCACGGGATTCACCCAAGAATTGAAATTCCTGACCATACTCTAAAACCGTACGAACCAAACGGTCATTACCAGCTCCGTCTTTCAACATCTCTTCGTAAATATCATAAGACGGCTTGTTCTGTCCCCAGCCATTATATTGTCCCCAGCCTTTGTTCTCAAGGACAACTCCCGGAAACTCCGAACCGCCACCTTGAGAGCCACCATTTCCAGGAATAGTCCAAATATACTCTTTATTCCACCATTTAGAGAAATCAGAAGAGAACAACTCTTCATAAGTACCGGCTAAATCACGTCCGTAAGCAGTTTCCAGTTCATTGACCATACTGATTACATTTCCCCATTGTGTAGCATCCCAAGTTGCCCAATAAGCATAAACTTTAGCTTTAAAAGCTACTGCAGCCGCATCGTGCGCGCGTCCTCTATCATTATCTCCATACTCTTCAAAACGGGGCAAATACTCTATTGCCTTGTCCATATCCGAGATAATCAATTTATAATTATCGATGACCGAAGCTTGCTGAGGAGGAATAGAATTGTCATAGCCACCTTCAAAATCTTCATAACGGACAAAAGGTACCCCTTGTGTATCAAGACCGTAACGATAAGCGATCAAGAAATGAGCCCATCCACGAGTGAAGTAAGCTTCACCGAGACTTCTCTTTTCAATATCACTCAAGTGGTGCTTTTCCCTTTCTTAAGCAACTCTTGTATTACCCAGTTGGAACGTGCCATCACTTTGTACATAGTATCAAAAATAGTACGCAAAGGGGATTCGTCTCCTGTATATTTCAATGTAGCAAGTGTTGGAAAATCACGGGTCTTTCCCCACACAACGTCGCACGCGGCACCTTGTTCCCAAAACAGTTCGCGTCCATATACAGCTTCCTGATGAAATCTTTCATACAATGCATCTACAGCATCAATAGCCTGCAGGTCATTGGTAAAATAAGTCGTTGTAGTAGCATCTCCCTCTGGTTGCACATCAAGGAAGTCACTGCAAGAACTCATAAGCAATGTGGCAGACATCGCAAAAAATAATATATTTTTTTTCATAATCATTCTTCTCTATTAATTATTAGTAAGTCAATTTTACACCAACAGATAATACGCGAGATACCGGATATTTCAAAGCATCCCAGCCACCACATTCAGGATCCATGCCAGAATATCCAGTGATAGTAGCAAGATTTTCACCACTGAAGTACACAGACAAACGGCTGTTACGGTCATTCAAATGAGACCACTTGCGGAATACATCGCTTAAATCATAAGAAAGGGTTACATTCTTCAAACGCAGATAAGAAGCATTCTCCAAATACCAATCAGATGCAGTCGTAAAGTTCCATTCGGGTCATTCTTTGACAAACGAGGAATATCAGAACCGGTATTTGTAGGACTCCAAGCATTCAATATCTCGCTGGAACGGTTAAAGTTTCCTTCTACATCACTCAACAGCATGTACTTTCCTACATATAAAGCTTTTGCTCCACCTACTCCCTGGAACATGGCACTGAAAGAAAGTTTTTTCCACGTCATTCCCAATGTAAAGGCAAAAGTCGTCTTCGGAGTCGCACTACCCATATACTGACGGTCTGCATCCGTAATTTTACCATCGCCATTATGATCCACAAACTTCAAGTCACCAGCCTTGGCATTCGGCTGAATACCTACCCACTCTTTTTCACCATTATCATTGGTCACATATGTTCCATGTTTAGCATTCCACTCGGCAACTTCTGCATCACTTTGGAACAAACCATCTGTCTTAATCAAGTAGAAGGAATTCAGAGGTTCCCCTTCCGTACTCTGCATCATATAAGGGATGCTACGGAACCTTTTATCATTAGGCCACAAACCCGGATTGCCATCCGCATCCTTCACACCTATATCTGATACCCAGTTCTTTAAATACGAGAAGTTACCCGATACGAAATAAGAAAGGTTTTTGTTAATCTTATCGCTCCAATTAGCTTGAATCTCAAAGCCACGGTTACGCACTTCACCTTGATTGATTAACATGGCATCGAGTCCCATAGTAGAAGGCCACCCCATTGATTGTGTCTGAATCAAATTGAAAGTACGTTTATCAAAATAGTCTAATGATACTGACAAACGGTTTTTAAACATCTCAACATCCAAGCCCAAGTCAGTCTGTTCTGAAGTTTCCCAGGTCAAATCAGGATTTAACGCAGAGCCGTTGTAAATCAAAGTATTCCAGATATTATTTGCCTCAGGACCATATTGTGCTTGTTCTGTCCACGAGCTTTTCTTCAACAAAGCAGACTTATAATTAAGCCCTATAGAGCTCAAATTACCTACACGCCCCCAAGAAGCACGCAATTTCAGCAAACTGATAAAATCACTCTTCTTAAAGAATTTTTCATTAGATATTTTCCATCCAAGGGTCACTGCAGGGAAATCACCATAGTTATTTTCCTTAGGCAAACGTCCAGCATAATCACGACGCCAAGATGCAGTAGCAAAATAACGGTCATTATAAGAATAAGCCAAACGGGCAATCAACGACACATTGGCATCAGTCCAGTCAAATAAGTCAGATGCTGTCACTGATCCTGCATACGCCATGTATTGTAAAAATTCCGATTCATCCGCAAATCCTTACCCGTCACTTCCAGTCCACGCGTTTCAGAATGATCTGCCGTAAGTCGAGAACAAGGCACCAACCGTATGTTCACCGAATGTCTTATCATAAGTCAGGGTATTTCCGTCTTCCAAGCATCTCTACGGTAAGTAGTTTCTTGAAGATTATTCGACAAAGCCGGTTTACCTACTTCATCACGAATAGGATTGAACTTCTTGTAATGATTAGTCTTCATATTATAAGTAAAACGACTCGTAAACTTCAATCCAGGAAGTACATTAGCTATCTCCAAGCTGGTAGTGCTCCATATGTCACTTATCTTGTCATACAAATTCTCTGCTTCCAATAGACGTACCGGATTTACAGCATCCCCGTGGATATCAGAGAAATTCGAACCATATTTTTCAATATAGGCAGGATCTTCCGTAGTCACACCACCATAACTTCCGTCCAACGGATTATAGACAGTGGCACTTGCCGGCATGTAGATAGCCGAAAGGATAGGTCCTGTATAAGCATCGTTATCCGTAGCTTTGGAACGTTGGGTAGTGTTCTGCCATACAAAATCCTCACTGACGCTCACCCACTTGTTCAGCTGCATTTTACCATTATAACGTAATGTAAGATTCTTCTTGAAAGTATTAATCAAAACACCTTCATCATTATCGTAAGCAAAAGATATACGATTTGAAAAATTATCAGAACCTACATTCAACGCTACGTTATGACGTTGGTAGAAGGCAGTGCGGAAAATCTCATCCATCCAATCAGTACGAGTCGTACCTATCCATGGATTTTTGGTAACATCCCAACCGACTGGAAGCGAAAGTCCTGCATTTTGATGAGATATCTTACGCATCTCAATCTGCTGCTCCGCATTCAGTGGTTCTATCAATTGGTAGCCTGACGAATACCAAAAGTGCCGTCATAAGTCAACGAAGGAGCACCTTGTTTCGCTTTTTGGTAGTTACCAACACAACACCACCTGCACCAGACTGTGCGCCATAGATAGCAGCAGAAGCAGCATCCTTCAAAACAACGATACTTTCAATATCATTCATGGATGAGATAGGTGCACCGGGAACACCGTCCACAACCCAAAGTACATTGTCTCCATCTTGTGAGCCTTGACCACGAATCACAATGTTAGGAGAAGAAGTTGGGTCGCCACCATCGGCCGTAATGGTAACACCTGCCAGCTGTCCCTGCAGCATGCCTTCGGTAGAAGTTACCGGGCGAGCAGCCAATTCTTCAGTATTACTTACTACACCCACTGAAGCAGACAAGTCCTGCTTACGTGTATTCGCACCATACCCTAATACAACAACCTCATCCAGAAGTTCTGTATCCTCTTTAAGCACAATTACCATTTGTTTTTCTGCCACTGGTACTTCCTGAGTCACATAGCCGACAAAACTGATTACCAATACGCCGTTTTTATCGGCCGAAACATTAAAGTTTCCGTCAACGTCCGTAATCACTCCATTAGTCGTCCCCTTTACTAATACATTGGCACCAATCACAGGTTCGCCAGTCTGATCCTTTACTGTTCCTTTCACAGAAATCTGCTGTGCATAAGCACCTGCCGACAAGAACAGTCCCAACAATAGGGTCAGAATCGTTCGATAGATTCTAAGATTTACTTGTTTCATGCATTCAAAATTTAAAGTTTATAATATAGAAAATTATAATTCCGCCACAAAGGTCAGAAAGCAGAATTACATAGTTATTACAAAAGAAGCAATTCTCTAACAGTCCTTATTTATGCGTAAAATAATACAACTGTAAATATTTATTATCTTTCAATCAAACCGTATAGGGATTATTACTCAAGAAGAGCGGCAGCACCCAATAAACTGGAATCCTTTTGATGCGAAGCCACCACACTCACATTATCCGATATAATCTTGTAGGGAAAACTTTGCATTGTTTGTTCCATAGCATTTTTAAAGAAAGGAAAAGCCGATACAATACCGCCTCCTAAAACAATAGCCTGGGGAGCATAGGCAAAAAGAATTGCCTTTATAAGATTACCCAAATGCCTCCCAAACTCTTTCCAAATCTCCAATGCAGCTTGTTCTCCTTGCTGGGCTTTTTCAGCTACTACCGCACCGGTAGTGCCATAACGTTTAAACAAGAAACTACTGCAATAGTGTTCAAAATCAGAGTCCAAATAAGGAAATGAGCCTATCTCACCGGCTCCCATATATTGCCCACCATACAAACGACGGCCAATGACAACGCCAGCTCCAATTCCGGTCCCAATAGTAACGCCTACCATGTTGGTATAAGATTTTCCTTCGCCGTATAGGCTCTCCCCCAAAGTGAAACAGTTGGAATCATTATTAATGGCAACTGCCACCTTGAATTCGTTCTCCAAAATCTCCTTCAAGTGTATTTCTTTCCAAGAAGATATATTTGCTACATTATATACAATTCCTTTCTCCGGATCAACAATTGAAGGGACACCGATACCGATACCATCTACCTGCTCATTCATCATATTCCGAATAAGCTGGGAAAGCTGGTTTAGCACAGTAGAAGCATCTTGCTGAGCTAAACATGGAACCGACACTTTATTCAAGCAGTTCCCTTTTTCCACTTGGGCTATTCGAATATTGGTTCCTCCTAAATCTATTGACAGTTTCATAGTATATAACATTAAGGTGTTCAACATGTGCAAAATTAAGAAAATGCTTTTTTTTCAGTATTCCCAATTGCGCATATAAATCTTCATTTTGCGCAAACATTACTGTCAATCAAATATTCCACCAAATCTTTTCCTCCAGGTTCACTGACAAAATCGATAAAAACAATACCGCAATTCCGGCTATTCTTTTGTTTTAAATAGTCAGCAATAGGCTTGTTCACCTTATCAGCAAAGACTTTAGGGGTTCCCAAGGGCAGCCCCGTCGCACTTACAAAAGTAATTCCCCACCGACGTGAGGAAACCGGCTCAGCAGACATCCCTTCAATATTACGGACACAAACCCCTACCTTCTTCCCGGCCTCCTCACCCGATTCATATTGATATTCATCTTCGAGCAAAGCCACTCCTTCCTTACCATCTTTATTGCGAAGAGTGAGCAGGCAAGTACTGTCATCCTCCCAACCTACACATGCTGCTCCAGGATAATTATCCATAGCATGATCCTATGCAGGAAAAGAATCTTTCCACGGCAATCTTTCAGCGTCAGTTCAGGGCGAAAGTCCATCACGAAATAACTTTGATACTCAGGGCTGCTTAAAGAAACGGACAGCAGAGAAGCATAATCCCGCAATTCTCCCCCTTCCTTTTTCAAGGAAACAATCAAAGTCTCAGAAGGATATGTTTGCAGAAAGTGTATAAAAGCAGGTAAAACATCATCTTCCCAATATATATCCTGAAAGGCATGACTGTGAAACACCCCCAGTTTATTACCCTTCTTTTCCAAACGGATATCGAAAGCACGGATGCCTTGCCGTAATTGAGCAGGAATATCTGTTGCTTGCGTTTTCAACATATGCCCTCCTTTGATACTACCGCTATCGTGTGAACCAGGAATAGAAATCTTACATATAGGAAGCGTATCATGGAGAATCCTCATCCACTCAAGCCGCAGTGCAACCTCATCCCGCGCCTCCGCACAAGTATCCTGCAATCTGAAAGCTGTAGCACAAACCGGAGCATTCAATAGAAATATGGTCAAAGCTAATACAACAACTGTTCTTAATCCGTTTCTCTTCATAGTATATTGCTTTTAAGTTTACTGCATGCAAATGTAGAGGTTCATTCTTTCCCTCATTCCTAATTGCGTATTTAGTTCTTCATTTTGCGCAAACATCGAAAGCAACATATAGTAACATCTGAGCCAAACGTAATATACCTTTTCATTACATAAATGTACCTAACGAAAAATGCCATACATTCTCCGTACTGCGTATCTCATCCCAGACGAAGCCCTCCCAAGAAAAGGATTTCAACTCCTCAGGACACTCCAGACGGTTCTTGACAATAAAACGCGTCATCTCTCCGCGACACATCTTGGCATAGATAACGACAGTCTTCGGCTGTCCGGCCTTCCAAACTTGAAACTCGGGCGTAATAACACGCACCTCTTGCTCCACCCGCTTCCAGTCGAACAAATCTTTCATTTCAGCACTTGCCAAATTAATGAGAACACCGCCACAGTTTTTAATTTCCTCTATGAAGTAATCCGTCAACAAAGGCTTCCAATAATCAAACATGGATATTCCACCTTTTTCGGGCAAACGGACATCTCCTTCCAAACGATAGGGTTTGATACCGTCCAGCGGGCGAAGCAACCCATAAAGAAAAGAAGTGATACGTAGATGTTCTTGCGCATAACGAAAATCCTCCGCTGAAAAATCTTTCGGAAGAATGCGTTTAAAAACAGCTCCCGTGTAGGCGCAAACGGCTGGCATCGAACGATTCTCCTCCGAACAGAAATCATGAAAACGCAAACGGTTCTCGGCAGCAATTTTGGTATTCACCCGAAGAAGCCTTTCCAATTCGGATACTGAATACTGCGACATTTCCAACGCATTCCGCACAGCCTCCGTTTCGAATTTCGGGACTGTGACTTCGGGCACGACAACAGAGCAGCGCGCTGCCATGGTCTTTGCACAAGAGATAAAAACAAGCATAGCGATATTTTTTAATGGATACAAAAATAAAGTTTTTTAGTGGAGAATACATATACTTATAAAGTTTTTCCGCAGAATTCACCTCCGTTTCAAGAGTTTTTCATACCTTTACACCTTGTTGGAGAAAAGTGCACGTATTGAACCCCTCTACTCCCCCAACATCTTGAGATAGAAAAAGAAAAAATAATATATAAAATGACTCACAAATGGAATTATCAACCATTACACCCGAACAGGCAGAAGCAAGCCAACAACTGGCCCAAGAATTGGGAATTAGCCAATATTGGGAAAATTGCTGGTGGAGCGGGGAATAACAACGGCAGCGGATGCCCGGAAGTTTTTCCGCCCCAACTACCGGACTTATACGACCCATTCCTGATGAAGGATATGGATATAGCCGTAGAGCGCCTGAACAAGGCAATGGGAAAGAAAGAGCGCATTCTTGTTTATGGAGATTATGACGTAGACGGTACCACGGCTGTGGCATTGGTCTACAAGTTTATTCAACAGTTCTATTCGAACATCGACTACTATATCCCCGACCGTTACAATGAGGGGTATGGAGTTTCAATCCAAGGAGTAGACTATGCCGCAGAGAGTGGTGTAGGTTTGATTATTGTATTGGACTGCGGTATCAAAGCCGTCGAAGAAATCACATACGCCAAGGAGAAAGGCATTGATTTCATCATCTGCGACCATCATGTCCCCGATGATGTACTGCCCCCTGCTGTAGCCATTCTGAATGCCAAACGGGAAGACAACACCTATCCTTATGAACATCTGTCCGGATGCGGTGTAGGCTTTAAGTTCATGCAGGCATTTGCCTCAACAACGGTATCGAGTTCCATCACCTTATCCCTTTACTGGACCTCTGCGCCGTCAGTATCGCATCGGATATTGTCCCCATTATGGGTGAAAACCGCATTCTCGCCTACCACGGTTTGAAGCAGTTGAACAGTAATCCCAGCGTAGGCCTGAAAGCAATCATTGATGTTTGCGGACTGACGGACAAGGACATCACCGTCAGTGACATTGTATTCAAAATAGGTCCCCGCATCAACGCCTCCGGACGTATCCAGAACGGGAAAGAAGCTGTTGACTTGCTTACTGAAAAAGATTTCTCTCTTGCCCTGGAGAAAGCCGGACAAATCAACCAATACAACGAGACACGCAAGGACTTGGACAAGACCATGACCGAGGAGGCCAACAAGATTGTAGCTGACCTGGACGGACTTGCCGACCGACGTTCCATCGTATTGTACAATGAAGACTGGCATAAAGGCGTCATCGGCATCGTAGCTCCCGGCTGACGGAAATCTATTACCGGCCGGCAGTAGTACTGACACGTACGGATGACATGGCAACCGGATCTGCCCGTTCCGTCTCCGGATTCGATGTCTACAAAGCCATTGAATACTGCCGCGACCTTCTGGAAAACTTCGGAGGTCATACCTACGCCGCCGGTCTTTCCATGAAGGTGGAAAATGTACCGGCCTTTATCGAACGCTTCGAAGAGTTCGTATCACAAAATATCCTGCCGGAACAGACATGCGCCGTCATCGACATCAATGCCGAGATTGATTTCAGAGACATCACTCCGAAATTCTTCAGCGACTTGAAGAAATTCAATCCATTCGGACCGGACAATGCCAAACCCATTTTCTGTACGCACAATGTCTATGATTATGGTACCAGCAAAGTCGTAGGCCGCGACCAGGAACATATCAAGCTAGAACTGGTGGATAATAAATCGAACAATGTAATGAACGGCATCGCTTTCGGGCAAAGTTCCCACGTACGCTTCATCAAGACCAAACGTTCCTTCGACATCTGCTATTCCATTGAAGAGAATACCATAAGAGGGGTGAAGTGCAGTTGCAGATTGAAGACATAAAGCCGAACTGAAAGCCTCTCCCCTAACCCCTCCCCCACAGAGGGGAATAAGAATAGTCTCCTTATATTAAGGAAATGATGAAAATTGGTTGATGCTATAAGATAAGTAATCACTACTATTAGCATAGAGAAGGAAAGAATATCAATTCAACGATAAGAAGTAGCAAGAAAGTTCAATAAGACCATGAGCAGCAGTAGTAACTTCAAAACTCCCCTCTATGGGGGAGGGATTGGGGGTGAGGCTTCTGAAGCAATACTGGGGATACGATACCTTCCGGGGAATCCAGGAAGATATCATCAACAGCATTACCGAGGGACGGGACACTTTGGGACTAATGCCCACGGGAGGAGGAAAATCCATCACTTTCCAAGTTCCGGCACTTGCTAAAGAAGGACTTTGCCTGGTCATCACTCCGTTGATTGCCTCATGAAAGACCAGGTACAAAACCTGAAAAAGCGGGGAATCAAGCGCTTGCCATCTACTCAGGCATGAGCAGGCAGGAAATCATCGTCACACTGGAGAACTGTATATTCGGCAATTTCAAGTTCCTCTACATCTCCCCCGAAAGGCTCGATACTGAAATCTTCCGCACCAAACTGCAGAAGATGAAAATCAGTATGATTACGGTAGACGAAAGCCACTGCATATCGCAATGGGGCTACGATTTCCGTCCCGCCTATCTGAAGATAGCCGAAATACGCGAACTTCTGCCCGGCGTACCCATCCTGGCATTGACAGCCACCGCCACTCCGGAAGTAGTGAAAGATATCCAGGCCCGTCTGCATTTCCGTGAGGAAAATGTGTTCCGCATGAGTTTCGAACGCAAAAACCTTGCCTATATCGTCCGCAAGACGGAAAACAAGACGGGAGAGCTGTTGCACATCCTGCGCCGTATGCCCGGAAGCGCCATCATCTATGTGCGCAACCGTCGCCGTACCAAGGAAATTACCGAACTGCTGCACAACGAAGACATCACCGCCGATTTCTACCATGCCGGACTGGATGACGCCACCAAAGACATCCGCCAACAACGCTGGCAAACAGGAGAAAGCCGTGTCATGGTCGCCACCAATGCATTCGGTATGGGTATCGACAAACCGGATGTACGGATTGTCATCCACATGGATCTGCCCGATTCCATAGAAGCCTACTTCCAGGAAGCAGGACGTGCCGGAAGGGACGGACAAAAAGCCTACGCGGTCGTCCTTTACGCCAAGTCGGATAAGGCAACACTGCACAAACGCATTCCCGACACCTTTCCTGAAAAAGAATATATAAAGGAAGTATATGAGCATCTTCAATACTATTACCAGATGGCAATGGGAGATGGACAAGGCTGTGTACGCGAGTTCAATATAGAAGACTTTTGCCGAAAGTTCAAGTACTTCCCCGTTCCCGTGGACAGTGCCTTGAAGATTCTGACACAAGCGGGATACTTGGAATATACAGACGAACAAGACAATGCATCCCGGCTACTGTTCACTATCCGTCGAGACGAACTTTATAAACTGAGAGAGCTCGGCGAAGATATGGACAAACTCATCCAAACCATTCTCCGCTCCTATACCGGGGTCTTCACAGACCATGCTTTCATCAATGAAGATTCACTGGCCATACGCACTGGACTCACACGCCGGCAAGTGTATGAACAGCTCATCCACCTAGCCAAGCTACATATCGTCAGTTACATCCCCCGCAAAAAGACACCATATATAATATACACGCGAGAGAGGGTTGAAATGCGCCACCTGCAAATCCCTTCCACCGTGTACGAGGAACGCAAAGAGCGATATGAGAAACGCATAAGTGCCATGCTGGATTACGTGAGCAGCGATACCGTGTGCCGTAGCCGGATGCTGCTACACTACTTCGGAGAGAAGAACGAGCATAACTGCGGGCAGTGCGACACTTGCATCAATTTGAAGAACAAGAAACCTTCCGGCCACCTTTCGGAAAAGGAACTTTCTGAAAAGATTCTTCAAGCCCTATCTGATAAACGACAAACTCCAGCCACTTTGGCAGAACAGATAGCAGACGATAAAAACATGCTCATCGATGTGTTACATGGATTGTTGGACGAAGGCAAGGTAATTGCTGTCAACGGAATGCTTCAAATCAAAAAATAATTCATTACTTTTGCCGTTGGAAAAGAATGTCCTGCCGCTGAGAGGAACATCTCTTATCAGCCATGCCCCTCCTTTTCCTTTTTAATTTTAATTCTTTAATTTTAATCACCTATGGGATTCTTTAAATCTTTTTTCTCCGGCAAGTCAGACAGTCCGGCAAATGAGAAACAAAAAACGAACAGAAGAATTTTGAGATATTCAAGTATGACGGTATGCGCGCACAACGCATGGGCCGTACAGACTACGCCATCAAATGCTTCACTGAAGCCCTTGCCATTCAGGAAGACTTCGAGACCATGGGATATCTCGCCCAAGTCTACACCCAGACCAGCGAACTGGACGAGGCGCACAAACTACTGGAACGCATGACCGAAATAGAGCCGGAACATATCTCCACCTACCTCAGTCTTGCCCAACGTATGCTACATGCAGGAAGACTATCCCGCCATGGCAGGAGCGGCAAAGAAGGCTATCGAAATAGAAGAGGGCAACGCCATGGCACATTACCTGCTCGGCAAAGCAGACAATGGGCAAGGGGACGGCATCATGTGCATCGCCCATCTTACGAAAGCCATCGTACTGAAAGATGATTTCATCGAAGCACGTCTGCTCCGTGCCGAAGCCCTGGTCCAAATGCAGCAATACAAGGAAGCGATGGAAGACATAGACACCATTCTGGCACAAGACCCGGAAGACGAAAGTGCCATCTTGCTCCGCGGAAAGATAGAAGAAGCTACGGGAGACAAAGAAAAAGCAGAAAGCAGCTATCAGAAAGTGACGGAGTTGAATCCCTTCAACGAACAAGCCTTCCTCTACTTAGGACAGCTTTACATCACCCAAAACAAACTGGCAGAAGCCATCGAGCTCTTTACGGAAGCCACAGAACTGAACCCTAATTTCGCAGAGGCCTATCATGAGCGCGGACGTGCCAAGTTGCTGAACGGCGACAAGGAAGGTTCTGCAGAAGACATGAAGAAAGGACTGGAACTCAATCCTAAAGAGATACAGAACTTTAACGGACAATATGGTAACCAACCGGGGGAAGTACCAGTAATATCCTGGGATTATGACAAATTCAATTATTGCCGCCAATGAAACGAAATTTATTTCTATCAGTACTTTTTGTACTGATGTTCGCACCTGCCATGCACAGCAAGTGAACATATTGTCCTATAACGTACATAATTGCATCGGTATGGACAAGGAGTACAATTACCGACGCATTGCCAATGTTATCAGTCAAACTTCTCCGGACATAGTCGCCCTGCAGGAACTTGACAGTGTAACGGTGCGCAACAAAGGAATCCATGCTCTCGGAGAACTAGAAAAACTGACCGGAATGCACGGGACTTATGCAGCAGCCATTCCTTTTCAGGGTGGAAGCTACGGCATCGGAATCCTCTCCAGAGAGATACCCATAAAATACAAAATCATTCCAATGCCCGGACGGGAAGAAAAACGTACCCTCATTATTGCAGAATTTAAAGATTATGTATTTTGTGCCACACACCAGTCCCTCACTCCAGAAGACCAGCTCCTTGCCGTACCATTGATAGAAAAAGCCTTGCAAAACGTCGATAAGCCCATCTTTATGGCAGGCGACATGAACTCTGCACCAGCAAGCGCTCCCCAGCTGGAATTGGCAAAACATTTTGCCACCCTCAATGACACAACCTCTTATACTTTCCCGGCAGACCGTCCCAACCGATGTATAGACTACATCTACGGCTATTCCAAGAATGGGTATCGGTTTGACGTACAATACCGGAAAGTCATAGAAGACACCATTTCATCCGACCATCGTCCGGTTCAAGTCATTGTACAAGTTAAAGGGAAATAAGTTAAATTGCTACTATCCCTAAAAAAAACATTGTTTTTTGTTTGTATATAAAAGAAAAGCATTACTTTTGTCACGTAATTCAAAAACAGAGAATACAAGTATGAAGTCATTTACTTATGCATATTACTTCTTTTTTTACTTTTACTTTAGCCAGAAAGTAGAGCGGGAGTTTGTATGTATCAAGTGACAGTGATGCTTAAGGACTGAATAGAGAAACAAGTAAATATACAGAATCCCGCTCCATCGTATGGAAGCGGGATTTTTTATAGCATAACCAAGAAAATAAAAATAATGAAAAAGGTAGCCATTCAAGGAACATTAGGCTCGTATCACGACATCGCCGCACACAAGTACTTCGAAGGAGAAGAAATAGAGTTAATCTGTTGCGCCAACTTTGAAGACGTGTTCGGTGCCATCAAAAAAGACAGTCAGACCATAGGAATGCTGGCAATAGAAAACACCATTGCAGGTAGTTTGCTGCATAACAATGAGCTATTACGCCAAAGTGGCGCACAGATTGTCGGCGAGTACAAGCTGCGTATTTCCCATAGTTTTGTCTGCCTGCCCGATGAAGACTGGATGATATTACCGAAGTCAACTCCCACCCTATCGCCCTAATGCAATGCCGTGAATTCCTGGGGCAACACCCCGGAATCAAAGTGGTGGAAGGCGAAGATACCGCCCGCAGTGCCGAAATCATCCAACAGGAACATCTGAAAGGCCATGCAGCTATCTGCTCCAAAGCTGCTGCAGAGCGTTATGGCATGAAGGTCCTGCAGGAAGGTATCGAAACCAACAAACATAACTTCACCCGTTTCCTGGTCGTAGCCGACCCTTGGCAAGTAGATGAACTGAACCGGCATCGCAGCAAGGACGTCAACAAGGCAAGCATGTATTCACACTTCCCCATACTGAAGGAAGCCTTTCCCAGGTATTGTCTATTTTGTCTTTCTACCGCATCAACCTGACCAAGATACAATCACTGCCCATCATCGGGCGTGAATGGGAATACCAGTTTTACGTAGATGTCGTCTTCGACAATGTACTGAGATATAAACAATCCATTGCGGCCATCACACCGCTGACCAAAGAACTGAAAATATTAGGAGAATATGAAGATGGAAAATCAAACGTGTAGAATAAAGCCTGCCGACCGCCTGGCAAGCGTAAGCGAATACTACTTCTCGAAGAAGCTGAAAGAAGTGGCACAAATGAATGCCGAAGGAATGGATGTCATCAGCCTGGGAATCGGAAGCCCCGACATGCCGCCTTCCGAAAAGACAATCCGGACACTTTGCGAAGCTGCCTGCAATCCGGACGGACATGGTTACATGCCCTACGTAGGTATCCCCGAACTGCGCCGCGGTTTTGCGGACTGGTACAAAAAATGGTACGGTGTAGCATTGAATCCCAACACAGAGATACAACCGCTCATCGGCTCCAAAGAAGGTATCCTGCACGTGACGCTGGCCTTTGTCAACCCCGGTGAACAAGTATTGGTTCCCAATCCCGGCTATCCCACCTATACTTCATTAAGCAAGATTCTGGGTGCCGAGGTCGTGAACTATAACTTGAAAGAAGAAAACGGCTGGATGCCCGACTTCGACGAACTGGAACGGATGGACATGAGCCGTGTAAAACTGATGTGGACCAACTATCCCAATATGCCCACCGGGGCGAACGCAACACCGGAACTGTACCGGAAACTGGTGGACTTCGCACGCCGCAAGGACATCGTCATCGTAAACGACAACCCCTACAGTTTCATCCTGAACGAACATCCCATCAGCATCCTCAGCATTCCGGGTGCCAAAGAGTGCTGCATAGAATTCAATTCCATGAGCAAAAGCCACAACATGCCGGGCTGGCGTATCGGCATGCTTGCCTCGAATGCCGACTTCGTGCAATGGATATTGAAAGTAAAAAGCAACATCGACAGCGGTATGTTCCGTGCCATGCAACTGGCAGCCGCCACTGCCCTGGAAGCAGAGCAAGACTGGTATGACGGCAACAACGCGAATTACCGCAACCGCCGTCAGTTGGCAGGAAAAATCATGCATACCCTGGGTTGCACCTACGACGAAAACCAGGTAGGCATGTTCCTCTGGGGCAAGATACCCGACAGCTGTACAGACGTGGAAGAACTGACTGAACACGTGCTGCATAAAGCCAGAGTGTTCATTACTCCCGGATTTATCTTCGGAAGTAACGGGAAACGGTATATCCGCATCTCCCTCTGCTGTAAGGACAATAAACTGGCAGAAGCATTGAAGCGTATCAAGGACATGAAATAAATGCTTACAAGTAAGAGATGAACACCCTAAAGCCGGAATCCCGTTTACTAAAACTCCACCGGAGATTCACTAAAACGGGAGGAACGATTTAGTAAATCTTCTCCGACGTTTTACTAAATCTCCGGGACCTTGCTCAGAAGGTCTTCTGAAAAGGAGGAAACGTCACAAGGAAGAAAAAGCATAATTAAAGAATATTATTAAACAAATAAAGAATATGGAACTCGAATTAGAACCTATCACATTACCTGGTGTTGAAGACAAACGCCCTATGGTAATAGCCGGCCCCTGCAGTGCCGAAACCGAAGAACAAGTAATGAGCACCGCCAAACAATTGGCAGACAAAGGCCTCAAGCTATTCCGTGCCGGCATCTGGAAACCGCGCACCAAACCGGGCGGCTTCGAAGGAGTAGGCGTAGACGGCCTTGCATGGCTGAAGGAGGTAAAGAAAGAAACCGGCATGTACGTTTCAACAGAAGTAGCTACCGCCAAACATGTATACGAATGCCTGAAGGCTGGAATTGACCTTCTTTGGGTAGGTGCACGTACCACCGCCAATCCTTTCGCCGTACAGGAAATTGCCGATGCACTGAAAGGCGTAGATATCCCGGTACTGGTGAAGAATCCGGTAAATCCTGACCTGGAGCTGTGGATTGGAGCTTTGGAACGTATCAACAATGCAGGCTTGAAACGTCTGGGTGCCATCCATCGCGGATTCAGCAGCTATGACAAAAAGCTCTACCGTAACTTGCCCCAATGGCATATCCCATTGAGCTGCGCCGCCGAATTCCCAACCTTCCTATTATCTGTGACCCCAGCCACATAGGTGGAAAGCGCGAACTGGTTGCTCCACTCTGCCAGCAAGCTATGGATTTGGGCTTCAACGGACTGATTATCGAGAGCCACTGCAACCCGGACTGTGCCTGGAGCGATGCAGCCCAGCAAGTCACCCCGGATGTGCTGGATTACATCCTCAACCTGCTGGTCATCCGCAAGGAAACACAAAGCACCGAGAACCTCAGCGAATTGCGCAAGCAGATAGACGAATGCGACAACAATCTTATTCAGGAGCTGGCCAAACGGATGCGTGTGGCACGTGAAATCGGTACATACAAAAAAGAGCATGACATGACCATCCTGCAAACCGGACGCTACAACGAAATCCTCGAGAAACGCGGCTCGCAAGGCGCATTGTGTGGCATGGATGCTGAATTCATCAAAAAGGTATTTGAGGCGATACACGAAGAAAGTGTGAGGCAACAAATGGAAATTATAAATAAGTAATTATTTAATGTGCCAATGTGCTTATTGGCTGCGCAGTGATGCCGCATGGCAATAAGCACATTAGCACATTAGCACATTAAACATCATGAGAATACTTATACTTGGGGCCGGAAAAATGGGCTCTTTCTTTACAGATATATTGAGTTTCCAGCACGAGACGGCTGTGTTCGATGTCAACCCGCACCAACTGCGTTTTGTCTACAACACCTACCGCTTCACTACATTGGAGGAAATCAAGGAGTTCGAGCCGGAACTGGTCATCAATGCCGCTACGGTGAAATACACACTGGACGCCTTCCGCCAAGTGCTGCCAGTACTGCCTAAGGACTGCATCATCAGTGACATTGCTTCGGTAAAGACCGGATTGAAGAAATTTTACGAAGAAAGCGGTTTCCGATATGTATCGACACATCCATGTTCGGCCTACTTTTGCCAGTCTCAGCAATCTGAATACAGAGAATGCGATCATCATCAGCGAAGGTGACCACTTGGAAAAATCTTCTTCAAGGACCTCTACCAGACAATGAAACTGAACATCTTCGAATATACATTCGACGAGCATGATGAGACTGTAGCCTATTCGCTGTCCATTCCGTTTGTATCCACCTTCGTGTTTGCAGCGGTAATGAAACACCAGGAAGCTCCAGGCACTACATTCAAGAAGCACATGGCTATTGCCAAAGGACTGCTGAGTGAAGATGACTACTTGCTCCAAGAAATTCTCTTCAACCCGCGCACTCCCTCACAAGTGGAGAACATCCGCCTGGAACTGAAGAATCTGCTGGAAATCATCAACAACAAGGATGCGGAAGGCATGAAGAAGTATCTGACCAAAATCAGAGAAAAGATTAAATAGAAAAAATGTCCATTGTGAAAACATCAGGTTCCCTCGTCCTCAACGAGGGATTTTTTTTATCTTTGCACTGTTAATAGAACCGCTTTCATGATAGACCAACCCACTATAGACAGAATTCTCGATGCCGCACAAATATACGATGTCGTATCGGACTTCGTTACCCTACGCAAACGCGGCGTGAATTATGTAGGACTGTGTCCCTTCCACGATGACAAAACCCCTTCTTTCTATGTATCCCCCGCCAAAGGGCTCTGCAAGTGCTTTGCCTGCGGAAAAGGAGGAAATGCAGTGCATTTCATCATGGAGCACGAACAGATGTCTTATCCTGAGGCGCTGAAATATCTCGCAAAAAAATACGGCATTGAAATCAAAGAACGCGAACTATCCAGCGAGGAGAAGATAGCACAGAGCGAACGGGAAAGCCTCTTCATTGTGAACAACTTTGCCCGTGACTACTTCCAGAATATCCTAAAGAACCACGTAGACGGACAGAGTATCGGCATGGCCTATTTCCGCAGCCGCGGCTTCCGGGATGACATCATCGAGAAGTTCCAGTTGGGCTATTGTACCGAGAGCCACGATGCCCTTGCCCAGGAAGCTTTGAAAAAAGGCTATAAAAAGGATTATCTTGTCAAGACCGGCCTCTGCTACGAGACGGACGACCACCGACTGCGCGACCGCTTCTGGGGGCGGGTCATCTTTCCGGTACACACTCTCTCCGGCAAGGTGGTGGCTTTCGGGGGACGTGTGCTTGCCGGCGCCACCAAAGGCGTCAAGGTGAAGTACGTCAACTCGCCTGAATCGGAAATTTATCATAAAAGCAATGAACTGTATGGCATATATTTTGCCAAACAAGCCATTGTGAAACAAGACCGTTGCTTTCTGGTCGAAGGTTATACGGATGTCATTTCCATGCACCAATCGGGCATAGAGAATGTGGTTGCCTCTTCGGGCACGGCATTGACACCCGGACAAATCCGGATGATTCATCGTTTCACCAACAATATGACAGTGCTCTACGACGGTGACGCTGCCGGTATAAAGGCCTCTATCCGAGGTATTGATATGTTGCTGGAAGAAGGCATGAACGTCAAAGTCTGCCTCCTGCCCGACGGTGACGACCCGGACTCCTTTGCACGCAAACACAATGCGACGGAGTTCCAGGCCTTCATACAAGAGAATGAAACGGACTTTATCCGCTTCAAAACCAATCTGTTGCTGGAAGATGCAGGAAAAGACCCCATCAAGCGTGCCGAGCTTATCGGAAACCTTGTGCAGAGCATTTCCATCATTCCCGAAGCCATTGTGCGTGATGTCTATATCAAGGAGTGCGCCCAATTATTGCACGTAGAAGATAAACTGCTGGTTTCTGAGGTTGCCAAGCGTCGCGAAAAGCAAGCCGAGCAACAAGCTGAGCGAGCAGAACGCGAGCGTCGGTCGGCCAATGCCGCAAGAGCCAATGCAGAAGCAGGTGTCAATGGCAGTCATACTGCAGCTACAGCTACCAGCCCCGACGCACAACAAGCTGGCTATCCGTCCGAATCACTGCCTGCCGGTCTCCCTTCCGAAACACCTCCACCTTTTCCACCCGAGGAAGAATATGTATCCTTCATCCCACAGGAGGGCAAGGAGGGCCAGGAGTTCTATAAATACGAACGACTTATTCTGAAGATGGTAGTGCTCTATGGTGAGCGGGTGATGTGCAATGTCACCAATGAAGAGGGGCAGGAAACCCCTATCACTGTAACTGAATATATAGTCAATGATTTAAAAGAAGACGAACTTGCCTTCCACAATCCGCTTCACCGGCAAATCCTGACAGAGGCTGCCGAACGTATCCACAATGAGGGTTTTACCGCCGAACGGTATTTTGTGGCGCATCCCGACCCCGTCATCAGCAAGCTGAGCGTGGAGCTTATCAGCAACCGCTATCAGTTAAGGAAATCACAGATAGAACAAATGGTGACGGACGAAGAACGCCTCTATGAGCTAATTCCACGGTTAATGATAAACTTCAAATATGCCATCGTCTGCGAAGAATTGAAGCATACCCTATTTGCGTTACAGAACCCTGCCATAGCCAATGATGAAACCCAGTGTAACAGCATCATGGAGCGCTACAACGAATTGAACAAAGTAAAAAGCATCATGGCAAAGCGGCTGGGAGACAGAGTCATCCTGAATTTTTAAATTCAATTCGGGGAGTTCTCCGTCAAGAATTATGCCTGATTAAATTCATAAATTCCTCGCGAGTCTTCGCTTGGTTGAATGCTCCGGTAAAATCGGATGTAGTGGTAATGGAGTTCTGTTTCTCTACTCCGCGCATCTGCATGCACATGTGTTTGGCTTCCACAACAACCATAACCCCCAGCGGATTCAGCGTCTCCTGAATACACTCTTTTATTTGGAGAGTCATACGTTCCTGCACTTGCAGGCGGTGAGAGAAAATATCCACTACGCGGGCTATCTTGCTCAGTCCGGTAATGTAGCCGTTAGGAATATATGCACATGTGCCTTTCCGTAGAAGGGAAGCGATGTGATGTTCGCAAAGCGAGAAGAAATCAATGTCTTTCACAATCACCATCTGACTGTATTCTTCTTGAAACTTGGCTGAACGGAGTACCTCGTGCGGGTCCATATAATACCCTTTCGTCAACGACAACATGGCCTTCGCCACCCGTTCAGGTGTCTTCTGCAAACCTTCACGTTCGGCATCTTCACCCAACAGAGTAAGGATGCGGTGATAATGTTCCTTCAATTCATCTAATGAAGGAGATACAATTTCTTCTTTTCCTAACATGATAATTCTTTATAAGGGGATGTTTATCTGCTCTTTCACGATAGAAACTTCCTTGAATACACCAGTAGCCCGCAACTGACGCATCATGGCATCCGCTTCTTCGATACTGCGGAAATCTCCTGCACGGCACAGCCAACGGGGGGATTGAAAGAGGTATAAACTGTAAGTTCGGGAAAATGTTCCTTGATGCGGGTAGCTACCGCATAAGCTTCGTTCTTGGCCTGACGGGTATTATTCCCTGCATAAACTTGTATGCGGTAACCCGAACTTTTAATCACTTTCTGCTCATCCGAACCGGCAGGAACATACTCCGAACCTATCAATGCCGCAATGCGTGCATCTTGATGGATAGTCACCTTGCCTTGTCCCGGCACATTACGTTCCAGGCTTTTCACAATATTATTCTGCGCTACAGAAATCGTTGCAAAAGCGAAACATGCAACTAAAAGTAAACCAAGCTTTTTCATGAGTCAATATCTTTATATAACGGAAAATGGAAAGCTGAAAATGGAAAACAGTTATGCAGATACGACATGCAATCCATTTTCAACTTTCAGCTTTCAACTATTTAATTAAAGGCATCGATGATACCCTTGAAGTCAGAAACCTTCAAGGCAGCACCACCAATCAGACCGCCGTCAACATCCGGTTGGCAAACAGTTCCTTTGCATTAGAAGGCTTACAGCTGCCACCATAAAGGATAGAGCAGTTGTCAGCAATTTCCTTACCATACTTTTCAGCAATCAAGGAACGGATGAAAGCGTGGATTTCCTGTGCTTGTTCTGCAGTAGCAGTCTTACCGGTACCGATAGCCCAAACCGGCTCGTAAGCCAAAATAATCTTAGAGAAATCTTCGGCAGACAAAGAGAATACAGAAGCCAGCTGAGCGGCTACCACTTCATTCTGCTTGTTTGCTTCACGTTCTTCCAATACCTCACCGATACAGAAAATCGGAGTCAGACCGTTAGCCAAAGCCAATTTTACTTTTTCTTCCAGAATAGCAACTGTTTCACCATAGTAAGCACGACGTTCAGAGTGACCCAGAATGACATATTTTGCACCAGTAGAAGCAACCATAGCAGCTGATACTTCGCCGGTATATGCGCCTGACTCCTTGTCTGCACAGTTTTCTGCACCTACACCAATCTTGGCAGCGTCTACCAAAGGAGTAACAGATGCCAGGTGGATAAACGGAGTACAGATGATTACATCACAGTTAGGCTTTTCGTTAGCCAATGTTTCATTCAGTTCTTTTGCAAGAGCAATACCCTCTTGGAGGGTTTTGTTCATTTTCCAGTTTCCTGCAACAATGTTTTTTCTCATTTTGTTTTATTATTAAAAGGGTTAATGTATTTACTATTTGACAATTTACTATTTACTATTTGATACTATTGTTGTCTGAGGCGTTGTTTCTCCCGGCGCCTTACGACTAAAATATCGACACAAAGCACCATCATCAGAGGAAGGATGAACCACAGCAACACATAGCCTATTGTTTGTAAGTCACTTTCCTGCTTCTGCTTGCCCAATTCCAACTTGTCCAGGCTATCGGTCAGCACATATTCATCAGGCAGCCGGTTGTCACTCCACTTATTCAAAATTGTTCCGTCCTTTACCAACAGCAAACCGGGATTTGAACGGATAATGGTCTTCAGCGTAATATCATCTGTCTGGCAGAAAGGGTATTCCGCTCCAGTCTTGTCACGCCACAATTCTATCTCGTCTTCCGGAGATGAAGTCAAGGCATAAAAGCCATAACCATGCTCCACACTGTAATCGTATATTTCATTGATAAGGTCGATGTTACTGTCGTCCGCTCCTTCTATCCGATGGGCAACCAGCAGAAACGTATATCCTTTATCCGACAGTACGCTGTCCGTTATATCTTCCCATGTATCCAGACTCATCATGGAAAAATCATGAATGGGAGGTTCATAACCTTTTTCCTTCAGTATCGTACGCGATTCTACAAACGTCCATGTACTGTCCGGATAGTTGTCCAATGTAAATTCCTGACGCTTTCCTCCTTTTTCCAAAATGAACCGGCTTTCAAACACGCTTGGTTTAGCACCTTCCGGAATTTCCATGCCCGCCTTGATATTCGCTCCAATTCTGTAAGGTCGGAAATCAAGTATCGGCAAATTCTCCAGGCAATAGAAGGACAACGCAAACACAAATAGAAACGTATACATGGAAATCATCCACTCCATCTTCGGAGTAATGAAACGCACCAGTAAATCCTGCCACTTGAATACAGATACTGCCGCCACCAACAATACTACGTTCTTGCCGAAAGTCTGCCAATTGGTCAATATCCACGCATCACCGAAGCATCCGCAGTCGGATACCGGATTCGCCAAAGCCAGATAAAGTGTTAGCGGAGTCATTACAACCATCAGCAATAATGCCAATACAGATGCCACCTTCCGGCGTATACCCAAAAACAAGAAAACACCTACACTGAACTCTATGGCAGACAACGCTATCCCTACCAGCAAGGGCGCATAAGAAGGAAACCAGGAAATCATGCCGAAAGCCGTCAGGTAATCTTGAATTTTATAGAAGAAACCCAACGGATCAACAGCTTTCACAAATCCGGAAAATATGAACAAAGCCCCCAGCAGAAAACGGCAGAGGTTCACCCAAACTTTCCCGACAATATGTTTCTTGTCAATCTCCAAATTCAATCTTAATTAAGCCGAATACGGAATAGTTAATCATATCCATATAATTGGCATCAATACCTTCCGAAACCAAAGTCTCCCCGGACAAGCTTTCAATCTGCTTTGTCCGGTAAATCTTCATCAATATCAAATCCGTATACGAACTGATACGCATACTACGCCAACCTCATCATAGTCATGATTTTGGCAAGCATCAGCTCCAAAGAGGTTTTGGCATATTTGTCATACAGCACCAATGCCTCTTCATTGGTCATATCGGCAGCTTCGGCATAACCAAGTTCCAACTGTATCAGCCTACAATTCCATAGTTGACAATAGCTATGAATTCAGAACGGATGCCTTCGTCTACCAAAGTCACCCCTTTCGTTTCAATACTTCTGATACGGTTGGCTTTGATGAATATCTGATCTGTTACGGAAGACGGACGAAGAATGCGCCACGCCGGACCGTAATCATGAAGTTTTTTAGAGAACAAGTCACGGCAAACCGCAATGACATGTTCAAATTGTTGCTTGGTATCTTTCATTTCCTTTTTTCACAGTGCGCTG
>ENA-OQCP01000173-OQCP01000173.1-human-gut-metagenome-genome-assembly--contig:-NODE-173-length-27023-cov-3.321684_pt1 | contig 27023 bp, 37 predicted proteins | sample MGYA00242760_ERZ504583 | MGnify/ENA primary metagenome ERZ504583 (study PRJEB26092, sample SAMD00036308) | human gut metagenome | host: Homo sapiens | study: EMG produced TPA metagenomics assembly of...
CTTGAATTCTACATGACCTATAATAGTAGAGATATCCGGCAGGCTCAGAGCCTCTACATTTGCCAAATTTTCTTCTCGAACTGCCTCTTTTATTTTAAAAATGTCCACTAACCACAATATCAAAAATCCCCCGCCGGTCAAAAGCTTAAGCACTCCATATACTATATCACCAACCAAAAAACGATCCACTCCATATATGCCGAGAAAAATTGAGACGATCTGAATTAAAGTTGGATTTTTGAGACGACATTTCTTGATTTCCTCGAATGCATCAGGATCACACTCGTATAGCTTTCGTGTCAATCTGTCAATTTCTTTTTCGGGGAAATAGTTGATTTTTTTCGATACATAATCATAAACTTCCTCATAATTCATAGCTTCCATCCTCCGTTTTATTTTTAGCTTTCGCATAAACATTATATGATGTATTAACTCATATGTCAATAGAATTATTACATCATAAAGCAAAAAAAGCAATTATTATAATCGATATATGTTATCTATATCGCTTTTGTTCGGAATTATTAGTTCATATATAAAATGTATTATCGCTTCATTTATGGGATAAAAAACTTCTGTACAATTTACTCATAGAGATGTTTGAGGTGATATATATGAGTTCAAATCCGGAAATAAATGAAGCTTTGGGGAATAAATTACGAATTATTCGCAAAGACCAAAAAATAACGCGCGAAGCATTGGCAGAAAAATTAAATGTAAGCCCGCGATTTCTTGCAGATGTTGAAAGTGGAAAGGTCGGAATATCGCTTACAACGTTGAAAAATATTTGTGTTGTAACAGGCACATCAGCCGACTCGCTATTGGGACTCGACAGCGAAGGTCAGGTTGATTCAGACGAAATCGTTAATAGATTAAATATGCTCGACCCATATTCATTGGAACAATTGAAAAATATAGTTCGTTCATATTGCGATGCCATTCAAAACAAATCAAAATAAGTTCGCCGCCTTGTCCGAAATAAAAACCGGGCGAAGCGGCGGATTATTTACACTGTAAAAGGCGTTTAATAAATAAAATAAAGGTCATAATCCGCGTTATTATCCGTGAATTATGACCTTTTTATTTTTGCTCTTCGGTCTGCGCTAAATGCGGCAGTCCCTACTTGTTAGCCTTTGTAGTTCATACCCAGCTCAATAGCTTCGACATTCTTGGGAACGAGGTGCTGCTTTCTTGCAGGGACGACCTTGGCTATTGCTTTCGACATGGTGTCGAGATTGCAGAATCCGGTCTGCTCCATGAGCTTGCCGATAAGAATGATGTTTGCAAGACCCTTGAGTCCGTGCTCCTCGGCGAGCTTAGTGGCGGGAACGAGGCAGACGGTGATATCGTCTCTCTTGACCTCGCGCTCGACGAGCGTGCTGTCAAGAATAACTATTCCGCCGGGAACGACGCTGTCGATGAACTTGTCATAAGACGGGCCGTTCATTGCGACGAACACATTCGGAGTGACAACGAGGGGCGAGCAGATGGGGTCGGACGAGATGCAGACGCTGCAGTTTGCCGTGCCGCCTCTCATCTCGGGGCCGTAGGACGGAAGCCATGAAACTTCCTTGCCGTCGGTGAGTCCCGCATAGGCGATGACCTTGCCCATGAAAAGTATACCCTGACCGCCGAATCCGGCGAGAAGTGCGTTCATATCCTTCATTTTGCTTCCTCCTCTGCTGTCTTGTCCTTATAAACGCCGAGCGGATAATAGGGAAGCATATTCTCTCTGAGCCAGCCGAGCGCGTCAACGGGCGAAAGTCCCCAGTTGGTGGGGCAAGCCGAAATGACCTCGACTATAGAGAAGCCCTTGCCGGCAAGCTGAGTCTCGAAAGCCTTTTTAATGGCCTTCTTCGCTCTGTTTATGTTCTTGACGCAGTCGACCGAAACGCGCTCCGCATAGGCGGTGCCGTCGAGGGTGGAGAGCATCTCGCAGACTCTGACGGGATAGCCGGCGGTCTTAATATCTCTGCCGTAAGGCGTGGTCTGAGTGACCTGACCGGGCAGCGAGGTGGGAGCCATCTGGCCGCCTGTCATGCCGTAAATCGCGTTGTTGACGAAGATAACGGTGATGTTCTCGCCGCGGGTCGCGGAATGAACGGTTTCGGCAGTACCGATAGCGGCGAGGTCGCCGTCGCCCTGATAGGTGAAAACGACATCCTCGGGCTTTGCGCGCTTAACACCCGTTGCAACAGCCGGGGCGCGTCCGTGGGGAGCCTCGATCATATCGCAGCCGAAATAATTATATGCCATAACGGCGCAGCGACGGGCGCGATGCCGACGGTCTTGCCTCTATACCGAGCTCGTCAATGCACTCCGCAACAAGGCGGTGGATTATACCGTGAGTGGCAGGCCGGGACAATATGTAGGCACATCAAGAAGCGCCTTGGGTCTCTGGAATACGATTGCCATTATTTTTCGCCTCCTGCAAGTTTTTTGATATTTCAAGGACTTCGGCGGGGGTCGGGATTATTCCGCCGGTGCGTCCGAAGAATTCAACAGGTCTGCTGCAGTCGATAGCGAGCTTAACGTCGTCGATCATCTGACCCATGCTCATCTCGACGCAGAGGAAAGCCTTTGCGTGCTCCACAGCGTCGCGCATAGCCTGCTTCGGGAACGGCCAGAGGGTTATCGGGCGGATAAGTCCAGCCTTTATGCCTGCTCTCTCGCTTCGCGGACAGCTGCCTTTGCGACACGCGCCGATGCGCCGTAAGCGACGACGACATAATCGGCATCGTCGACCATGTAGCTCTCGCTCATGGGCTCCTTCTCTTCGATAACCGCATATCTTGCGAAACGCTCTCTGACGAGGCGCTCGAGGTCTGCCGCCTGGAGATAAAGAGAATTGACTATATTATGCTTGCGTCCGCCGTTGTGGCCGCATGCCGCCCAGGGCTTCTCGACGCTCGAACCGCCGCTGCCCTCGCCTATTTCGACGGGCTCCATCATCTGACCGAGCATACCGTCGGCAAGGATCATCGCGGGCATACGATACTCATCAGCCTTGTCGAAAGCTCTGCCGACAAGATCGACCATCTCCTGAACGGAGCTGGGCGCAAAAACAAGAATATGCAGATCGCCGTGGCCGGGCGCTCTTGTCGCCTGCCAATAATCCGACTGCGAGGGCTGGATTCCGCCGAGTCCGGGGCCGCCGCGCTGGACGTTGATAATGACCGCCGGAAGATCCGAACCTGCCATATAAGATATACCCTCGGTCTTGAGGCTGATTCCGGGCGAGGACGAGGAAGTCATCGCGCGGACACCTGCGGATGCCGCACCGAGAACCATATTGACGGCGGCGATTTCGCTCTCCGCCTGAAGATATGTACCGCCTATTTTAGGCATAACCTTTGACATATATGCCGCAAGCTCTGTCTGCGGGGTGATGGGATAGCCGAAGAAGTGACGGCAGCCGGCACGGATAGCGGCTTCTGCCAGAGCTTCGTTGCCTTTCATAAGAACTCTTTCTGACACTTTCAACACCTCTTCTTTCTTATCTCTCAACAGTTATTGCACAATCGGGACACATAATAGCGCACGCCGCACATCCGATGCACTCGTCGGGGTTTGTGACGCACGCAGGATGATAACCCTTTAGGTTCAGCTTATCCTTAGCAAGGCTGATAATATGCTTCGGACATGCCGTCGTGCAAAGCTCACAGCCCTTGCAGGTGTTTTCATTGATCGTGACTTTTGCCATATCTGTTCCTCCTAATCAAGAATACCGAACTTATATATCCGCCGCTTCGCCTCGGAAGCGGTATCGGTCAAAAAATTTTTACCACGGGAGCTTTACGAGCACATCGACGGGATAAAGATTATCTATCTTCCCCTCGAGTTCGCCCGCGACACTCTTCGGCGCAGTTGTATATACGAGCGGCAGACCAGCAAGTTCAGCCGTTTTCTCGGCATAAGGGACGGACGAAAGAATGTCCTGCGCAGTCGTCTGCGCCCCCAAGTGCGAGTTGTTGACTAACCCAGTCGCTTTCAGACGGCACGCCGCCTCTATCTCCCCAAGCAGCCCGACTGCCTCATCGGGACTTGAAATAAATTTGCGGAATTTGTTGACGACGCAGAGCATATCATATCCCGACTCGTTGAGCTGGCGCGAAAAGCGTCCGAGCGCGGTAGCGCCCGCATCGTCGCCGCCGACATCGACTATCACTCTGCCCATGCTCTCCTCAAAAATCGAGAACATCCTCGCCGTCAGCGCGGGTGCGTCGAGGGTAGTGCCCTCAAGATTCTGGGCAATGACATTGACTCCCGCCGCTTCAAGCTCGTCCTTGTAGTCCGCGGTGCGGAAATAGGGATTGACTATATCGAGATCGACGAGCGTTATCTTCTCGCCGCGCTTCGCCGCGTTGACTGCGAGGTTGAGCGCGAAATTCGTTTTCCCGCTGCCGTAATGACCGCAGACGAGCGTTATGCGTTTCATCGATCTGCCTCCCCTCGGTTATAAAAATAATTATACCACTCTTTGCCCCGCGGTACAATATATTTTCCGTCTGCGCGGATAGAAAAGATATTGCAGCGCGCGGCGCGTTTTGTGCAAAATTTATGCAAAAGCATACGCGCGGGGATAAAAATATCCGGCTCCTGCCAAACGGCAGAAACCGGATAGTGAAATCAAAACTGATTATTCAGCCTCGGTCTCCTCAGCCTCATCCTCTGCGGCGGGCTCGAGCAGAGCTCTGATCGAAAGGCTGACGCGCTTCTTGTCGAAGTCGATGCCGATGATCTTCGCCTGAACCTTGTCGCCGACCTTGAGAACGTCGGAGGGCTTCTCGATGCGGCGATCCGCTATCTGAGAAATGTGGATAAGACCGTCAATGCCGGGGATAACTCTTGCGAATGCACCGAAATCGGTAAGGCTGACTATCTCAGCGTCGATAACGGTTCCCTCGGGATAGTTCTTGCGAAGGATCTCCCACGGATTGTCCTCGTCTTTTCTGTAGCCCAGAGAAATCTTTTTCTTCTCGGGATCGAGAGCCTTTATGTAGACATCGATAACGTCGCCGACCTTCAGGACATCCGACGGATGCTTGATGCGCTTCCAGGAAAGCTCGGAGATGTGAACCATTCCGTCCACGCCGCCGATGTCGACGAATGCACCGTAGTTGGTAAGAGACTTGACGGTGCCGGTATACTTCTGACCGACCTCAGCCTGTGCCCAGAAAGCTTCCTCAGCGGCCTTTCTCTCCTCCTTGAGTACGGCACGGATGGAGCCGACAGCTCTTCTCTTGTAGTTGTTGACCTCGATGATGCGGAACTTGACGTTCTTTCTCAGAAGGCTGTCAAGAGACTCGCTGCGCGATGCGGTTGCAAGAGAACCGGGGATGAAAACGCGAACGCCGTCGGTAACAGCGATAACGCCGCCCTTGACAACATCGGTGACAACGCCTTCGAAGACCTTATCGGTCTCAGCCGCGTCAGCGATATCGCGCCATGCCTGCATAGCGTCATAACGGCGCTTGGAAAGCATAACGGTGCCCTCTGCATCGTTGGTCTTCATGATGATAAGACCGATCTCGTCGCCTATCTTGAGCTCCTTCTTCGGGTCAGCGGCAGGATCTGCGCTGTACTCGTCCATGGGGACATAGCCGGCATGCTTTCTGCCGATGTCGACCTGGATCTCTGTGGGCGAGAAGCCCATGACGATACCGGTGACCTTCTGGTCGTTGTTCATGCTGTTGAGAGACTCCTCAAGAGCCTTGGAGAAGTCCTGCTCGTCTGCTTCTTCGGAAGGCACCTCCTCCGCCGGCTGTGCGGAAGCTGCGCTCTCCTCGAGCTCACCGGCAGCCGCCTCAGCGACATCGGTCTTACGCTCGACTGCGCCTTCCTCAAGCTCTTTGGATTGTTCGTTAAGAATTTCGGACATGTTACAAAGTACCTCCTTTATTATGCACGCAGGGGTTGATGCCCCTGCAGTAACGCCGACAACATCGCAGGCGGAGAAATCGATATTTTTAACATCCGCTGCGCGCTCCACAAGATAAGTCGGGCAGTTTTTTTCGCACACTCCCTTGAGCTTTGCCGTGTTGGAACTCTGCGAGCCGCCGATGATAATCATCATATCGACGCGCTGCGACAGCTCGGAAGCCTCTTTCTGCCTATCCTGCGTAGCATTACATATTGTATCAAAAACATTTGCATTTGTACATAGTATTTTTATTATTTTTAGGGATTCCTGCCATTCTTTTACGCTGAAAGTGGTCTGTGAGACGACCGTTATTTTCTTCTCGGAATATTCCGGATGATTTTCGAAATTTTACGGAGTTCTTCGACGTTGCGGAAAGTGAAGCACTCGCCGCGGCAGTGACCCATAATGCCGATTACCTCGGGATGACCGCTGTCTCCGGCGATGAGCACGGGGATATCGGGCGATGAATTCTCGCCCACTATCCTGTGTATTTTCTTGACGAACGGGCAGGTCGCGTCGCAGATATCGGCGCCCGTAGCCTCAAGGCTGCGATAGACACTCGCGCCGACTCCGTGAGTGCGGACGACGACGGTAGTATCGGCGGACGCTTCTATGGGCGAGTTTATCACCCTAACACCCTTTTTCTCAAGATCTTCTATAACGACCGGGTTATGTATCAGGGGACCGAAAGTAGCGACTTTTTTTCCGCTGTCAACGAGCTTATATGTCATCTCGACCGCGCGGTTGACCCCGAAGCAGAAGCCCGCCGTTTTTGCAACCTCAATCCTTTTCATGACCCTTTTCAAGCAGCTCCCCTATCTTGCCCATGACAAGTCTGGAAGCGTCCTTTATCTCACTCATATTTGATTCGTCCGTAAGTCCAAGCTCCTCATAGGGAATGACCTCGCCGAAGCGGACGGTTATCTTCTTGCGGAACTTGCTCTTGCCCTCAAAATAAATGCATGCGGGCAGAACATCGGCGTGGGTGGCCTTGGCTATAAGCGCGATGCCTGCTTTGGGCGGCAGCATCTTGCCGTCGGGATCCTTGGAGCGCGTGCCCTCGGGGAATATGCCGAGAACCTTGCCTCTTCGACAAGGCGGATAGCATAGTTGAGCGAACGCTGGTCGCCCGTTCCGCGGCTTATCGGGAACGCATTCAGGTGGCGCAGCATCCACGAAGCAAGCTTATTGAGATTGAACAGCTCGAGCTTCGCCATGTAGTGGATCTTGCGGACTCTCGCCGCGGCAATGAGACCGGGATCGTATGAGTTGCGATGGTTCGAGGCAATTATAAGACTGCCCGTTTTCGGCACGTTTTCGCGTCCGATATACTGCGTCTTGAAGACAATCTTTGCGAGCGGATGAAACATCCAAACGAAAACGTCATAAAATTTTCTGTCTCTGGTATCGTTGTAGTTAAACGCTTTACCTTTAATCTTCGGTTCCATCAAAGATTCTCCTTAATAACATTTTTTATTTTCTCTATCGACTCGTCGAGCGAAAGCTCCGTCGTATCGACCGTTATGGCGTCGGGCGCGGCTCTGAGCGGAGCGATAGCCCGATTGGAATCATTATAATCCCTTTGCTTCATTTCTGCAAGCACATTTTCGTATTCGACCTTTTCGCCCTTTTCTATGAGCTCTTTATAGCGGCGGCGCGCACGCTCCTCGGCGGAAGCGGTGAGGAATATCTTGACCTGCGCATGGGGCAAAACAACGGTTCCGATATCGCGCCCGTCCATGACGCAGTCGTTTTTGGCGGCGATATCCTGCTGGAGACCGAAAAGGAACTCGCGGACTGCGGGCACCGCCGAGACTTTCGACGCCGCCATGGACGCCTCGGGCGTCTGATAAACGCCGAGACATTCTCGCCGTTTAAAAACACTGCCTGCTCGCCGTTTTCATATTGAGCTCAACCGATATACCTTGACGCTCTCGGCGATAGCCTCGGGGTTTTCAAGGTTGACTCCGCGGCGCAGTGCGTTGAGTCCGACGGTGCGGTAAAGCGCGCCGGTATCAACATAGATAAAGCCAAGCGCCTGAGCCGCGCGGCGTGATATTGTGCTCTTGCCCGCTCCTGCGGGGCCGTCGATTGCAACATTTATTGACATAGAGATTTTCCTTTCGTGCTTTCTTTATTGAGCCGCACTCTCTCCGGCAAGATGTCCGGTCGAGAACGCTATCTGCAAATTGAATCCGCCCGTGTAGGCATCGACATCTATAACTTCGCCCGCAAAATACAGACCGTCTATGAGCTTCGACTGCATCGTTTTCGGGTCTATCTCCGAGGTCTTTACGCCGCCGGAGGTGACAACCGCCTCTTCGATCGGGCGAAAGTCAGTTACCGTAACAGTGAAATGCTTGAGCAGATAAACGAGCTTCGCGCGCTGTTCGCGGGTGACGGAATTGACCTTTGTGTCCATGGGTATGCCCGAGAGAGAGACTATGACGGGCACGAGCTTTTTGGGGAGCAGGAAGTTGAGCGCATTTATGAAATTGCGGTTGTTGTTCTCGCTGAAATCGCGCAGGACGCGCGCATCGAGCTGCTGCTCCGAAAGCGCGGGCTTGAGGTCGATAACAATTTTATATCTCCCCCGTTCCATCTGACGCATATGCGAGCTCGCGGAGAGTATCATCGGGCCCGACACGCCGAAATGAGTAAACAGCATCTCGCCAAAATCGGAATAGATGTGCTTCCCGGTTTTTGTATCCTCAACGGTTATCGAGACATTTCTCAGCGGCAGTCCCTGAAGCCGCGAGCAGAAGCCTCGTGCGCTTCAAGCGGAACGAGCGACGGCTTTATCGGGGTCACGGTGTGTCCCGCCTGTCTTGCGAGTTCATATCCGTCGCCGGTTGAGCCGTCTGGGGATAAGACCTGCCGCCGGTGGCGACTATCACCCTGTCGGCATATATCCGCTCGCCGGAATGAAGTATCGCGCCGCGGACTTTGCCGGACTCGATTATAAGTTCCTTTGCCCTGCCTGTCGCTATATCAACGCCCGCGTGCTTCGCCGCGAAGAACAGCGCGTCGACTATATCAGAAGCTCTGTCCGACTCGGGGAAAACGCGGTTGCCGCGCTCGGTCTTGAGCGGCACGCGCTGAGACTCGAAGAAATTCATTGTATCCGCTGGCATGAAACGTGAAAACGCGCTGTAAAGAAATCTGCCGTTGACCGGCACAGCGAGATGAGGGCATTGAGATCGGCGCAGTCATTTGTGACATTGCATCTGCCCTTTCCCGTTATCATTATTTTGCGGCCGACTTTTTCGTTGCGTTCAAGCAGAACGACTTTGCCGCCGTTTTTTGCTGCGGTGACGGCCGCCATAAGTCCCGCCGCTCCGCCGCCTATTACAAGCACTTCAGGCATAATTTACCTCTTCTTGAAAAAATTACTCGTCCTCGTGGGTCTGATATATCTGATACTCGTCCCAGATATTTTCGAGCGAGCTGAGATTGCTGTAGACCTCGCCGCTCTTTTCGCTCGCCGCCGCCGCTATCACGCGTTGATAAGCTCAGCGGAGCAACGAGGGAATCGACGAACGAGACCATGCTGCTGCGCGCGAGGAGAAGATGGGTCGCGAACTGCGCTATCGGCGAATTTTCGCTGTCGGTGACGGAGATAACCGTCGCTCCCCTGTCGGATATAAAGCGCAGCATATTTATCGTCTGCTTTGAATATCTCGGGAAGCTTATCGCGATGCAGACATCGTCCTTGTTGATTCTGAACGCCTGATCGAACGCCTCGCCCGTTCCGGCGGGTTCAATAAGGGTCACGCTGTCATAGACAAAATTGAGATAGAACGCCGCAAAGCTTGCAAGCGACGCCGCACTGCGCACGCCGAGGACATAGATATGCTTCGCACGGTTTATCGCCTCGACGCTCGCGTTGAACGCCTCGCGCGAAATGCTCTCGCGGGTCGCCTTTATCGTATCGATATCGGAAGAAAACGCGTGTTCGAGCATATCCTCGCCGCCCGCCGCCTCCATGCGCTGAACGCTCGTCAGTCTGCTCTTGACTACCTCCTGCAGGGTCTTCTGAAGCTGAGGATAGCCTGAAAAGCCGAGCTCGGACGCGAATCTGACGACAGTCGATTCGCTCACGCCGACCGCGTCGCCGAGCTTCGCCGCGGTCATGAACGCCGCCTTGTCGTAGTTTTCGGTTATGTAGTCGGTTATCCGCTTATGTCCCTTGGACATGGAAGAGTAACAGCCCTCTATTTTTGAAAGCAGCTGTTTTGTCATATTGGATATTCACCTTATTCCGTTTACATATGTAACATGATTTTAGCATACAGCCACATAAAAATGCAAGACGGCAGAGCAAAAATTGCAGGGTTTCCTGCATTTTCTTAAAAGCATTGACTTAAAGCCCAATTTTTTTTATAATCTATTAGTCTATTACTTCTTAAATAAGGAGCTAAAAAATGAAGGATTCATCATTTCTTTGGTATGACAAGCCCGCCTCCGTCTGGACTCAGGCGCTGCCAATCGGCAACGGAACGCTCGGCGGCATGATATACGGCAAAGTAGAGGAAGAGACCGTCTCTTTGAACCACGACGAGCTTTGGACGGGGCACCCGAAGAACACTATACGCCCCGGTTCGCTCGAAGCTTTTCAGAAAGCCCGCGCACTCGCGCTCGACGGAAAGCTGCGCGAGTCGCAGGATATTATAGAATCCGACTTCATGAGCACATGGAGCCAGGCATACCTGCCCTGGGCGACCTCGTTCTGACATTCGACGGCTCCGACCGCAAGTCAGATTATATCCGCTCGCTCGATCTTGACACGGCGATCGCCTCTGTCAGCTACAGGCAGGGCAAGCGCATCATGCGCCGCGAGCTGTTTGCGTCGCATCCCGATAAAGTTATCGCAGTCCGCCTCATCTGCGAAAACGGCAAGTTTGATGTCAACAGCGAGCCTCAAATGCCAGCTTCATCACAAAGTCAAGTCGCAGAGCGGTCTGCTCGTCATGAGCGGCGAAGCGCCGAGCGAGCACAACACGAACGGTCAGTCGGATAAGCAGAGCTATTCGAAAGTCGACAGCGAGCGCGGTATGCTCTTCACCTGCGCCGTGAAAGCCGACACGGACGGCAAAAAGCATATAAGCGGCAAGGGAATAGAGATAACCGGCGCGACGGTCGTCACGCTCTATCTCACCGCAGAGACGAGCTTCAACGGCTGGCAGAACAACGCTTTCACAAACGGCAAGCCGCACCTTGAGCCCTGCATCGAGAGACTCTCGAAGAATTTCGATTACGAAGCGGTCAAGTCCGCGCACATCGCCGACTACCGCGCGCTCTATTCGAGAGTTGAGCTCGACATAGGCTCGAACGGCAAAGACAACATACCGACCGGCAAGCGTCTGCGCAATTTCAAGAAAGACAAGAATGACATTGCTCTCTACACCCTGCTGTTCAACTTCGGACGCTATCTCGCGATATCCTCGTCGCGCCCCGGCTCGCAGCCATCGACGCTTCAGGGCATCTGGAACGAGAAGCTCTGCCCGCCGTGGCACTCAAACTACACTGTAAACATAAACACCGAGATGAACTACTGGCCCGTTCTCCCCTGCGATATGCCGGAGGTCAACGAGCCGCTGATAGAGATGGTGCGAGATCTGTCCGTCGCGGGCGAGCACACGGCAAAAGAGATGTACGGCATGCACGGCTTTGTCGCGCATCACAATGTTGACATCTGGAGAATGACGACCCCCGTCGGCGGATGCGCCGTATGGGCATTCTGGCCGATGTCGCCCGGCTGGTTCTGCGAGCATATTTTTGCCCACTACGAATACACCATGGACGAAAAATATCTGCGCGAGACCGCCTATCCGATAATGAAAAAGAGCGCGGAATTCTACTGCGACTATCTCGTTGAGGACAAGGACGGCTATCTCATCGCCGCGCCCTCGACCTCGCCCGAGAACAACTTCGTCTTAAACGGCAGCAACTGCGCCGTTTCACAGACGACGACAATGACGATGAGCATAATCCGCGAGCTGTTTGAAAACTGCATCAAGGCTTCCGATATCCTCGGCGAGGACAAGGAGTTTGCAGAAATTCTCAAAGACAAGCTCGACCGCATGCTGCCGTTCAGAATCGGCAAAAAGGGTCAGCTTCTCGAGTGGTACAACGAAGAAAAAGAATCGGAGATACACCACCGTCACTGCTCGATGCTCTACGGTCTGCACCCCGCGCATCTGATAACAGCAGACGGCACGCCCGAGCTTGCGGACGCTTGCAGACGCTCACTCGAAATAAGAGGCGACGACGGCACGGGCTGGAGCCTCGGTTGGAAGATAAACTTCTGGGCGCGTCTGCGCGACGGCAACCACGCATTGAAGCTATTCGATCAGCAGCTGAGGTTCAAGGCTTCGACCGGCATGAACTACTCCCACGGCGGCGGCACATACGAAAATCTCTTTGACGCGCACCCGCCCTTCCAGATAGACGGAAACTTCGGCGCGGTCAGCGGAGTCTGCGAGATGCTGCTCGACTGCTTTGACGGAAAGATTTATCTTCTGCCCGCTCTCCCCGACAAATGGAGCGAGGGCAGCGTCCGCGGTCTGCTTGCAAAGGGCAACATAAAAGTCGATATGACCTGGAGCGGCGGCAAGCTCACCTCGTATTCCCTCACCGGCAATGGCGAGGCGCACATTGTATACGGCGGCCAAGAGACAGTTCACAGGCTCGACGGCGGCACGCTGACAGTTGAGCTTTAAGGAGTTGTAAAATGAAATTCGACCTCTATGATTTTGACAAGACCGTTTTCCCCGTTGACTCGGAGAGCGTGTTCTATCTCTTCTGCCTTGTCAGGCACCGTGGCTGATAGTCATTCTTCCCTATCAGCTCGTCTGCCTCGCCTGCTTCTTTTTGAAGATAGGCGGCGACAAGATGAAGGGGCAGATTCTTCTGCTTTCTGCGCTTTGTGAACACGGAAAAGATGGTCAAAAAGTTCTGGGAGAAGAACGAAAAGAGAATATATCCGTTCTTCCGCCCGGAGAACCGCGATCTCCCCGCAGTCGTCTGCTCGGCGTCGCCCGAATTTCTGCTGCACCCGATATGCGAAAAATACAAGGTGCACACACTCATCGCCACGCGCCTTGACCCGCACACGGGCAGAATGACCGGGCTCAACTGCAAGGACAGCGAAAAGGTAGTGAGGATAAACGAAGCCATGCCCGACGCGAAATTCGAAAAAGTGTTTTCGGATTCTCTCAAAAGCGATGCGCCGATATTCGCGCTCGGAGAGATAAACTATCACGCAGTGAGGGGTAAACTGACGCGCATAAAATAAGTTTCAACACACTGGAGATGTAAAAATGATAATAGACAGCCACGCACATATATACCCGGACAAGCTCGCCAGAAAGGCGGCGCGCAGCATCGGCGATTTCTACGACATCGACATGGACCTCGACGGCACGGTCGACATGCTTCTCAAGGTCGGCGACGAAGCGGGAGTTGACAAATTTCTTGTTCACTCTGTCGCGACGACACCGCACCAGGTGCGCTCAATAAATTCATTCATTGCAAAGAGCGTATCGGAGCACCCCGACCGATTCATCGGCTTTGCGACGCTCCACCCCGGATGTGGCGACGAGATACCGGAAATCGTTGACGAAGCGATAGAGCTCGGACTCTCGGGAATAAAGCTGCACCCCGATTTTCAGGAGTTCGACATAGACGCGCCTGAAGCGATGCGCATGTACGAAGTGCTCGAGGGCAGACTGCCGATACTCTTTCACACCGGCGACTACCGCACGCAATATTCAAAGCCGACGAAGATAATAAAAGTCCTCGAAAAGTTCCCAAATCTAGACATAATCGCGGCGCATTTCGGCGCATGGTCGGAATGGGGCTACGGCTCAAAAGAGCTCTCGGAGGCGGGAGTATATGTTGACTCATCGAGCAGCTTCTATGCAATGAGTCCGGAGAGGATAATGGAGATGATTCACATCTTCGGCACGGACAAAATTTTCTTCGGCTCGGACTACCCGATGTGGAACGTCAAAAAGGAGCTTGAAACATTTATGTCTCTGCCGCTGAGCGACGAGGACAGGGAGAAGATACTCCACAAGAACCTTGAAGGTCTGCTGGCGAAGTACAAAAGATAAAAATAAAACCAGCCGCAAGTTTTTACGCTTGCGGCTGATTTTTTGATTTTGATTATTCGACGTAGTCCCTGAGCTTCTTGCTTCTCGTCGGGTGACGGAGCTTGCGCAGAGCCTTTGCCTCGATCTGGCGGATACGTTCACGGGTGACGTTGAACTCCTTGCCGACTTCCTCGAGGGTGTGAGGATGGCCGTCGGTGAGTCCGAAGCGCATCGAGAGCACGCGCTCCTCACGGGGAGTGAGAGTCTTGAGCACATGGGCAAGCTCCTCCTTGAGCAGGGTCGCCGAAGCGGCGTCTGCCGGGGCGGGAGCGTCGTCATCGGGGATGAAGTCGCCGAGATGGCTGTCCTCCTCCTCGCCGATGGGGGTCTCAAGGGAGACGGCTCCTGAGCCACACGCATTATCTCGCGCACCTTGTCAACGGGCATATCGAGCACCTCAGCTATTTCCTCCGCCGTGGGGTCTCTGCCGTTCTTGTGCAGCAGCTGGCTGTTGGTCTTCTTGACCTTGTTTATGGTCTCGACCATGTGAACGGGGATTCTTATCGTCCTCGCCTGATCGGCTATGGCGCGGGTTATCGCCTGCCTTATCCACCATGTGGCGTAGGTCGAGAACTTGAATCCCTTTGTGTAATCGAACTTGTCAACAGCCTTGATAAGTCCGAGGTTGCCCTCCTGAATAAGGTCGAGGAACTGCATACCTCTGCCGACGTAGCGCTTTGCGATGCTGACGACGAGCCTGAGGTTTGCCTCGGTCAGTCTGCGCTTTGCGGCGGGGTCGTTGTCGCCTATTCTGATTGCAAGCTCAATCTCCTCCTCGGGAGTGAGCAGCGGCACTTTGCCTATCTCCTTGAGATAGACCTTGACGGGGTCGTCGATAGTGATGTTCTTATCATCGGTGACTCCTGCGGTGTCAGCGGTCGGTTTGGGAGTCTCGCCCAGATCGAAGTTGACATCATCCACATCCAGCATCGACAGGTCATCGATTATCTCGATATTCTGCGCCTCGATAGACTCATAGAGCTTATCGAGATCCTCAATATCAAGATCCATGTCTACTATTACCGTGTCGATCTCCTGGGTGGTCAGTTTGCCTGCGGCTTTACCCTTTCGATAAGCTTTCACCGCCGGTCTTTTTTTCGATACCATCCATTACTTCTCTGTCTCCTTCTCTTTATGTTGCATATTGAGTCGGTCTTTTATGTCATGACCCAAAACAGAATATCAATCCTGTTTATCGGGTCTGAACAGCTTTGCGAAATCGTCGTCGCTCAGTTCGGAGGCTTTTATGCTCTCCGGCTTATTTTTTTCCTCTTTGAGTATTTTTATACAGTCGGCGCACTCTTCGACGGTGTTGCTCAGCTGAGCCGCAGAGCGGAATATGCGCTCGACTCATCCATCTCATCGGGAGTGAACTCGGACGAGAGGAAATACGGTTCGGTGTTGCCGCCCTCGTCAAGGCGCGAAAGAATGACCGAAAAGATGCGTCTGTTGAGCGCGGTAACAAAATAATCCGCAGACAGCTCGTCCTTGAGCTTGTTATAGAAATCCGGGTTCCGCATGAGCGAGGCCATCAGCGTCTCCTCCGCCTTTGCGGCGCGCAGATGCTGGGAGCGCTCCGGGTTCTTTGTGTTCTGTCCGTTTATCAGCAGGCGCTTCTGATCCTGCTCGCGCTGAGCCATGCGGCGTTTTCTGAGCCCCTCGCGCTTATATTTCACCTGCGATTCGATAGCGAGCTTGTCCACGCCGAGCTCATTCGCAAGGCGCGAGGCATAGACATCGACTTCGACGGGGCTCGGTATCCCCGCGAGCACCTCCGTCGCCGCGGAAAGATATTTCACCTTTCCGTCGTCGGTGGACAGGTCTATCCCTGACGCGCCCGAAGGAGTCTGTACTCAGTGTCGTTCGCCGCGCCGTTTATGATATCGCGGAAGCGCTGAGCGCCGTATTTTTTGATTATCTCGTCGGGATCCTTGCCGCCGGTCAGACGCAGAACTTTTATCTCCATACCCGTGGTGCCGAATATTCCGAGCGCGCGGGCGGTCGCCTTCTGCCCCGCCTCATCGGCGTCATACGAGAGGATTATCTCATCCGCATAGCGTGAGAGCAGATTCGCCTGCTCTTTTGTCAGCGCGGTACCGAGGCAGGCGACGGCATTTGTGAAGCCCGCCTGATGCAGGGCTATGACATCCATATAGCCCTCGGCGATAATAAGCTTGCCGTCGTTTCCGTTCTTTGCAAAATTCAATGCAAAGACGCCGTTGCTCTTTTTATAAACGAGCGTGTCCGAAGTGTTTATGTATTTCGGCTTCGAGTCATCGAGCACTCTGCCGCCGAACGCTATGACATTGCCGCGCGGGTCGATTATCGGAAACATCACGCGGTTGCGGAAGTTGTCGTAATAAGATACTTTTCCGTTTTTGTCGCTGCGACGCAGGAGATTCGCACTCTCGAGCAAAATATCGTCAAAGCCCTGTTCATTGAGGTGATTTTTAAGCGCGCGCCAGTCATCCGGAGCAAAGCCCAAGCCGAAGTGCGGATGGTCTCCATAGTCAGCCCGCGGTCAAGGAAATAGTTGAGGGCATGTCTGCCTCTGTCGGTAAAGAGCTGAGAGTGAAAAAAACTTCGCCGCCGCGCGGTTCGCTGCCAAAACGGCGGTGCGCTTTTTGGCGAGGGTATCGTCATAGCCGTCCTCCGGCAGAGCCATTCCCGCTCTGTCCGCAAGCTGCTTGACCGCCTCCATATAGTCGAGATTTTCCATTCGACGCACGAAAGTTATCACATCGCCGCCGACTCCGCAGCCGAAGCAATAGAAGCTACCGTTTTCGGGATAAACAGTAAACGACGGGGTCTTTTCGTTGTGGAACGGGCAGAGTCCGACAAGGTTCTTGCCCCTTCGGCGCAGGTTAACATAGGGAGAAATAACGCTCTCTATATCCGTATTTGCGCGCAGCTGTTCGAGAAAACTGTCGCTGAGTCTCATCCGTTCTCACCCCTTTCAATAATATATACGCAAAAATCCTGTTTTCCCTACAAAGTTATCAAAAATTTAAAAATTTTGCACTCGGCTTTGCATCAGATAAGTCGGCGTTAAACAAAGCGACGGCGAAAAGCGCCTTTGCACTCTCCGCCGCCGCTGCAATTTTCAATTCCTTTTTTGAAAAGTTTACTTCGTTTTTTCGTCGTTCGTCTCGAGGAGCGTATTCTCCCTGAAAAACAGCGAGATGCACCAGATGCCTGCGAGCGCCACGAGCGTATATATGATCCTCGCGACTATCGATCCCTGGCCGCCGCATATCCACGCGACGATATCGAATTTGAACAGGCCTATGCTGCCCCAGTTGAGCGCGCCGATTATTACTAAAATAAGCGATATTCTGTCGATCATTTTCTCACTCCTTTTGCGATTAGTATCGCCGGAGCGTCGGTTTTATTCGCTCATAAACGAAATTTTGCAGTCCGAAAAATATTTCCTCTTATGAACTTGTCATTTTTGTCACAGGAGTTTGACATTTTTGTAACAATGCTAAAAAATGTATAAAACCGTCTTTTTAAAAAATTGAAAGTCGACGGTATTTTTATAATACGTAATTTTACCTTTTGATTGATACGATAAGCTTTTATATGTAATAATATAGGAGGAATTTTGATGAAAGCGAAAATCGTTAAACGCACACTGAGCCTGATAACAGTTCTGGCGCTCATATTCACTCTCGCCGTGCAGGGAGCCGGTGCGATTCAGTCAGCCGATGTCAACAAATACCCCTATGTATATGTCCACGGCCTTTTCGGCTGGGGCGCAGACGAGGGAATCGACGACACGCTCCCCTACTGGGGCTCGGCATCATGCTCGCTCATGGACGAGATGAACAAGAGCCGCTATGAGAGCTACGCCGCATCCGTCGGTCCGATGTCGAGCAACTGGGACAGAGTATGCGAGCTCTACGCACAGATAACCGGCACTCGCGTTGACTACGGCAAGGCGCACTCCGAGAAATTCAACCACAGCCGCTACGGCAGAACCTACACAAAGCCCATGATTGAGGCTGGGGCGAGCCAGACGCGGACGGCAATATAAAGAAGATAAATCTCGTCGGTCACTCGTTCGGCGGCGCGACGGTCAGAACGCTCACGGCTCTGCTCGCATACGGCAGCGAAGAGGAGCAGGCGGCAACCTCGCCCGACGACATCTCACCGCTGTTCACCGGCGGCAAGGGCAACTACATAAACTCCGTCACAACGCTCTGCGCCCCGCACAACGGCACGACGCTCGCATATATCATCGACGGCATGAACATGGCCGAGCTGGGCAAAGCGGCATGCTACGCCTACGCCGGCTTAATGGGTCGCTCGAGCTCAACGGCTATGTTGACTTCCACCTCGAGCAGTTCGGTCTGACCCCCATACCGGGCGACGGCTCGACCCCCGAGAAGGCGTTCATAAAGCTTTCATGACTATCATGACCCACACCGACACCGCAGCGGACGATATGTATCCCGAGAGAGCCGAGGAGATAAACAAGCTCTCAAAGCCGGTAGACGGAGTCTACTATTTCTCCTATTCGTATCAGACCACGCGCAAGACGCTTGCGGGAACCCAGGTTCCGAAGATAAAGACGCTCGTTGTTCTGCGCCCGTCAGCCACTCTTCTCGGCGCATACTCGAAGAACCTGTTCTCCGACTACAAGATAGACGCATCGTGGCTTCCGAATGACGGACTTGTAAACGTCGTATCGGCGCGCTACCCGTTCACCGACGAGCATGAGGACTACACCCCCGACATGGAGCTCGAGACCGCCAAATGGTACGTCATGCCCACGCGCGAGGGCGACCACGGCACGGTCATTGGAATGCAGTGCACGAAGAGTCAGACACTCAGCTTCTACTACGAGCTGACCGATCTTATAGAGAGCCTGCCCGTAACGGATTGATAAACCCGCATGGAATAAATAATATGTATGTAACCCCCAATCGCAGCTGCTGCGGTTGGGGGTTGTTTTGTGGTGGAGATATAAATTTGGATTTATCTATCACTTTAGCTATAGCAAAATAAAAGCAAGTGACCAGTTGAGTTCTATAATAAAACCTTTAATAGCCGCGCCGCAGTGTTAGATAAGCCAATTGAAACAGGCGAGGGAACGGCTTGCGAAGCAAGACGCACGAGCCCGTATTGTTTGAGCGAAGCGAGTTTACGGGCGAATGTGCCGAGCAACTGATTGAGAGCCGCGAGCTGTATACTGCGGCTCGGCGTTGCGGGGGGGTACTGGGGGGATTCCCCCTGTTTTGCTTTTCTTTTGCAGGCGTTCTTTTTCAAATAAAAAGAAAATGCCGAAACGCGGAAAGTGTGAAAAGTTTGATTATAGTGGGACGCGAAGGTAGTAAGCCAATTATAAACAAATCAAAATTGTTGTATCGGCTATCGCCGATAGCGGACAGCCGCGAGGGCTGTCCCTACAAGTTGCATAGCAATAAAATTGTACAAATTTCACGGGCGGATGATATCCGCCCTACACAATCGTGTCAATTTACAATATTAAAATTGTTTGCCTGACGGCGGCTTCACCCTCACAGATCCAAAGTCCTGCGGCAAGCGGCAAAAAATCCTGCCCAAGCAGAATCGTGCGGGCAGGATATTTATTATTGCATATAGGCTTTATTGTTCGTTATCTCTCAGAAAATCTCTGACCTCGAGCAGGCTGCCGAGCTTTTTCCAAAGTATCTTCTCGGTCTCCTCGTCTGCCTGCCATAGGTCGGGCACCATTATCACGCGGCATCCGGCGTTATGCGCAGCCCACAGACCGTTGCGTGAATCTTCGAGAGCTATGCAATCCTTTGGCTTTCGCCGAGCAGCTCGCACGCCTTGAGATAGATATCCGGCGCGGGCTTTGAGCGCGTCGCCATTTCGCCGCTGACTATTATATCAAACTTATCAGTTATACCCGCGCTTTCGAGGTTGCGCAGAACGGCTCTGCGGGTCGAGGACGAGGCTACTGCGGTCTTTATCCCCGACGATTTCAGCCAGTCGAGCAGCTCATAAAGACCATATTTCACGGGAACTTTGTTGTGTTCATAAAAATTATCGGTGAATTCCCTGCCGTAGCGACGCATGGCCTTGGTATCGACATTGCTCCCGAACTCCTCGCGCCATATCTCGTCCGCGCGCTCGGCTGTCACGCCGAGGGTCTTCATGACCATATATCCCGCCTTGCCGAGTCCCATCTTTTCGCCCGCGTAGTTCCACGCCGCCATCGCAAGGCGTTCGGTATCAAACATCAGTCCGTCCATATCGAAAACAGCAGCTTTTATTTTCACAAGGACACCTCCGTGGAAATCTTCTTTGGATTCGGGCTATAAAGCGCTCGCCATACATCATGGGCATAAGCCGGCTTAATAAAAAAAGCACTTGCTAAAGCAAGTGCTTTTTTCTGGCTGGGGAATAGGGATTCGAACCCCAACAAACAGAGTCAGAGTCTGTCGTGCTACCGTTACACAATTCCCCAATATCAAACTCCGAACAGGTTTTCTCTCACCTGCGAGTCAATATTATACACACTCTCAGTCCCTCTGTCAACCTTTTTTCAAAAATTTTTCGCATGGGATGAAAGTTTTTTATTTTAGCTTTGATGAAGCGGCGGAAAAGCGGTCGACACGACTGGATTTTATTTTATGCAGATATTGATTTTTCATACACACTGTGCTATTATATCAAGGCAATGCAGGTGTAGTTCAATGGCAGAATGTCAGCTTCCCAAGCTGAACACGGGGGTTCGATTCCCCTCACCTGCTCCACCCTCCCGGATGCTATGCGTTCGGGAGTTTTATTATATTCCGACAAAAAGACCCGTCTGGGATAACCGGACGGGTCGATTTTTTGTTTTATTACACGAGAAGCATACGGTCGTTATCGAGCTCTTTGCCCGCGTTCTCTTTGAACTTGCCGAGCAGATCCTGAACGGTGAGCTTTGACCGTTCCTCCCCTTCGGCGTCGAAAATTATGTTTCCGCCGTGCATCATTATCGTGCGGTTCCCGAGTTCGAGAGCCGACTGCATATTGTGCGTTATCATAAGGCAGGTGAGATTATTCTCGCTGACGATGCTCTTTGTGAGCGTGAGAACTTTTTCAGCCGTTGCGGGATCGAGCGCGCTGTGTGCTCATCGAGAAGCAGGAGCTTCGGCGGATTGAAAGTTGCCATCATGAGCGTCAGAGCCTGTCTCTGACCGCCGGAGAGCAGACCGACCGGCTGACTCATTCTGTCCTCAAGTCCCATCTCAAGCAGGGCGAGCTTATCTCTGAAAAGCTTCTTATCGCCCTTCGAGACTCGGCTCAGCCAACCGCCGTGACCTGCGGCAAGGGCTAAATTTTCTTCTATCGTCATGCCGGGCGCGGTGCCGCGCATCGGATCCTGAAAAAGTCTGCCGATGCTCTTGGCACGCTTATGCTCGGGCATGAGAGTGATATCTTTTCCGTCGAGCGAGATGCTGCCGGAATCGGTTATAAAGCTGCCGGCGATGGCATTGAAAAGTGTTGACTTGCCCGCGCCGTTCGCGCCGATGACCGTTATAAAATCACCCTCGCGACGCTCAGGGATAGATCGTCTATCGCCTTTTTGGCGTTCGCCGTGCCGGGATTGAAAGTTTTCGAGATGTGTGATATTTCAAGCATCTGCTTTCCTCCTTCCCGAACGGGTCTGAATTCTGCGCTTTAAAAGCGGGAGCTGTTTTTTGAAATAGGGTGTTGCTATCGCCGCGATAACTATAACGGACGAGACAAATTTGAGCATGAACGCCGGCATATCAAAGCGCAGAGCGATTGTATAAATAAGCCTGAATATGAACGCGCCGAGCACCATACCGAATATCCTCAGCGGCATCTTCTTTCTGCCGAGGAACACGCCGCCGATAAGCAGGGACGCGAGGGCAATGGTCACCATTCCGGTTCCGATATCGATATTGACTGATCTCTGCGACTGGGCGAGCAGGCAGCCCGACAGCGCGGTGAACGAGTTCGCGACGCAGAGTCCGATTATTGTAGTAAACGCCGGATTGACGGACGAGGAGCGAACCATATCGGGGTTATCGCCCGTCGCTCTTATTGCGAGTCCGAGGCGGGTTTTCAGGAAAAGTCCGAGTATAACAGCAACCGCCGCGACGGCGATTATCGCCACGAAGAGCTTTGACTGTCTCGCCACTGGAGTGCCCTTGAGGAGCGCCGCCATCTTGGTGAACACAGTGTCCGTTTTATTCATATTGAGTATCGACGAGCCGCTCATGACAGCGATATTTATTGAATAGAGTCCCGTATTTACGATTATTCCGGCGAGCAGGCTGTTGATGCCCATTTTCGTCTGGAGTATCGCCGTTATAAAGCCCGAGGCTATTCCCGCCGCCATCGCTGCGGCTATTGACAGATACGGATGACCCGCTATCGCGACCACCGCGCCGACCGTTGCGCCGAGCGTAAAGCAGCCGTCGGTCGAAAGATCGCAGACATTGAGCATCGAATAGCTCAGGAACAGTGCAAGCACCGTGAGCGAGGTTATAAGTCCCAGCTCGAGCGCCGACTGGCCGAGTGAAAATATCGAATCCAAAGACATTGTGTTTCCTCTTTCCTGCTTTATTGAGCCGCCCGGGAAGCAGTGCTCCCCGGGGACTGATTGAATCTTATTTTACATCGTCGAAGCTCTCGGCGGTGGTGATGCTCTTAACTTCGGTGCACTTGGGAGCGAAGAGCTTCGAGACTTCGTCGAAGTTATAGCCGAGCTTTGCGCAGATTTCGGTGTTTATTGTTGCAGTGCCGTTATCGAACATGAGCACAGGGGTGGTTGCGGGGTCTTTGCCGTTTATCATGATATCGATTATCATATTTGCGGTCTCAACGCCGAGATTTGCGTAGTCAACGCCGTAGCCGAGGAAAGCTCCGTTGAGGGCGAAGGAATCAGCGCCTGTGTAGTGCGGAATCTTTGCGTCCGCGAAAATCTCATATATGGAGAGCTCGGACTTCATTATCGTGTTGTCGGTGGGAGTGAACACTGCCTGAACGCCGTCGGAAACGAGTGCCTTTGCGGCGAGGGTGACTTCGTCAACGGTGGTGCCGGTGCGCTCTATCACTTCAATGCCCTTGGCCTCGAGATACGCCTTCGCGTCGGCTATCGGCTTAGTCGAGGAATCCTGACCGACATCGTAGAGCAGACCGACCTTCTTTATATCGGGGTCCTTGAGAAGTATAAGGTCCATTATGGCGTTGGTGTTGAGATAATCGGAGGTTCCGGTAATCTGACCGCCGGGTGCGTCGAGGGACTCGACAAGCTTTGAGCCGAGGGGATCGCTGACTGCGGAGAACACGACCGGGATATCGCTGTTCTCGGTCTCGACTGCCGCCTGCATTGCGATTGCGACCGGGGTCGCGACGCCGACCATAAGATCGACCTTGTCAACGATGAAGTTTGAGATTATCTGATTCATAACAACTGAATCGCCGTTGCAGTTATCGTATTTGACTTCGATCTCGACGCCCTTTTCGGCGGCGACGGAAGCAAGCTGCTTTTTGATGTTATCGACTATCTGATTGAGCGATGCGTCATCGACATAGTTGCATATACCGACGGTGTATTTCTTCTTCGTATCTCCGTCCTTTTTGCCGCAGGCGGCGAAGCAGGTAACTGTGAGCATAAGTGCGAGTACAAGTGCGATTATCTTTTTCATTGTATTTCTTCCTTTCGGTAATTGATAAAAATTTTTGAGCTAAACTAAGAATCGAAAATATCACAGGCGCGGCATGCGCCAAAGTTTACTCAACAAAAACATAACTATCTCCTCCGAAATAAAAAAACTCCTGTCCCTGCAATAATGCTGGGACAGGAGATATTATCATCCTGCGGTGCCACCCGGCTTGACGCTTTTGCGTCCGCTTAGCGCGTACTGACATACGCTGACTTTTCTTCACGGAGAGTCCTGCTCCGGCGCACATACTTAAAGGATAACCTTTGTTCCGATTGCCCTTAGAAGTCCATTCAGGTTTCTTTCATTCTGCCGCAATCCCACCGCCTGCGGCTCTCTTCGAGATGAGGGAGAAATCTTACTTACCCTTCTTCAACGGTTTACTGAATTGTAACACTCTGTGCTTTTGTTGTCAACACATTTTTTCACTTTTGTTTCAAGAACCAGTTTTATTGTAGGTTATGGACGCGAAATCCGACAAAATTCACAAAATTCGCCGTCCGCTTGCTAAATGGTATGCCGCGAAGAGTGCCTGTGTGACCAAAAAGGCGAATAGACAATATATTAAATATGGGATGTCTTTGCGCGCCCGCAAAACGGACGCCCTGCAAATTTTACCCAACGGAGGCCTTTTATGAACAACGAAGATATAGTCTCGCTCATGGAGCGATACAAGAGAGAACTGCTCGAATTTGAAAAGCGCAACACGGCACCGGTATCCGCGCAGGAAAAGGCGGAACCTGAGCCCGTATCGGCGCAGCAGGAAAGCCAAGCCGAACAGGTTTCGGCGCAAGTGCAGGAAGATGCAGAGCTGTAAACGCGCCGGCGGCAGAGCCGCAAAGGCGGTTTCGGCAAAGGCAGAGGAAAACGAAGCGGTGAGCGCCGCGGCGACAGTTACAATTCAGCGGCAAACCAACGCTCAGAGGGAGAGTCAGATGCAGTTTGACGACGGCGCGGACACGGACAAATCCCAGTTCACACCCGAGCGCACGCAGGCGGCAGGGCGCGGAGACATCCCCCAGCCGCGCACGATATTCGTCGACCCGCAGACGCTCAAAAACAAAAATCTCACCTCGACGAACACCCAGTCCGCGATGCAGAGGTTCGACGAATTCAAGAGCGAGTGCAACAAGCGCGGCATCCTGCGCGTTGAGACCTACAGCTCGAACGGGCTCTATCCCGTCGCAACAGCCGAGTGATAGTATACAAAGAGATAGACGGCGAAAAATATTATATATATGATTCGCACACCGATTCGAGCGGCATACTCGACAATCTCCAGCTGCCCGCTCCCGACAAATCCCTGTCGGAGACAGAGCAGGGCTCGTGCGGGCTCGCGCCGTATGCGACATACGATATATTCGTCAGCCACCCGGGATTCATCAGCACATATCTCGAAAACGTTCCGATCTTCGACTCCACCGTTTCAATACAGTCGGTCGAAATGCTGCCGACGGTCAGCGGCGAGCAGGATCCGACCGTGATAAACGAATCGGTCTGAGGAGTGATACTATGGCAGCAGATACTCCCGTTATCCCCCAGACAATAACAGTCCACCTCGGCAGACCGAACGCGGCGGCGAGGAATGTAACTGTGCCGTTTACGGATTATCTCAAAAATGTCGCATCGAGCGAGATATATCCGACATGGCCGGAAAACGCGATACGCGCCAACATATATGCGCAGGCGTCGTTCGCGCTCAACCGCATATATACAGAGCACTACCGCAGCCGCGGCTACGACTTCGACATCACGAACTCGACCGCATACGACCAGGCATATATTGAGGGGCGCAGCGTGTTTTCAAACGTCGCGAAGATAGTCGACGAGCTTTTCAACAACTATGTTACAAAGGGCGACCAGGTTCAGCCTATTTCACACAGTACTGCTCCGGGCGCGAGGTCACCTGCGACGGGCTCTCGCAGTGGGGCACGGTCACGCTCGCGAATCAGGGCTATACGCCATACCGCATACTTCAATATTACTACGGGAACGACATCAATATAAAGACGGCGCCCGTCAAGAATATCCGCGAATCATATCCCGGCAGCTCTGCGCCTCGGCGACATATCGGAGGATGTCAGGATAATCCAGCGCCAGCTCAACCGCATCGCGCGAAACTATCCCGCCATTCCGCGCATTCCCTCCCCCAACGGAATATTCGACACGGCGACGCGCGAATCGATCAGAAAGTTCCAGAGCCTATTCAACCTCACCGTTGACGGCATCGTCGGCAAGGCGACATGGTATAAAATAAAGCAGCTCTATGCCGGAATACTGAGACTCGGCGAGCTATACAGCGAAGGACTGAAGCTGACCGACGTCGAGCGGCAGTTCAAGACTGTCATAAAACGCGGCGACCGAGGTCAGGATGTGAGCACGATACAGTATTTCTTGAACTTTATCGGCAACTTCACAAACAACATCCAGCCCCCGGCCGTGGACGGCATTTTCGGTCGGGACACATACAACAGCGTCGTACAGTTTCAGCAGCAGTACGGCCTTGCGCCGGACGGCATTGTCGGGCGCGACACATGGAACAAGCTGCAGGCTGTATATAATGATATCCTGCGAACCTTCCCCGGCGAATTTTCAATCTATGATCAATATGCGCGTTTTGCATATCCCGGCTACAATCTGCTCCGCGGCAGCACGGGCAGTGCAGTGAGAAATCTTCAGGAATATCTCCAGGTTCTCTCGCGCGGCGTCGAGAGCGTGCCGTATGTTGCGGCGGACGGCATTTTTGGCCCTCAGACGGAGGCGGCGGTCAAGGCGGCTCGACGATATTTCGGGCTGACCCCGAACGGCGTTGTCGGTCCGCTGCTCTGGTATGCGATAGCGGAATACTATTATTACAACGTATAATCCCGACAAAACGGAGATGATATACGGCGTGAAACAATTGCCGTATATCATCTTTTTCTTTTCAAGGGCGGGATATTCATATGGAAAAGCAGACTTTTTCGGGGAACTACGAAGCCGACATTGCTTCGCTCAATCTGCGGCTGCGCGTGAGCGAGAGCTTTGACCTCGTCAGCCGTCAGATAATGATCGGCAGCCACCGCGCCATGCTGTGGTTCATCGACGGATTCATAAAAGACGGGCTGATGGAAAAATCATGAGCTTCATGATGAACGCGGACGAGAAGAAGCTCAAAACTGTCGGCACAACGCGCGAATTTGCCGACGCGTTCGTGCCTATGTCGAGACCGAGGTCGTAAACGACTTCGACAGGTTCGAGACTTTTCTCTTCTCCGGCGCATTGGGTATG
>ENA-OQCP01000174-OQCP01000174.1-human-gut-metagenome-genome-assembly--contig:-NODE-174-length-26958-cov-2.501211_pt1 | contig 26958 bp, 26 predicted proteins | sample MGYA00242760_ERZ504583 | MGnify/ENA primary metagenome ERZ504583 (study PRJEB26092, sample SAMD00036308) | human gut metagenome | host: Homo sapiens | study: EMG produced TPA metagenomics assembly of...
TTGTGGTGTGGAATAATGAATGCCAGGATGCCTGGCTGGGCTGGGCTGGAAGTGCGAGATAGAACGGCAGAACAAGGAATATGCCGACAAGATTTGGGCACAGTACCGGCAGCAGTATCATGTCACCTTACCCGGGGTGGTCAGGGAGTATGCACCCGGAACCTTCTATTGGCCTTCTTCTCCGTTCGCATTCGAGGGAGAGATGTCCGGTACTACTGACGGGGACCGTCACTATTGGAGTGTCTGGCATGGTAAAGCACCCATTTCTGATTATGACAGCGAGAAATCCCGCTTTTTCAGCGAGTACGGTTTTCAGTCTTTTCCAGAGTTCGAGTCCGTCAAGCGTTATGCTCCTTACCCCGAAGACTGGGATATACGTTCCGAGGTGATGATGTCCCATCAGCGTGGTGGCGACCATGCCAACGGGCTGATTGAGACTTACCTGTTGAATGAATATAAAAACCGCGTGATTTCCGGGCATTCCTTTATATGAACCATGTGCTGCAGGGAGATGCCATCAAGACGGCCATCGAGTCGCACCGCCGCCAGATGCCGTATAATATGGGGACGCTTTTCTGGCAGCACAACGACTGTTGGCCCGTAGCTTCCTGGGCGAGCCGTGACTATTACGGACGCTGGAAGGCGCAGCACTATTATGTTCGCAAGGCCTATGATGACATCCTGATTTCTTCGGTAGTGGAGGGGGATGATTTGATAGTATATGCAGTGTCCGACCGCTTGGAGAATACTTCCGGCCGGCTGCAGCTTCAGGTCTGCCAGTTCGACGGAACCGTGGTTCATCACTGGGGCAAGTCTGTCGGCATCTCCGGTAATGACAGCCGTGTCTGTTTTTCCGCACCGCTTGCCAAGTTGCTGGAGGGGGCAGATAGAGGAACGGTATATGTCCGCGTAGACTATACGGACAAATCGGGCAGAGTGTACCATAACAACTACTGTCTGGGCAAGCAGAAGGATATGGATTATCCGAAGGTGGATTTGCAGACTGAAGTCCGTTCCATTGAAGGTGGATATGAAGTGATGGTTTCGGCAGACAAGTTTGCCCGTGCCGTATGCTTGTCCGTTGCCGACAATGAAAGTGTGTATAGCGACAATTATTTTGATGTCCAGCCGAAGGGCAGCGTGCAGGTGCAGGTCAGGACGCGATTGTCTGCCGAAGCGTTCAACGGTTCGTTGAGGCTGACTTGCCTGAACAATGAATTCTGATACTCGCCATCCGGACGTTGGCATGCTTCTTCCGTCCGGATGTTTTTTACATAAAGATAATATGCTGCTTCAGTATAGCTGATATTTGTGTCCTCAGCTGATTGGCATTGATAGGTTTAGCCATATATGCGTCGAAGCCGTTTTCCATGACCTGCTGTTCATCAGAAGCATAGGCAAAGGCGGTGACGGCTATGATGGGGACTTGTGTAGAGTATTTGCGTATTTCCCTGGTCGCTTCGTAACCATTCATCACCGGCATGTTGATGTCCATCAAAATAAGCTGCGGGTCGTATTCCCTGAACATATTCACGGCTTCCTGACCATTCCACGCATGTATCAGATTGTAGTCTTTTCGTAGGATGGACTCAATCAACCGGAAGTTGCTGTCATGGTCTTCGGCAACCAAGACGGTGATTTTCTGCTTTTTTACTTTTATAGGTTCGGTCTTGCTTTCTGCCTGCCGGATGCGGCTTGCCGGCACATAGGAGGGTGAACCAGAAGGTAGAGCCTTCGCCGGGCTTGGAAGTCAGTCCGATATTGCCTCCCATGTGCTGTACCAACATCTGGCAGATGGATAATCCCAGTCCGGTGCCTTGGGCAAAATTGTTGAGCTTGACAAAGCGGCCGAATATGCTCTCTTGTTTGTCTTCGGGGATACCGCATCCCGTATCGGATACGTAGAAATAAAGCATCTTGTCGTCTTGCAGCTTGTAGCCAAAACGGATACTGCCTTCTTGGGTAAACTTGATGGCATTGGTCACCAGATTGATGACGAGTTGAGACAAGCGGTTACGCTCGGAATGAATGTGGCATTCGGGCAGTCCGGGCTCAAAGGAGAGGGTGACATTCTTTTCGGGCGATAGCTTCAGGCAGAGCGAACTTTCCAGCTCTCTCATCACTTTGTTCAATTCAAAATCCGTATCAATGAATTCCATTGTGCCTGCTTCTATCTTTGACAAGTCCAGAATGTCACTGATGAGTTGCAGCAGCAAAGTATTGTTGTTCTCAATGATGCTGACGTATTCTTGTTTTTCTTCCTCCTCTTCGGTGGAAGCCAATATTCCGGAGAATCCCACAATGGCATTGAGCGGCGTACGGATTTCATGGCTCATGTTGGCGAGGAATGCGGATTTCAGTTTATTCGACTCTTCCGCACGGTTCTTGGCGGAAACCAGTTCCGTCTCCATCTTTTTCCGTTCGGTGATAACCAGCGAAGAGCCCACCAGGGTCAGCGGCTTATTGTTCTCGTCGTAGGTTTCTACGGCGGCCTGGGCCTCCACCCAGTCGAAGTGTTTGTGTCCGTCGGCATGATTGATGACGCGGTATTCCTCCTTGACTTTCTGGATACGTCCCTCAATCAGGTCTGTATAGGCTTGTTTCACTTTTTCCAGGTCTTCCTTGTGTATTTTGGAGAAATACTGGCTGTCGGGTACGGACAGCTGTTCATCGTCCATGATACCGGCATTATTGCTGAGCTCTATCGGCTTGTTGACATCGCAGAGTATGGTGTGTGTCCGGAGGTTCCATTTCCATGGTACGATGTTGGCAACGTCGAGTGCCATGGAAAGTTTCCGGTTTGTCGACCTCAACTGTATTTGGGTGTGGTGCAACTCGGTGCTGTCAACGCAGAAGACGTGCATGTATTCGCCATTGTCGCTTGCCTTGACTACAATGTCGTAGAAAGTGTCTATCTTCTTGTAATAATAGGGGAAAGTTACGGAACGTTTCTCCTTCAATGCAATATTCATGAAATGGAGGAACTCGTTCATGGATTCGGGAAATAATTCGCTTCCCCGCTTGCCGACAGCCTCTTTGCGCATGATAAATCTGTCTTCGAAGAAATTGTTGACATCTATATATAAGGTGTCAGTAATGCGCCCTTTTTCATCTTTTATAAGTTTCTCATACATGTATAGGATGGGCATGTTGTTTATCAGATTTCGGTATTTGAGATTGCTGTCCAGTTGTTGCTGCTGTAATCTTTTAATTCTACTCAGTGACTGTAGGCGGAGATATTGGAAAAAGAACAGCAGAGTTATGATTGCGGCAGTGATACTGATAATGACATATTCGTACTTCTCCCAGAAGGTGGGAGGCATGTTGTAGAATATGGTACCCTTGGGGCATAGCTTCGGATTCAGGTCACGCTGCAGAAGGGATTTATAGTTGAATACGGGGGCTCCGTCGTCGGGATAGTATAACGGGATGTTGCGTGCCGGGGTACCATCCAATATCTTGTGGATGGTTTCTAGTAGCCGGGCATTATATTTCTCTTTGTTGTAAATGTAGCCGCCTACAATCCCCCCTTCTTCTTCAATACCGATGGCCCTTAGCGAAAACAAAGGGATGGGGGCGGTAGAGATGACCCGGTGGGAATTACTCCTCATGATATTGTCATGGGGAGAGCTCTTGTACAGCAGGATGAAAGATGACTCCGGTAGTATGGGGATTCACGTGGTTCAGTATATTGAAAAGGCTGTCCGTTCGGATGTCTTTCGCACTAAGGAACTGGTAATCCAACTCCGGATACTTTTCACGGATAATCTCGGACAAGTCATAGTCGTTCTGCTGGCAGATGTATGTTTCATCCCCTATATACATGACCTTATCCATTTTGGGGATGAGTTGCTTCATGAGTTGCAGGTTCTCGTTCAGGTATACACTGGATTGCATTAAGGTCAGATTGTACTTCTTCTGTAGGTCACTGATGGGAATACGCTCTGTGCGGGGCAGGGCGTGCTCGCGTATCATTGTTTCCTTAGGACCGGTATAATCCCTCTCACCACATAATATCATGGGGATATCGGGCCACTGCCGGTTCAGTTCATCGCACATGATGAAACTTCCGCATCCGATAAGCACGATAAGTTTAGGGTTCTTGTAACTCTTGAACAAGCTCTCTTTGAATGTCTCCAGTTTATTTTCCTCGTCAAGTGTCAGCATTTTCATGTGTGCGGTGTATACTCCGATGTGGCTGTTCTGTGATGCCATGTTCACAATGGAGGTGATGAAATCATTACTCCAGGGATTGGCTTCTGTATAAGTATTGATTATCAGAATATCGTCGACGTCTGTTGCGGGAGATTTTCCATATAGGGTGTCTGTGCAGGTGAACGAGCAGAGTATTGCAATTACTGTTCCCAGTATGTATTTCATATCCTTTGGACCGTTTTAATGTTTGCTATTGTGAAAATTCTTACAAATGTAGGGGTTTCCCGGTGGATAGACAAAGAAAAAGATGAATTAAGCGGGATATGGAAAATAAAGCGGAGCAACATATTGCAATGTCACTCCGCTTCTCATTGAGATGTTGAAAGATGTGTTTTCAGGAGATTTAGTTGTTTTCTTTTTTAATGTCTATGGTCATGAACCGTTCACCGTCATATAGACTTTTGACACGGATGTTCAGCCCTTTTTTCTCTTTCAGTTGTTCCGCTATATTGTCCAGCTTGAAGGAGGCCAGTCCGGTGCCCAGCGTGAGCTGGCTGTCATTGTAGGCATTGTGGCGGAATTCGAGATTGACGTAATCCGGTTTGTCGTTTTCGCCGGTGGATGCTTCATTGATGACCAGGTTCAGCATGTGCTTCTTATCTTCGTTGTTGCTGTGGTAGAATTGATATTTGATGTTCAGATACTCGCCCGTAATCCATAAATCCGTGGCGTTGATGTTGTCGTCTCCGATACTGTCTGCCTTTTCGGCAGGCATGGAGTAGATGTCTTTGGTCAGAATGTTTTCGATGTGCTTTATTTGGGCATTATATTCGTAGCCTGGAAGTTTCTCTTCCAGTTCGCGGAAGTAGATGAAAGCCTCTGGCCGTCTATTACGGCATAGTCGTGAACATAGGTTGTGTCACTGGGATATAGTTTACTGCCTTCGTCCAGTGAGAAATAGTAGTCTTTTCCTTCGATGACCTTTACCGTACCTACGGCGAACAAAGTGTCATATTTGTCATCCCAATCGTCCAGGCATGATTGCAATACAATGGCAGTCAGGAATAAAAGCATGGATGCTGCCAATGTCATTCTCAGTTTCTTCATAAGTGGTAGGTTTTAGCTCTTTTTCTGTTTAAAACTTATTTTTGTATTCAGAAAATGCGGTGAAAAGCTAAATACTGCGTAGTATACTGTTAAAGAAATAAAAGTATGATTTTCTTCTCTGCCTGATGCAGTATTTTTGCGCCGATTGCATTTATAGGGTAAACACGTGTTAAAAGAGAGAATGGAAGAACAGGAATTGGCAGAACGCTGTAGGCAAGGAGACAATCTTGCCCGCAAAGAACTGTATGAGCGCTATGCGGGACGCATGCTCAGCGTATGCCTCCGTTATGCAGGTGACCGGGAGACTGCCCAAGACCTGATGCATGACGGTTTTCTGAAACTTTTTGATTCTTTCGATAAGTTCACTTGGCGGGGAGAGGGTTCTCTGCGGGCATGGATGGAACGCGTAATGGTGAATACGGTGTTGCAGTATTTGCGGAAAAATGATGTGATGAATCAGTCATCGGCCTTGGAGAATGCACCCGAAGCTTATGAGGAACCGGAAGGTTCGTCAATAGATGTCATTCCTCAAAAGGTACTGATGCAGTTTATCAGTGAATTGCCTGCCGGCTATCGTACCGTATTCAACTTATATATCTTTGAAGAGAAATCCCATAAGGAGATTGCTCGACTATTGGGAATTAATGAAAAATCCTCTGCCTCGCAGTTGACGCGTGCTAAAGCGACTTTAGCGGCAAAAGTACGTGAGTGGATGAAAAGAAATGATTAAATGAAGGAACGTATGGAAGATGAATTGTGGTTGAAAAAGATAAAGGACAAGCTGGAAGACTATTCCGAACCGCTGCCGGTTGCCGGATGGGAGCGGTTGGAGAAGGAATTGTCCGTTTCCGGAGCTCCGATAACCGGACCGCATAGGATGATACCTTTCCGTCGCTGGGCGGTGGCCGCGGCAGCTGTGTTGCTGGTGGCGGTTTCGTCCGTCAGTCTGTGGCTGTTGCAGAGTCCGGTAGGGAATGAAATGCGGCATACGTCAGTGCCTGCTTTGGCTGTGGCTCCGGACGTCTTGCCGGAACAGACGGTACCTGCCGTACGGACTAATTCCATAGAGCCTGCCTATCGGCACATGGAAATGCATCGGCACCCAATAGGGAGGCAAGTCGCCCTTTGGTTGCACAACATATCAGAATATCGGTTGGCGATGAACAGCAGGAGGAAATGTTGCCGGTTGAAACTACAGATGAGGCTGTCGGTATTGGGCAGCAGGCGGAAGAACCGGTAGTGGAAGATACAGACCATGAAACTACAATGCAGGCAGAGGAACCGGAGAGAATAAGGGAAGACCGCTATCGTCCGTCAGGCCGGGACAAACTGCATCTTCCGGAAAAAAACAGTTCTGGTAGGGATACTAAAGGATGGGCGGTTGGCTTGTCCGTAGGAAATACGGGAGGTTTTTCATTGGCGAATGAAGGGGAAGCGAATGTGATGTCGGACTACATGCCTGGAAGTCCTATTTATGGCGGTAACGTAGATTTATCCTCTACGGCCAATGGCATTGTTACTATTCCCGACGGGCAGGAACTGGTTTTTAAGGATGGTATGCCCTATCTGCAAAGACGCGAAAAGAAAATTGCGGATATAGACCATAAACAACCGCTCAGTTTCGGTGTTTCGGTGCGGAAAAACTTGGCGAAGGGTTTCTCTGTGGAAAGCGGGCTGACGTATACCTATCTTGCTTCTGACGTAAGGTATGAGGGCAGCTCGGAAAAGATAAGCCAGAAGCTGCATTATATTGCATTCCGGTACGGGCCAACTGGAACTTTGTGGATACAAAGAACTTTACGATGTATGTTTCGGCGGGGGGTGCCATTGAAAAATGTGTGTATGGCAAGATTGGTACTGAGAGTGAGACTGTGAAACCGGTACAGCTTTCTGTCATGGGTGCTGTCGGTGCCCAGTATAACATAAGCAATAGGGTTGGCTTGTATGTGGAACCGGGAGTATCCTATTTCTTTGATGACGGTTCGTCGATACAGACTATACGCAAGGAGAACCCGTGTAACTTTACGTTGCAGGCCGGCATACGTCTTACTTATTGATGGCAGGACAGACATGTTTTTGTCCACTTTCTTGTAGATTCAGAATTTTCTTAATAACTTTCGGCCGTGTTTCTTCGTTGGTGGATGAAGGGACACGGTTTTTTATTGGTTGAGAAGAAAGAAAGTAGGTCGGGACATGCCCGGCAATATAACAAACACGTAGTAAAATAGACAAAATGAAGATTAAAAAGAAAGTAGCCTTAAGCGGGCTATTGCTTTGTTGTGCAATCACGGCAAAAGCACAAGTGTGTATTACTCCCCAGGCGGAGCAGCGTGCCAGGGAGTTGGTTTCTCAAATGACTCTGGAAGAAAAAATCGATTACATTTCCGGTCCCAAATCTTTTTATATCCGTGCTGTGCCCCGGCTTGGCATACCCGAAATCAGGATGGCCGATGGTCCGCAAGGCATACGTAACAATACTCAAAGTACCTTGTATCCTTGTGGCATCTTGTCGGCTTCGACATGGAACCGTAAGTTGGCTAGAGAGCTGGGACATGGTTTGGCCCGGGATGCAAAGGCCCGTGGGTAAGTATTCTGTTGGGGCCTGGAGTCAATATCTACCGCTCTCCTCTATGCGGGCGAAACTATGAGTATTTTGGTGAAGACCTTATTTGACGGGCGAAACAGCCAAAGAATATATTCTGGGAGTGCAGGAAGAGGGAGTCATGGCTACGGTGAAGCATTTTGCAGCCAATAACCAGGAGTGGAGCAGGCATCATGCCAGCTCGGATGTGGATGAACGCACGTTGCAGGAAATTTATTTTCCCGCGTTCCGAAAAGCTGTGCAGGAAGCAGGAGTAGGAGCGGTCATGGATAGCTATAATCCGCTGAACGGGGTGCATGCCACCGAAAACAGCTGGCTGAACATTGATGTATTACGCAAGCAGTGGGGATTTAAAGGTATCTTGATGTCCGACTGGACATCTGTATATTCCGGTGTGGGAGCGCTAATGGAGGGTTGGATTTGGAAATGCCCGTCGGTAAATTCATGACCAGGGAGATTCTTATTCCGGCAATAGAGAATGGTATCGTGAAGGAAGAGACCATTGACGCCAAAGTCCGGCATATACTCCAGACATTGATTGCTTTTGGAGCACTTGATACTCCGAGAGAAGATAAATCTATCGATAAAGACAATGCACAGTCTAAGGAAATTGCACTTGACTTGGCGAGAGAAGGAGTAGTCTTATTGAAAAATGACAACGGTACGTTGCCTTACCGGAACGGTAGAACATTGGTAATCGGGCCTAATGCCGATATTATTCCCACAGGAGGAGGAAGCGGATTTGTCACCCCTTATTCGGTAGTGTCACTCTATGAAGGTATGGTTCAGTTGAAGGGCGGCAGACAGATAGAGCTGCTGTCTGACAGCATTCTTTATAAGGATATGTCCCAACAGATTTATACGGATGGCAGTTTACGCAAAACGGTTTTAAGGGCGAATATTATAATACTCGTAATCTTACCGGAGAACTCTTTCAAGCTGCCATAGAGCCTGCCATAGACCATGCCTGGAAATACGGTGCACCGTTCGACGGCATGCCGGTAGATCAGTTTTCTGCCCGTTGGACGGGAGTTTACAAGGCTGACAAGGATGGAACTGTCAAGTTCCAGCTGGCTGGCGATGACGGATACCGTCTGTTTGTAAACGATAAGCTGATTACCGGAGATTGGGGGAACCATTCATTCAGTACCGCAGTGCATTTATGCAGGTCAGTGCAGGGGAGATATACCGGTTGCGTATTGAATATTTTGATAATGTGGGTGAGGCGACTGTCAGTTTCCAGGCAGGAATGATGGATGAGGAGCGTTTGGCCTCTTCACTGAAGCATGCCAGGAATGTTATTGTATGTGCCGGGTTCAACAGCAGTACAGAAGGTGAAGGGTTCGACCGTCCGTTTGCATTGTCATACGGGCAGGAATATCTCATTAATAAAGTGGCTTCACTTCATGATAATGTGGCTGTGGTGGTGAATGCCGGAGGTGGAATAGATTTCCGCAATTGGGGGCAGAGTGTACAAGCTATTTTGATGGCATGGTATCCGGGGCAGGAGGGTGGAAAGGCCCTTGCCGAAATCATTACGGGCAAGCTTTCGCCAAGTGGCAAACTACCAGTCAGCATCGAGGAAAAATGGGAAGATAATCCGGTATATGGTAATTATTATGACAATCGCAATGTACCTCATAAACGGGTGCAGTATGCCGAAGGTGTTTTCGTAGGTTATAGGGGATATGACCGGAACGGAAAGCAACCGCTCTATCCTTTCGGGTATGGACTGTCATACAGTAGTTTTGAATATAGTAATCTGAGTGTTGAGAAGACGGGGGAAGCCGGGTTACGGTAAGCTTTGACATCAAGAATACCGGAAAGATGGATGCTGCGGAAGCGGCTCAGGTATATGTGCGGGATGTGGAATGTTCTGTTCCGCGTCCGTTGAAGGAGTTGAAAGGCTACGATAAGGTTTACTTGAAGAAGGGTGAAACCAAGCGCGTTCGGATATTGCTGGATGAGGAAGCCTTTGCCTACTATGATGTGGAATCACATCGGTTTGTAGTGGAAAAGGGGACTTTTGAGATTCTGGCAGGTCCTTCTTCAGCTGATTTACCATTGAAGGCAACTGTTGTTTTATGATAAAATAAATATCAAAACAAGAATGGCAGTATGAAAAAGATAATAATACTGATGGTTTGTCTGTGGGGACTTGGTAACACCTTTACCTCGGCACAAACTACGGAGAAGGAGAAATTCATCTCAAGCTTGATGAAGCAGATGACGCTGGATGAAAGATAGGCCAGCTTGCACAATGCACCTACCGAGGGAATTTTACCGGACCCGACGGTGGAAATATTCCTAAAGAAGAGTATGTCCGGCAAGGCAGAATAGGCTCTATGCTGAATGTGATAGGAGTAAAGGATATACGCCGTTATCAAGAGCTTGCTTTGCAATCGCGTTTGCGCATTCCTTTAATTTTCGGACTGGATGTTATCCACGGCTATCGTACCGGATTTCCGCTTCCGCTTGCCGAGGCTGCAAGTTTCGATTTTGGCCATGATTGAGGAAGCTGCACGCTACAATGCTTTGGAAAGTGCCGCCGATGGTTTGAACTGGGTTTTTGCCCCGATGGTGGATATTTCGTGGGACGCACGTTGGGGACGCGTCATGGAAGGGGCCGGTGAGGACCTTATTATGGTTCTCGGGTAGCGGAGGCGCGTGTCAGAGGCTTGCAAGGAGACGATTTGGCAGACACGACGACTGTCATGCATGTATGAAACATTTTGCCGGATATGGTGCACCGATAGCAGGAAAGGAGTATAATAGTGTGGATATGTCAATGGGCCACTTTGCCAATTTTTATATGCCTCCCTATAAGGCGGCCATAAAGGTAGGAGCAGCTACTGTGATGAGTGCTTTCAATGATTTTAATAATATTCCTTGTACTGCCAATGATTTCTTGCTCAACCGGCTATTGAGAGAGCAGTGGGGATTTAAGGGATTTGTTGTGTCCGATTATAATTCGGTAGGGGAATTGGTGAACCACCGTTATGCTGCTGACAAGAAAGATGCCGCAGCCAAAGCGCTGAATGCTGGTCTGGACATGGAGATGGTAAGTACCTGCTACTTGACTTATCTGAAGGAGCTTGTTCAAGAAGGGAAAGTAAAGGAGAGTGTGCTTGATGATGCAGTACGGCGTATTTTGGAGAAGAAATATGAGTTGGGATTGTTTGAGGACCCTTTTCGCTACTGTAATCCGGAAAGAGCAGCCAGAATACTCAATGCACCCGAAGTCCGTAATGCTTCGCTCCGTATGGCCGAGCGTTCCGTTGTATTGCTGGAGAATAGGGAATCTGTGCTTCCGTTGACGGCACAGACGAGGAAGATAGCCTTGATAGGAGGACTCTCAAAATCCCAATACGATATGGCAGGCGCTTGGGCCGCCACTACGGACCGGAGCAAAGTGGTGACCTTGTATGATGCACTGGTCCGGAAAGGACTGGAGGTGAACTATGCTGAAGGCTATGATATGAAGAGCAATCAATTGACCGGACTGCAGGAAGCATTGCAGGCTGCTGAGGCTTCGGATGTCATTGTTGTGGCGGTAGGCGAGAGATTCGGTCAGAGTGGCGAGAAGGCTTCCAAAGTGAATATAGCCATACCCGAGGGGCAGCAGAAGCTGGTGTCGGAACTGGCAAAGACTGGAAAACCTGTCATTGCTCTTGTCATGTGTGGGCGTCCGGTAATCTTCAATGAGATAAGGGAACATGCTGATGCGGTACTGTGTACTTGGTGGTTGGGGAGTGAGGCCGGCAACGCCATATGCAATGTGTTGTGGGGAGAGTATAATCCTTCGGCTAAATTGCCCATGACATTTCCTGCACACGTAGGCAGATTCCCATTTATTACCAGAATAAGAGTACCGGTCCGTCCTACCGCATTGCAACAGACTTATAAGCATCTTATATCGATGCTTCTACTGAGCCTGCCTATCCTTTCGGATATGGGCTTTCGTATACGGATTTTGGATATTCTGATTTGAAACTGCTACCGGGCAAGGATGCAGGCGTCCATACGGAGGTGTCGGTAAAAGTGACTAATACCGGTAAGTGTGCAGGAGAGGAAGTAGTCCAGTTGTATGTGCAGGATAAGGTAGCGTCTGTTACGCGCCCGATAAAGGAGTTGAAGGGCTTCAGGAAAATTCATCTGAATGCGGGTGAAAGCAAAACTGTAGCTTTTCAGATAACTGACGATGCACTGGGATTCTATGACAATGAGATGAATTATATGGTAGAACCTGGTGATTTCGTCTTTATGGTGGGTGGCAGTAGTGATGATGTACAGCAGATTACCTATAACTTGAAAGAATAGGATTCTTGTCCTATAAATGAAAAGCAAGGCTGTCTGGAATCATATCCGGACAGCCTTGCTTTTCTGTTTTAGTTGGTTATCACATTCGTGAAATACTCTTTGAACAGTTTTTCTGCCCGTTCCAGTTGTTCCGGAGTATTTTCCTTCACTTCTTTCAATTTGTAATCCCATCCCATGGCTTCGTATTTGTGAACACCCAGACGGTGATAAGGAAGTATTTCCACCCGTTGTATCTGCTGGTATTTGCCAAGACTTTCACCCAGCAGGCGGGTGTCTTCTTCCGAATCGCTGTAACCGGGGACCAGTACATAGCGCAGCCAGAAGGGGTGTTCATGTTCTTCGAGCCAGGCAGCGGTGCGGAGTGTCTGTTCGTTGCTTCGTCCCGTCAGCGTACGGTGGCGTTCGGGATTGAATTGCTTGATGTCCAGCAGCACGAGGTCAGTCAGGCTAAAGAGCTCTTCCACCTTTTCATTCCAGATGCCTCCGTTACTGTCCAGACAGATATGGATGCCGTTCGCCTTCAGCTCCTTGAAAAGAGGAATCAGCGCTTCTGCTTGCAGGGTAGCTCACCGCCGGAGAAAGTAATACCTCCTTTCTTCCGAAGAATGCCTTTTGGCTGATAGCCATTTGCAGAATCTCTTCCGGAGTGGTGGGAGTGCCTCCTTTTACATCAATCGTATCCGGATTGGCACAATACAGACAACGGAACGGACATCCTTGCAGGAAAACGACGAGCCGGAGACCCGGCCCGTCGAATGTTCCCATACTTTCGTAGGAGTGTACATTTATCATATTACATTCTTTCGTGGAATGAACGGCTGATGACTTCCAACTGATGCTCGCGGCTCAACTTCACGAAGTTCACGGCATAGCCGGAAACGCGGATGGTGAGTTGCGGATACTTTTCAGGATGTTCCATGGCATCTTCCAGCATTTCGCGGTTCAGTACGTTTACGTTCAAATGGTGGGCACCTTTGGTGAAGTAGCCGTCCATCATGGTTACCAGGTTCTCTACACGTTCTTCCGGTGTCGGGCCCAGTGATTTGGGGACGATGGAGAACGTATTGCTGATGCCGTCCTGAGAGTCGCGGTAGCGCAATTTGGCTACGGAGCTCAAGGAAGCGATGGCACCGTTCTTGTCACGTCCGTGCATTGGGTTGGCACCCGGAGCAAAGGCAACACCTTTGGCGCGTCCGTCCGGAGTGGCACCGGTCTTCTTGCCGTACATCACGTTGGAGGTGATAGTCAGCAAGGAAAGGGTGGGACGGGCATTCTTGTAGACAGGCAGCTTTTTCAGTTCTTCGCTGAAATAGTAAACGAGGTCTACTCCCAGGTGGTCCACACGGTCGTCATTATTGCCGAAGCAGGGGAATGAGCCTTCAGTGTCGAAACCTTCGGTCAGGCCGATTTCGTTGCGGCGTGCAGTGACTTTGGCATATTTGATGGCGGACAGTGAGTCTATGGCGATGGAAAGGCCGGCAACACCGTATGCCAGATTGATGCGTGGGTCGGTATCGATGAATGCCATCTGGGCTTTCTCATAATAATACTTATCATGCATGTAGTGGATGATATTCATGGCCTCGTTGTAGACACGGGCTATTTCAGTCAGTACCTTCTTGTAGTTGGCCATAACTTCCTCAAACTTCAGTGTCTCGCCGGTCAATACGGGAATACCTTTCACCATGACAGTTCCGGTGTTTTCGCAACGGCCACCGTTGATGGCAAGCAGCAGGGCCTTGGCAAGGTTGGCACGTGCGCCGAAGAACTGGATTTGCTTGCCGATGGCTTGGTAGGATACACAGCAGGCAATGCCGTAATCGTCGCAGTTGCGCACTTCGCGCATCAGGTTGTCGTTTTCGTACTGGATGGAGCTGGTATCTACGGAAACTTTGGCGCAGAAATCCTTGAAGCCTTCCGGCAGTTCGGGACTCCACAATACGGTCAAGTTCGGTTCCGGAGAAGGACCGAGGTTGTATAGCGTCTGCAAGAAGCGGAAAGAAGTCTTGGTGACTTTCACGCGTCCGTCATTGAAGCGTCCTCCGATGGCTTCGGTCACCCAAGTCGGGTCACCGGCAAAGATATCATTGTACGACTGCATACGCAGGTGGCGTACCATGCGCAGCTTGATGACGAACTGGTCTATCAGTTCTTGCGCAAACGTCTCATTGATTTTTCCGTGAGCCAGATCGTATTCAATGAATATATCGAGGAACGAAGATACGTTACCCAATGACATGGCAGCACCGTCTTGCTCTTTGATGGCAGCAAGATATGCCATGTATACCCATTGCACGGCCTCTTGAGCTGATGTAGCCGGATGGCTGAGGTCGAGTCCGTAATATTCGCCCATAACCTTGATGTCCTTCAAAGCTTTGATTTGTTCCGCCACTTCTTCGCGTAGACGGATGCGTGCTTCGGTCATCGGGCCGGTGAGGTTGCGCAAGTCCTCCTGCTTGGCTTCAATCAGACGGTCGATGCCGTAGAGAGCCAATCGGCGGTAGTCGCCGATGATACGTCCGCGGGCATAGTTGTCGGGCAATCCGGTAAGGAATCCCAGTGAGCGGAAGGAACGGATTTCTTCGGTATATACATCGAATACGCCGTCGTTATGTGTTTTGCGGTAATGGGTGAAGATGTCTTTTACTTTATCGTCCACTTCCACTCCGTTTTCACGGCATGCTTTTGCTACCACGTTGATGCCTCCGAAAGGTTTGATGGATCGTTTCAACAGTTCATCAGTCTGCAAACCGACAATAAGTTCATTGTCCTTATCAATATACCCGGCTTTATGAGAAGTGATGGTAGATACGGTGGTATTGTCCAGTGAACGGACGCCATTGTTGTTCCTTTCTTCTTCGAGAGCCTTCAGACAGATGTCCCAGATACGTTTGGTACGTTCGGTAGGTCCCTGCAAGAAAGATGCATCCCCGGTATAGGGTGCGATGTTTTTACTGACGAAATCACTGACATTGATTTCTTTATTCCAAAGCCCATTGGTAAAGGTTTTGTTCAATTCCATAAAATTTGTTTTTGTTAGTAGGTTAGATAATGTTATCCTTTAGAGCGCACAAAAATACTGAATAAATTCCGTAATTTTATAAGAGATACTTCTCTTTTTATGTTGAACAGCATAAAATAACTATTATTAGGTAGTGAATGTCCGGGGGAGTAGAGATGTTAATACTTCTTTATATGTGGTTTATGAATTGAAACAAGAACCGAATAATAATCTGCATTATTTACAAATGATGTAGGTTTAAGGAACAGTCGTATTCTGAACCTAATTCAGTCGTATAGTGAATGCCATTCAGTCGTATACTGAATAGGGTTCAATCGTATACTGAATGTGGTTCTTTGTAAATATACTGATAGCCAGTAAGTTATAAAACTCTGTCTTGCCCTTGATAAATTTCAACAAATAGCCTAAATGCCGTTATGTTCGTTCCGTAGTGGGTATAAACAAGAATTTTGGTATAATTGCTCTGTTTTTGTGCAGAAAAGTTTGTAGAATAAAAAATGATTTGTATCTTTGCACCGCTTTAAGAGAAAAGTACTTCTGAAGAAGAAGTTTTGGAGAGGTGGCAGAGTGGTCGATTGCGGCGGTCTTGAAAACCGTTGTGCTGCGAGGCACCCGGGGTTCGAATCCCTGTCTCTCCGCTGAATTAACCGGGAAAAACCGGACAGTAAACATACAAGTCCCACAAATTCAATGATTTGTGGGGCTTTTTTTATCCCCTTGTGCCTGCCTTAAAGTATTTATCTATTAAAAACTTAATCCTACGAAGCAGGTCAGAAAACAACATAAAAAAGGCCATCTATCCCAGACAGCCAATCTTTTGTTAACCTTAAATCTAATACTATGAAAAACACATTACAAATGTACATGTTTTCCACTAACCTCCAAACCGGCAGCGGTTAATATTATATTATATAACAACCCTTAATGCTCATTAAGGCTTTATCAGCGAAAACGCAACGTGCATTTGCTCCCAACGCATCATCCGTTTGCTCGGTGTGCATCATGCATCCGGCACAGATGGATGATGCGTTTTGCAAATCCGTCACATCAACAGTCAATTCTAAAATAACCATTACAATGAAAGTAACCCCAAACAAAGGAATGAAACTCTCCGCCGAAGATGTCAGAGCCTGCCTTCAGCACCGCTTGCACCGTAGCTTGAACTATAGGTTCTACCTCGTGCTGTGCTCCCGCTACACCTTTCAGAGTCGCCTGAAAGGCGTGGAACGCTGCCGTCTCACGCCAGCCACGGTGCTGGGCTACTTCAAGGAGGAAGGGGAGGAGTTGGGGGTAGGAAGTAAATTGGTTAGTTCGGATGGAAAAATTCGTATATAATGCATAAGCCGCATCCGTCGAATATAATGAAAGGAGATGTGATGAACAATTACTAACTTATATTCGTGAGAATAGACTGATTGAGAAATATTAATAAAGTAAAGAACAAAAGATAACAAAATAGTATAGGACAGTTAAAGTACAAAGGACATTTCGGTAGCGTGGAATACGGTGAAGAAGACAATTGCTTGTTTGGCAAAGTTCTTGGTCTTAAAAAGGATTGTATTACCTATGAAGGTGAAATCATTAGTGAATTGAAAAGTGACTTTGAGGGTGCTATCCTTCATGGCATGGCAGCCGCCAACGTCTCTCCCATTCTAACTTTGCAACATGTTTTATTAATAAAAATATGCAAAATAGAGAATGTATTTCTAATACATTCTGATTATTTTAGTATATTATATATAGGGTGGTGGAGGATGAGGTGAGTCCCTCTTCCGCCACCTTATTTATTTCATTAATTTTTAGCCGATTCTAACTGTTTATTTGTATCCCCTTGGCTGGTCCCTTACCTTTGTCATGTTATCGAATTAAGAATAGACAAAGATGGAAAAAGAAATGAGCCCCATGATAACGGAGATACTGAAGAAAGGTTATCTCCTCTTCCCCATTCCCCGCCGGTATACACGGTTTGGTGTTTCTTTGTGGGATATGCCAGACCCGGATAATGGGAATGTAGACACGCATTGGACGTATGGCGGTTATGAGTATGTGAGTAATCAAAACTTCCATCCAACCGCCTGCGATGCTCCATTCGCTGGAAAAGGAAATGTGGCCGGTTGTGCGGCCAATCGTGCGTCATCGTTGCAGGTAGCGGATTTTTTGTTCTTTGTTTGCAGAAAGGTTATACGGAAGTACTCCTGCAGGGTTCGGATAGTAGTGAATCCCGTTGTGTTTTAAAGTGTTATTATTTGTAGACAGTTAATGTCTTTTTGTTGTCAGATTCATTGATTTCTATTCTCTTTTCGTATATTTGCGCCCATTAATTAAAGATTGTCACACGACTGTTCTGAAAAAAGTGTGATATTCTGATAACATATTTAAATAGGGTTATTCCTGATTTTACACTAAACTGGATAGGATTAATGGAGAATTTGAATGCAGTGATTACGGGAGTTGGAGGATATGTTCCGGACTATGTCTTGACTAATGATGAAATATCTAAAATGGTGGATACCAATGATGAATGGATTATGGGGCGCATTGGTATAAAGGAAAGACGCATTTTGCATGAGGAGGGGCTTGGAACTTCATATATGGCTCGTAAGGCTGTGAAACAACTGATGCAGCGCACAAAGACCAGCCCGAATGACATTGACTTGGTTATCGTAGCTACTACCACTCCCGATTATCACTTTCCTTCTACCGCATCCATCTTATGTGACAAATTGGGCCTGAACAATGCTTTTGCTTTTGATATGCAGGCTGTTTGCAGTGGATTTCTGTATGCAATGGAGGCGGGGGCGAATTTTATACGTTCCGGAAAATATAAGAAGGTTGTCATAGTAGGAGCTGATAAGATGTCATCGGTGATTGATTATACAGACCGCGCTACCTGTCCTATTTTTGGTGACGGTGCTGCCGCTTTCATGCTGGAACCCACCCGGAGGATATGGGAGTAATGGATGCCGTATTGAGAACAGACGGGAAAGGTCTGCCCTTCTTACATATCAAAGCGGGAGGCTCCGTATGTGCTCCATCTTACTATACACTGGACAATCGGATGCATTATATTTATCAGGAAGGACGTACAGTCTTTAAATATGCTGTGGCCAATATGGCGGATGCTTGTGAGGCGGTCATGGAGAGGAATCACTTGGCGAAGGAGGACATTGACTGGGTGATTCCCCATCAGGCAAACATGCGTATAATTACTGCAGTTTCGCAACGCTTGGGAGTATCTCCCGAAAAGGTAATGGTCAATATAGAACGGTATGGAAATACAAGTGCCGGCACGCTTCCATTGTGTGTATGGGATTTCGAGGATAAGCTGAAAAAGGGGGATAAACTGATTTTTACAGCATTCGGAGCAGGATTTGCTTGGGGGGCTATTTACGTGAAGTGGGGATACGACGGAAAAGGTTGAGGCTCTCTGATAAGATTTAGGTGTTTGTTTTTTTTCTGATACAACTTTTAGTATCTTTGCGAAACAGCAGTTTTTTATTGTGACAGAAAATTGCATGTGTTTTGTTAACCATATAGAAAACTAAAAACAATCAGCGTATTATGAACCAGGAATTATCCATGAGCCCCAATCTATTGGTGGCTGCCCTTCAAAAACCGGCTTCCGAATTTACGAAAGCAGACATTGTTTCCTATATAAAGGAGAACGACATTCGTATGGTGAACTTCATGTATCCTGCGGCAGACGGGAGACTGAAGACACTGAACTTTGTCATCAATAATGAAGCATACCTTGATGCCATACTTACATGTGGTGAACGCGTAGATGGTTCCAGCTTGTTTCCGTTTATAGAGGCCGGTAGCAGTGATTTGTATGTAGTGCCGCGTTTCCGGACCGCTTTTATAGACCTTTTTCTGAATTGCCCACACTGTCAATGCTCTGTTCTTATTTCAATAAGGATGGTGAACCGCTGGAAAGTTCTCCGGAATATACCCTGCGTAAGGCATGTCAGGCATTCACTACGGTTACGGGGATGGAATTTCAGGCTATGGGAGAATTGGAATATTATGTCATTTCTGAAAATGACGGATTGTTTCCGGCTACCGACCAGCGTGGTTATCACGAATCGGCCCCTTATGCCAAGTTCAATGATTTCCGTACGGAATGTATGTCATATATTGCGCAGGCAGGCGGACAGATAAAGTATGGGCATTCTGAAGTCGGTAATTTTACGCTGGACGATAAGATTTATGAGCAGAATGAAATAGAGTTCCTGCCGGTGCGTGCCGAGGAGGCTGCTGACCAACTGGTGATAGCAAAATGGGTTATTCGTAATCTGGCTAGCCAGTATGGATATAACATTACTTTTGCACCGAAAATCACGGCAGGAAAAGCCGGTTCCGGATTGCATATACATATGCGTATCATGAAGGACGGGCAGAACCAGATGCTGAAAGATGGGGCACTCTCTGAAACAGCCCGTAAGGCCATTGCGGGCATGATGAAGCTGGCTTCTTCCATTACGGCTTTCGGTAATACAAATCCTACTTCCTATTTTCGTCTGGTTCCTCATCAGGAAGCACCGACCAACATTTGCTGGGGCGACCGCAACCGTTCGGTATTGGTACGCGTTCCGTTGGGCTGGTCGGCAAAAACGGATATGTGCATGTTGGCAAATCCGTTGGAGACCCCAAGTCATTATGATACTACACAGAAACAGACGGTGGAAATGCGTTCGCCTGACGGTTCGGCCGATTTGTATCAATTGATTGCCGGACTTGCTGTAGCTTGTCGTTATGGATTTGAGATAGACGATGCTTTAGGAATTGCAGAAAAAACATATGTCAATGTAAATATCCACAAGAAAGAAAATGAAGATAAGTTGAAACAACTGGAACAGCTTCCTGACAGTTGTGCCGCTTCTGCCGATTGTTTGGAAAGACAGCGTGCTGTCTTTGAGCAATATCATGTGTTCAGTCCTGCAATGGTTGATGGGGTTATTTCCAAACTGCGTTCTTACGAGGATAGAACTTGCGTGCAGAGATACAAGACAGTCCGGAGGAGATGCTGAAACTGGTCGAGAAGTATTTCCACTGCGGATAGGAGAAGAAATGAGGGCATAACTCACCGCAGGTTACACAGATTGCTATAGAATTTCTGATAATCAAGAACTTTTATCTGTGTTAATCTGCGGTGATTGTGTATTTTGACACCTCTCCATTATTCCTTTGGCTTTGAATACTGGTTCTGCTTTTTGTATTTCCGATTCGAAGCCGAACCAATAACCATTTTGGGTATTGTCGTCAATGGGTAGAAAACATAAGCGGAGGCTTTCTTTGTAGTTTCCATAGATGACTTCCCAATATTCCGGTGGCATCTGGCGCTTGGTCTTGACTTTCTCTGCTGGTTTTTTCTTTAATGACATGCCTGCCTCTATCCAGGCAATGGTGACCATGATTTTATAGGCCGGATAATGCATACTGCAGAATTCATAGAGTACGAGGCCTCGCTTTTCCAGGCTCATGGGCTGGTCTATAAGATTTTTATCGATTAAAAATTCCAGAAAGCGACGTAGGAAGTCGTTGTCGTCCAGAATCAGCTTGCGGGTGATGGCTTGCCAAGCAGTTGTGTTATAGAATCCATCCAGAAGACGTGACAGTTGCCGGGCTGTTTGAAGCTCGTTGACACTGATTTCATTTGTTTGAAGCACTTCATAAGGGGGAGAGGAGAATATCGGATGCCTAGTTCTTCCGCTCTTCTTCTCATTTCTGTGCCGGGAAGTAACTTCAGGGATTCAAGTTGTATCTCGCCGGCATTGTATCCGGCAAGTGTACGCACATCTTCAAATATTTCGGATAGGCGGTATAGAGGCAAGCCGGCAATGAGGTCGGCGTGTGTTTCCATATTGGGTAGGGAACATAGGAAACGAAGACCTTGCAGTGAGTCCTCCAGGCTTCCCATCCGACGGCTTTTCTGGAGGACCGGTTCGCGCAGGCTTTGAATACCGGCCTCGAGATGGAGCAATCCTTTAGGTAGCCTTTTCAATTCATTTTTCAGCTCTTCGGATAATAGTGCAGGGTGTATTTCTAAGTGAAAGCATATGTCCGGGTTGAATTCCAGGAAAAGTTGCAGTAATTCTTTAGCACGGCGCGGATTATAATTAAAGGTCCGGTCGAGGACGCGTACGTTTTTTATTCCATGACTGTGGATAATTTGAAGGCGTTCACGGATACTTTCAATGGACAGTGTGCGCACCGGTTTTTCTTCACCGCTGACGCAGAATGCGCATGTGTTGAAACAGCCTCGGGTAGTCTCCAGTTGTACGAATGGTTTGCTCCAGTTGAAAAAACAGCTGTTTTCCGGTGGTACGAGCCGTGAAAAGTTAAGTACACGGGCTATGCCGTTGTCTATATATTGCTTTTGAGGATTCATATAGCAGAGTCCCGGAATACTGTTCCATTTTTCCGGCTGGTTCCAGCAAGACAGCCATTGGGGGAATGCTTCTTCTCCCTCTCCCCTGAATACGCAGTCGATGAAAGGTTTTTATGCAGAAAGTCTTCATTGTTTCCTAAGAATTCAGGTCCGCCCAAGATGAAGCAGCTATTGGGAAGCAATGCTTTTAATCTCGCTGTTATGTGCAACAGTTGTTCGTGGTTGAACAACCATGTTGTTGCGGCAATGATGTCGGGTTGGTGCCGGTATATTTCGTCGACAATCATCCTACGTTTTCATTGATGGTGGCAGATACGATTTCCCATTTTACGGAATTGTTTTTTGATATTTGTGCGTGCAGTGCAGGGAGTGCCAACGAAGAGTGTGCATACGAGCTATTGAGGTCTATCCAAAGAATTTTCATGTTTAATTGAGTTTCATCTTTGCAAAGATAACTGATTTTGCTTTTCGTATAAACAAAAAGGGTTATATTTGCATGACGGAAATCGAAAATAGTAGAGTGTTGGTATAGAATGTTTTTTGAAAGATGAAATATTTCTTTTGTATTCTTATTTCTATAAGGTGATAACGGATTATCTTATCACTGGCTTGATAAAGTAAGGAAGGAAGTGCTATTAAGTGTGATTGATACAGAATGCAAAATATCGGAATAAGTTTCCAGCTATTTTGAACATTTTGAGAAAGTAAACTCTTTTGTACAAGAACTGGTTAGGTAATTGATTCCTTCCTATAATGTAGGGATACTCTGTGAGGAGTATCCCTACAATTTTTTACATTGATTCCACGTTGCCTCCCTTTGAGGGGAATTGTTTGGACAATAACAAAGAAGAGGAATATTCTTTCGAATTTCCTCTTCTTTGCGGGTGGCAGATGGGACTCGAACCCACGACATTCAGAACCACAATCTGACGCTCTAACCAACTGAACTACAGCCACCATGTTAGTGCATTTCTTAAATGCGGTGCAAAGATAGGGATAATCTTTAATATTGCAAAGAATGAGACGAAATTTTTTGAGATTTCTGCATTATTTTTTCTTCTCGTAGATATCTATATTGTGCTGCTGGAGCAGCTTTCGAGAGCTTTTGATGAAGATTTCCAGGTGTTTACGAGCTTCCGGAGTTAAATGTTCTGTAGGAAAACTGGCAGGATAAAGAATGTAATTTTTTTTCTTTAGTAAGTTCGGCCGGCCGGTCCAGACCAGATTATATCCACAATAGGAAACACGACAGTATGGAAAAGGCAGAGGATTGGAGTCTGGTAGGGGCGTCTGATTCTGACCGCTGTAAGAGGGACGGATGGGTTGGGGGAGAGGATGTTTCTCCAACTGCAAAGTGAAGATAAGCGCCGTCAGTGTTGGCCTTGCTCATATTGGAAATGAAGTTTCCCAAGGAATAGACTATGATGTGCTGTTCGGTACCGTTGGTACGTAGTTCCATCGGTTGAATGACGTGAGGGTGTGAACCGATAATATGTGTTACACCTTGTTGAAGCAACCAGTTGGCCAGCTCGCGTTGCTCACGATTGGGAAGGGACTGATATTCCTCTCCCAATGCATGCAGGCAATAATGGCATCCGGTTGGCGTGCCTTGCACTTTGGATATCTTGCAGGATGGTATTCTTATCAATATAGTTTACGATATTGGGAGAGGTAGCCTTGATACCATTGGTGCCGTAAGTATAGTTGAGTAGGGCAATGCGAAAGCCGTTTCTGTTGATGAACAGGGGATAGCGTTGCCTGCGCTCCGACAGATTCTTGTAGGTGCCTGCGTAACGAATACCGGAGGAGTCGAGCAATTGTATGGTACGCTCCATCCCTTTTTCCCACGGTCCAGACAGTGGTTGTTGCTGTCAGTAAAATATCGAATCCGGCGTCCTTTATGGCTTGAAGATATTCATCGGGGGCGCTGAACATAGGATAGCCCCGATAGGGCTTGCCCCCCAATGTGACTTCCAGATTTCCTATGGCGAGGTCTGCCTGGGATATTTGCTCTTTTATGAGGGAGAAGCAGGAGGAGTAGTCATATTTTCCTTCAGATACATGTGCTGCGTCTATTTGTGCCTGGTGCTGCATCAGTCACCGACAAATAATAGCGTAATCCTTTCCTGGGAGGAAAGGATTACGCTATACAGTAAGACAGCAATGAAGACGGCGAGCGTTTTCATTACGTTGTTATTGGTAGATTGCTTTCTTGCCGGCAAGCAATGTATTCTTCATAAGGGAAACGATGGTCATCGGACCTACGCCTCCCGGTACGGGGGTAATGAATGAACATTTAGGAGCTACTTCATCGAATTTCACATCACCGGTCAACTTGAACCCGGATTTCTTGGAGGCATCGGGCACACGGTAGTACCTACATCAATAACGACAGCACCTTCCTTGACCATTTCCGCCTTAACAAAGTTCGGTTGTCCCAACGCAGCAATGATGATGTCCGCTTCCTGGCATTCCTTTACCAGGTCTTTGCTGCGGCTGTGGCATACGGTTACTGTGGCGTCGCGGGATAAGCTTTCTGCATCATCAGGGCAGCCATGGGTTTGCCGACAATGTTACTGCGTCCCAATACCACGCATTTCTTGCCTGAAGTTTCTATCTGATAGCGCTTCAGCAGTTCAAGGATACCGTTGGGGGTAGCGGATACATAGCAGGGAAGACCAATGGACATCCGTCCCACATTGATGGGATGGAAACCGTCCACATCCTTACGGTAGTCGATGGTTTCAATCACCTTTTGCTCAGAGATATGTTTGGGCAAGGGAAGCTGTACAATGAAACCGTCCACATCTGCATCCTCGTTCAATTCGCGTACTTTGGCAAGCAGTTCCTCTTCGGTAACGTCTGCCTCGTAACGGATAAGGGAGGACTTGAATCCGCAAACTTCGCATGCTTTTACTTTGGCGGCAACGTAGGTTTCGCTACCTCCATCGTGTCCTACAAGAATGGCGGCCAGATGCGGGCGTTTACCCCCACGAGCCACTATCTCGGCTACTTCTGCTGCAATCTCTTGCTTTACTTGCTCTGAAATTGCTTTTCCATCAATCAGTGTCATAGGCTATTATCTTATCTTTTTAATTTCGGCATCATCTTGCCCATCTTGCTGCCAGTGACCATCTTCATCATCTTGCGGGTCTGGTCAAACTGTTTCAGCAGGCGGTTTACTTCCTGAATATTCGTACCGCTACCTTTGGCAATGCGCTGGCGGCGTGAACCGTTCAGAATGGCCGGATTGCTGCGTTCTTCCGGAGTCATGGAGTAGATGATGGCTTCAATGCTCTTGAAGGCATTGTCGTCAATGTCTATATCCTTGATGGCTTTGCCTACGCCCGGTATCATGGAGGCAAGTTCCTTCAAGTTACCCATTTTCTTGATTTGTGCAATCTGGCTCAGGAAGTCGTTGAAGTCGAACTGGTTCTTGGCAATCTTCTTTTGCAGGCGTTTGGCTTCTTCCTCGTCATATTGTTCCTGTGCACGTTCCACCAAAGATACGATGTCACCCATACCGAGAATACGGTCGGCCATACGTGAGGGATGGAACTGGTCGATGGCATCCAGCTTTTCACCGGTACCTACAAACTTGATGGGCTTGTTTACCACCGAACGGATAGAAAGGGCGGCACCACCGCGGGTATCACCATCCAGTTTGGTCAATACTACACCATTGAAGTCGAGCCGTTCGTTGAATTCCTTAGCGGTGTTCACTGCATCCTGACCGGTCATTGAATCCACTACGAACAGAATCTCGTCCGGATTGATGGCCTTCTTGATGGCGGCAATCTCGTTCATCATCTCCTCATCCACTGCCAGACGACCGGCTGTATCGACAATTACAAGGTCGTAACCTTTGGCTTTGGCTTCTTGGATGGCATTTTGGGCAATGGCTACCGGATTTTTGCTGTCCGGTTCCGAGTACATCGGTACGTCAATCTGTTCAGCCAGTACACGCAACTGCTCGATAGCGGCAGGACGGTACACGTCACAAGCCACCAATAACGGCTTTTTGTTCTTCTTGCTCTTCAGCATGCGGGCCAGCTTTCCGGAGAAAGTTGTTTTACCGGAGCCTTGCAAACCGGACATTAGGATAATGGCAGGCTTGGAGTCGAGGTTTATTTCAGAAGTCTCGCCGCCCATGAGCTGGGTCAGTTCATCGTGCACGATTTTTACCATCAGCTGGCTGGGCTTAACGGCTGTCAGCACGTTTTGTCCCAAGGCTTTTTCCTTAACGGTATCGGTGAAGTTTTTGGCTACCTTATAGTTCACGTCGGCATCCAAAAGTGCCTTACGTACGTCTTTCAGGGTTTCCGCAACATTGATTTCGGTGATTTGCCCTCACCTTTCAAAATTTTAAACGACCTTTCAAGTCTCTCGCTTAAATTATCGAACATAGTATCTAATTACAATTACTAAATTACAAATTACTCTTATTGAGGCGCAAAAGTACAAAAAATCCCTTTAACTGCCTTCTTTTGAAGCAGAATATTATTGAAGACTTGCAGCGGGATGGGCGAAAAGAATGGAAGTGCCGGTCAAGGCACTGATAATCATCTATATTATTCTGTTTTTTTAGTTCTTTTTGCTTACTTTCTATTGATAATGTCTCTGGCGCAGGGTCCCTCGTGGTTGGGATATCCCGGTACGTGGCTGCGCCATCTCTTGTCGGCTTCAACTTTCAGGCTTCGGTAGTCGTCCTGTGTGCGGTGGATGTAGTCGTCCAGCAGTGCCCGGTGCTCGGCCAGAATCTTTGAGTATTTGGGGTCATGGGCAAGGTTTCGTCTTTCTCCTTTATCCTTCAGCATATCATACAGTTCTTCCCCGTTGCCTTCCAGATAGTGTGTGTATTTGTATCTGGGACTGCGTATCATCCGTCCCGGGCTGACGGTCACTTCGTATTCACTGTGCCATTCGGAGGCTGCATAGGGGTGCTGTCTCTTTTGCTTCTCGCCTTTCAGAAAAGGGGCAAGGCTGATGCCGGGCTTGGAGGAAGGCACCGGAATGCCTGCCAGTTCACAGAGAGTGGGCAGCAGGTCGATAGTGGGTTGGGTCAGTAAATCTTCCACCGGCTTTTGACGGGGATGAATACCGGGACCGGCTATGATGAAGGGCACATTTGTCATTTCTTCGTAAAAGCTGACCTGCTTGGTTACCATGCGGTGTGACCCCATTCCGTCTCCGTGGTCTGCCAGTACAATGACAATTGTATTTTTTCCGGCGGGAGTGGAGTAGAGGCTTCCAGTACACTCTCTATCTGTCTGGCCACTATCCGCGTGTAATGCTGGAAGGCAGCGACGTAGTGCCGGTAATTGTCCTCATTCCAGTGGGCGGCTTGCATCATCCTCCGGT
>ENA-OQCP01000175-OQCP01000175.1-human-gut-metagenome-genome-assembly--contig:-NODE-175-length-26922-cov-2.553051_pt1 | contig 26922 bp, 40 predicted proteins | sample MGYA00242760_ERZ504583 | MGnify/ENA primary metagenome ERZ504583 (study PRJEB26092, sample SAMD00036308) | human gut metagenome | host: Homo sapiens | study: EMG produced TPA metagenomics assembly of...
CCGGCCAACGACCTGTAGCAAATCATACAGCCGGTGGCCGGTTTGCGCTATGATATCCAAAGTATAACAGGAGAGCCGCAGACAGTACGGATGAAAGTCGTGAAGCAAGATGAATTTTTTGGATTATCATAAATAGCACGACTTTTTGACCGACAACACAAATTTTTGCACCCTTATTCCGTGGGATTCCCTTTATAATTAAGAGCAGAGATCAAACGGAAAAAAGGAGATGTGGATGATGCAAGCAACAAACCTGAAAACGAATCATCTGACCCAGCCTCTCGGCATAGATGCCGGGACGCTGTTTTTATCGTGGCAGTGCGCCGAAGGTGTGCGCCAGACCGCCTACGAAATCGAAGTGACCGCCGGAGCTGAAACACTGTGGGCAAGCGGAAAGATCTTGAGCAGTGTGATGCACACCGAAACGCCCACCCCTGTGCCGCCCAAGACGCAGGGACAGTGGCGCATCCGGCTGTGGGATGAAAACGACCAGCCCGGTGCGTGGAGCGAAGCCGTCTTTGAAACGGGTCTGCCCTTTGCCGACTGGCAGGGCGTGTGGGTCTGCCCGGAAACGGAAGAGCCGGATATCGACTGCACCGATGCAATCAACGCCTTTGCAAAACCCAACTGGGAGCAGAAGCAGGCGGCGCTGGAAGCCTCCGGCAAAGGCAGGCGCAGCCGTATCAGCCCCACCGTCCGGCAAGCTATCTGCGCAAGGCGTTCACCGCCCCGGCAGGAGAAAGCAAGCGGCTGTATATTACCGCCAAGGGTCTGTATACGGCATGGCTGAACGGCAAGCGGGTCGGCGATATGGTGCTTGCTCCCGGCAGCTTTACCGCAGACAAGCACCTTGGGGCACAGACCTACGATGTGACAGTGCTTGTTCATCCCGGCGAGAATGAACTGCTCATCGCACTGGGCGATGGCTGGTACCGCAGCACTTCCGGCGTGGATGGTGACCGCGACCTGTTCGGCAAGGAACTGGCTGTCCTGTTCCAGCTGGAAGTGGATGGCAAGGCGGTCTGCGTTTCGGATGATGCCATGGAAGCAACCCAGTGCGGCCCCATCCGCCAGAATGATCTGCAGCAGGGCGAAGTGTACGATGCCCGGCGGGAAGGAAAACTGACCGGCTGGCACGGCGTGAGGACTGCGCCCAACACGCTCCCCCTCATTGGCATGAACACCGTGCCCATCCGGGAGCAGGAAGCCTTTGCGGGCAGGCTGTTCCGCACACCCAATGGAGAAACGGTTTTGGATTTCGGGCAGAATATGGCAGGCTATGTAGAGATGAAGCTGACTGCCCATGCCGGACAGAAAATCAAGCTGCTGTGCGGCGAAGCACTGGACGAGAACGGCAACTTACGCAGGAGAACTTTCAGGACCGGAACCGCCACAAGGAGGGCGGCACGGCGCAGCTGCTGGAACTGATCTGCAAAGAGGGGGAGAACCACTACAAGCCCAGCTTTACCATCATGGGCTTCCGGTACGCAAAGGTGGAAACGGACATCGACCTGACCGGCGCAGAGTTTACCGCCCGTGCCGTCTATTCGCAGATGCCGGTGACCGGCAGTTTTGGGTGCGGCAATGCGGATGTGAGTCAGCTGGTGCAAAACAGTGTGTGGAGCCAGAAGGGCAACTTCTGCGATATCCCCACCGACTGCCCACCCGCGAGCGTGCCGGCTGGACGGGCGACATGGGGGTGTTCATTAAAACCGGTCTGACCTGATGGATTGCTACCCGGTGGTGGAAAAATGGCTGGCAGAATGCCGCCTGAACCAGTACCCGGACGGCCGCATGGCAAACATTGCCCCGCCCACCAGCCGCCCCGGTTATATGACCCCCATGCTCTGTATGTCGGCGGCTGGGGCGATGCTGCCATTCTGGTGCCCTACGCTCTTTATAAGCGTACCGGCGACCGCAAGATCCTGGCAGACAACTACGAGATGATGCAGAAGTGGTATGCGTTCCTGCTGGGTCGTGCCCAGCAGACCACCGAGGAGCAGCAGACCGGCGAGTACGCCCAATACACCGTTCTGAACGGTCTGGACTACGGCGAATGGTGTGAGCCGGGCATTACCCCCATGCAGGCGATGATGAACCGCGCAAAAGCGTGGGTACGGCGTATCTGGCTTATTCCGGGCGGCTTTTGGCAGAAATTGCACAGGCGCTGGGCAAGGCAGAGGACGCAGCGCAGTACCGTGACACAGCGGAAAAAGCCCGCCTTGCCTATCATGCCGCCTTTACAGATCATGGAAAAATCACATCCGACCGGCAGTGTGAATATGTCCGTGCCATTGCATTCGGTCTGTTGGATGAAGCTGAGAGCCAAGCCGCTGCGGATACGCTGAACCAGATGGTGCTGGACAACGGCTGTCATCTGAACACCGGCTTTTTGTCCACGCCGTTCCTGTGCAAAGTGCTTGCGGAGCACGGACACACCGACACCGCTTACAAGCTGCTGCTGCAGGATACCGCCCCCAGCTGGCTCTATGAGGTCAAACAGGGCGCTACCACCGTCTGGGAAACGTGGACGGGCATTGACACCAATGGACACCCCAGTGAATCGCTGAACCATTACTCCTACGGTGCTATCTGCGGCTGGCTGTTCGGCGGTGTATGCGGCATCCATCTGGCAGGGGAGACCCTGACCATCGCTCCCACCCCGAACCCTGCACTGGTTGGGCAAAAGCGGTGTACGATTCCCCGGTGGGGCGCATTGAAAGCGGCTGGCAGTATGCAGGCGATGCCGTGACCTACACCATCACTGTGCCCTGTAATCTGACCGCAGAGGTTGCCCTCCCGGATGGCAGAAACCTGACCTTGCAGCCGGGAACCCATACCCTGTAACGCAGAAATATTCCCTGCAAAACACAGCGCCCCGCACCGGAAGGAGTAACCGGTGCGGGGCGTTGCTTTTATGGGGTAATGAAGAAGAAAATGATGAGAAAATGGCAGATCAGAATTTTTGTGCAAGATATTTTGCACTGAGCTGGAAGCTCTTGACAGGGGAATTGTCCACCCAGTTGCGGTGGCTTTCCAGAATGATGGCATCTACATTCACGGAAAGTGCCTGTGTCATCAGGCTGTCCAGATCCATGTTGCCGGTGCCCAGCTCCATACTGTCGGTTTTCAGAATGGGGGTAATGGCGCTGCCGGTGATGCGGGTGCCCCGGTCGTTGATGTGCCACAGCTTCATGCGCGAGCCAAGCCGCTGCATCCACGCCAAGCGTTTGCACCGCCCTCGGTGAACCAGTAGCTGTCAAACTCAAAGTTGACGAAGGCCGGATCGGTTTCCTCTAAAAGAATATCGTATGCGCGCTTTTCCGCATTCACGTGGCGCAGCTCGCAGTTGTGGTTGTGGTAGAGCAGGTGGATGCCCTCTTTTTGCAGGGTCTCGCCCGCCTTGTTCAGACGTTTGGCCAGTTCGTGCATCGTGGCTTCATCGCCGTAATCAAAGCGGTACATCCCGGTGATGACCACATACTCCGTGCCAAAACTTTTTGCTTCCTCGGCCACTGCATGGGCATCCCGTTCCAGACTGCCAAGGTCGGTGTGCAGGCTGACCACCTTCAGGTCGGTTTCCTGCACCAGCTTGTGCCAGTCCAGATTGCCGCCCTTGCCCACCGGCATTCCGGCGGCTTTGGTCAGCAGCTTGACCACAAAGCCAATGGGATGGATCATAAATCCACACAGTTCAATGCCATCGTACCCGGCGGCCTTCATGGCGGCAAGGGTCTCTTTGGCCTGCTGTTCGTTGTTCAGTACAGTGCCCAGCATAAATTGCTGCACGGCTTTGATGGGCATGATTTACCCCTCCAGTTTGAATGTCTTGCCCGGCGTGATGCCGTTTTCGTTAAAGCTGTCCACGCAGATGTAGTATTCCTGCTCGGCGGTCAGGGTGGAAAGGGTCACTTCGTCTGCATCGTAGACCAGCCAGCTCAGATAGAGCTTGTCGGGTGCAACGCCATAGCGGACATTGCAGCCCTGTGCATTTTCGATGTGCTGCCAGCTGATCTTTGCGTCCAGTGCATCCACACGAATCCCGGCGGCTTCTGCCTGTGCAGGCTTTGCGCCCTCGCCGTTGCCGAACACCCGCAGGCCGCTGATGCGCAGCGTCTGCCATAGGGCAGTTCGCCGCCGGTCACCCGGACATACCGTGCCCGGATGCCGTCCGCAAACTCAAAGTAGCCGTTGGAGCACTCCCGGTCAACCGTTTCGCGGATCGTCCAGTCTGCTCCGTTCACACTGGTCTCTACCGTGTAATGGGAGATCTGCGGCCGGGTCTCGATGTGGCGGGTCTTGCGGGTATCGCCGTAGCTGTCGGCCGGGAAGTCCACCACAAGCTTTTCATCTGCCATATTTACCTGAATGGCGCGGATATCACTCTCTTTGCCAAGGTCCACGCAGAGCCATTCGCCCGGCTCTGTACCAGCGGCGCTCCACCAGCTGCGGCAGTCCTCGTTGACTGCCAGTGCCGGGCTGCTGCCCTCGGCAGTGCTGGAAGCCGTGACCGGCTTTTTGTAGCTCAGCAGCATCCATTCCGGCTGCTGGCTGGCGGCATCGAATTTGCCAGCCGGGATGGTGTGCGGGTAATCGGCAAAGTTCTGGTTGCAGTAGAGAACCCCGTCTTTGTCGAACCCGGCAGGGAACAGCCCCACCCGGCGCTCAAAGTCATAGTTGACGGAAATGCGCATGGTAGAGGCGTGCCACCAGTTGCCATAGCGGTCGGCAATGGTGCTGCCGTGGCCTGCGCCGGTGATGAATCCGCAGGGCTTTGCGGAAAACGGGTTGGATGCCTGCCGCACAAAGGGACCCAGCGGAGAAGTGGAGGTGTATACACCATCGGCGTAAGTGTTGTACTGGGTGCCGGGACAGGCGTATTGCAGGTAATAGGTGCCGTTGTGTTTTGTCATGAACGCACCCTCGATATAGGGTTTGCCCACGGCGTTGAACATGGCAGTCAGGCTTTCGGCACTCAGGCCGGGGATGTTTGCCATCTGCGGCGGCAGATTCAGCTTGCCGGTTTCCGGGTTATAGAACTGCTTCATGGACTGGTACAGCACGCTGGCTTCCCGGTCCACAATGCCGTTGTTGCCGGGGCGTTCGTAGCCCAGTACGGTTTCATTGCCGAAGATCAGCTCCTGCTTTTCACCGATGGGGGTCATGGTGTCCGGGTCCATCTCCACGCCGTAGATGGGCGTAGTATTGGAGCAGCCCCAGTAGAAGTACACCCGGCCATCATCATCGCAGAACAGGTCCGGGTCCCAGAAAGCAAAGGGCGCAGATACTTCGGTAAACGGCTCGGTCAGGGGGTCGGCGGTGCGCAGGATGGGACAGTTGCGCCCCTTGCGGCTGGCGCAGAAGTACAGGAAATTGCCCACCTGCCGCACATCGGGGCATAATCGTAGATCAGCAGATCCGGGTCTGCATGGAAGTCCCAGTGCAGCAGGTCGTCCGAATACCAGAAGCCTGCCGACATGGAAACAAAGAGGTAATATTTGCCCTTGAAGGATACCAGCGTGGGGTCTGCACCCTCCCGGAAACCTGCTGTACGGGACCTTCCTTCATGTGCTGGTAACGGTAGCCAGATCAAGGGGGTTACAATAGGTTTGTTTCATCGAATCACTCCTTGGAAATGCCCTGCAATACACGGTTCAGCTGCTTGATATCCTCTTCCGAAGCGCCGGCCTGCATCAGCATGGATTCAATGGTCATCCGCCGCATGGCACGCTCCATCATCGCCACCAGAGCCGGGTTGTCCTTCACGGCGGCGGCAACATCTCCGCGGGCAGCGGCAGCTTTATCGGAGATCTGCTTCAGAATGGGACCAACTTTCGGGTCTGCCGTGGCGGCAGCATGTTGTCCTTGACCGACCAGCAGCTTTCGTCCAGCTCGCCGTCAAACCAGTTGGCCACGTTCTTGCGGTTGTCCATGGCGTAATCCGGGTTGGGGCGTCCACCTTGTTCACCAGGATCACGCTGCTGTGCTCACCGGAGCGTGCCTCAATGCTGTGTTTGCCGGTGATGGGCAGCTGGAAGGTGAACACCTTGTCGCCCTTACGGGTCTCCACCAGCTGACCGTCCTTGTACAGCGAGACCTCCGGCAGATTGGAGTAGACCTTGATCTCAGTCACATCCTCGGCGCGGTCTACATAGCGGCTGCCGCACAGGTGCACGAACGGCTCCTTGCTCCAATAGGCCTTGTAGAGATAGAAGGGGTCTTTTTTGAGCTTGCGGTCAAAGGTGACAAGTCCCTTCTGGTTCTCGCCGTGCTTGCCGCCCTCATCACGGCCATCGGCGGCAAAATCAAACGTATTCCACGCATGGGTCGCCCACAGCCACGGACGAGCGGCGATCATCTTTGCGATATGTTCATGGTAAATGCACTGGTAGCTCTCGGTGTAGTCGCCTTTTTCCGGGTGGCTGCTCTGGTACTGGGGGTTGGCATCTGCGCCGTACTCCGAAAAGCCGATGCAGCGGTCAGGGTAATCGGCGTGGTACTTGTCAAAGAACTCGTCGTTCTGCTCCAATTCGCCCAGATACCAGCCGAAGTAGAGGTTGTAGCTGTTCACATCGGGAATTTCCAGAATGGGACTGGTGGTCTCCAGCATAAACACGTTTGCCATGGTGGTCTTGCGGGTGGGGTCCAGCTTGTGCGCCAGCTCGTTCAGCAGACGGTGGTTTTCCAGCAGATCCTCGTTGACAGCAGAAGCAGCGGTGATCTCGTTGGACAAGCCCCACACGGCAATGCAGGGGTGGTTGTAGTTCTGGACGATCAGCTCTTCCATCTGGGTCAGGGTGTTGGCACGGCCGTTGGGCATGTGCATGGTGATGTAGGGGATCTCTGCCCAGATGACAAGACCCTTTTCATCACACAGGTCGTAGAAATACTGTGCGTGCTGATAGTGTGCCAGCCGGATGGTGTTGGCACCCATTTCCAGAATGATGGAGATATCCTCCTCCATCATTTCGTTGGTCAGGGCAATGCCCGCACCTTTTCGGTCCTGGTGCGGGAAACACCGCGCAGCGGATATTCCCTGCCATTCAGGATAAAGCCTTCTGGGGGTCAATCTCAAACTTGCGGCAGCCGAACCGGGCGGAGGTCTCCTCGCCATTGTCCAGCTTGGCAGATACGGTGTAGAGGAAGGGGTCGTCCACGCCATCCCACAGATGGGCGTTGTTCAGCGTGAAAACAACCTTTGCGGTGCCCTTTTCCACCGGGGCGGTGAGGGTCTGACCCTCCAGTGCAAAGGTCACGTTCTGTGCGTCCACCACGGCGGCTTCCACGGTGATCTCAGAGGTCCTGGCAGCGAGGTCTGTGACGATGGGGGTCACCTTCAGTGCCGGTGCGCCATTAGCGGGCAGGGCAAAGTGTTCTGCCGGGACGATATGCAGGGTCACATCCCGGTAAATGCCGCCGTAGAAGGTAAAATCGGCTTTCTGGGGATACACGGTGTCGTTGTCGCTGTTGTCCACGGAAATTGCCAGCAGATTTTCCTCTTTGAGGTGGTCGGTCAGGTCTACCCGGAAGGTGGAGTAGCCGCCCTTGTGCTCAGCCAGCTTTTCACCGTTCAGGTAGATGGCAGCGGTCATAGCTGCGCCATCCAGCTGCAAAACAGCCTTGCCACCTGCCGGGATGGTGGGCTTTGCCAGGGCCAGCGTATACCAGCAGGTGCCGCGGTAGTAATCGTTGCCGCCGTCCTGACCGTCCACTGCGTTCCAGGTGTGGGGCAGGGCAATGGCCTCACCCATAACAGCGGTGGGGATGCCAGGGTTCTCCTTGGTAAAATGCCAGTCGCTCTGATTCAACAGGATGGTCTTGCTCATGGTAAAAACTCCTTTATATTTATAAAAGATGGATAGAATCAGCAAAAACCGAAAGAGCGTATGAGCCCTTTCGGTCTTTGCAGGGTGTTACTGCATCTGTTCTGCAATTACTTCATGACGAAGGGCTTCTTTCTTATCTGCGATGCGCTTCTGGACGTTGACCATTTCTTCCTTGGTCAGCGGGCAGCCCAGCATGGCGATCAGGGTGATGACCCAGCCCAGCATGGGCAGGCCGAACTTGATGGCAAGGGTCATCCAGAAGATGCCGCTGGTGTAGGAATCCGTGGGCTGGGGCATGGTGGTGGTGTAACCCAGAAGGCGACCGCACCGGTGGCGATGACAGCAGCCACCGAGGTGATGAGCTTGTCCACCAGACTGTAAGTACCAGAAACGACAGCCGGGATATAGCGGCCGCTGCGGTCCAGCTCGTAGTCAATGGTATCGGCCATGTAAGAAGTGTTGGAGGTGGTAATGCACATCATGGAACCATTCTGCAGCAGAGTCAGCAGGACGTAAACGATCATGTTCCAGCTGCCGATCACACCGATCTGACGAGTGTCGGTAAAGATGAAGAACAGGAACAGCACAGAGGCGATGGCCATGCTGACGCAGGTCCAGGTCACGATGCCCTTCTTGCTGCCATTTTTGCCCACATACTTTGCACCGAAGGCCGCAAAGAAGATGGAAGGCACCATGCTGATCACGCCAAGGGTGGTAGCAAGACCCATGTTGCCGATGAGGATGCCGTTCAGCATCGTGTTGATGATGGCCTGGCTGCCTACCTGCTGTGCCAGCTTATCGGAAGCGTTGGAGGCGATGTAGCACTGCAGGGGCTTGTTGTGCTTGAGCACCTCGAGAATATCCGCAGTTTTCAGCGGCTCGTGTTTTTTGCTGGTGCCCTCGAAGTTTTCGGGCTTATCGTAGGCGGAGATACCGGCGCAGACGATCAGGGTCGATACCGGCAATGATCAGCACGATGGTGCAGACCGTGCTGAGGAAGTCCTGATTAAAGGTGCCGCCGCACTTGGGCAGGATGACGGTGTAGATCAGCATGCTCATGCCCATGGGCACGGCGTAGTTCAGTGCAGTGGTCCAGACACCGATGGTGGGACGCTGGCGGGGATCGTTGGTCATAATAGCCGGCAGGGTCTGGGCGGTCATGTTGGTGACGGTATAGCCGATGATGTAAATAATGTAGGTCAAAACGAACACCGGCAAGCCGAAGCCCTTGCTGGAGCACAGGTTGAACATACACAGCAGGCCGACAGCTCGATCAGGTAGCCGCTGATCAGCAGAATGCGCAGCTTGCCGAAACGGGTGTTGACGCGGTCGTAGACGAACGCCAGCATCGGGTCGGTAAAACCGTCCAGAATGCGAGCCAGCATCAGGATGATGCCCACGGCTGCAGTGGTGATGCCGTAGCCGATGCTGGCAGAATAACTGGCCATACCGATCAGGGAATAGATGCTCATGCCTACAAAAGCGTTGCAGGCGTAACAGATGATCTGCCAGAGCTTTGCACGGCGGTACTGGACGCCGTCTACTTCACTGGCACTGGGTTTCTTTTGGAACATAATGATTTTCCTCCTTTTTGTGTGAACTGAGTTCCGCTTTCTCTGACACCAGAATAACAGAATGCAACAGACACTGCCGGATGAAAAACGATAGTTAAGGACAAAAATTCGTGCAATAATTTGTGGTGCGTGAATTTACATCCGCCTTCGCGATTTATTGTCCCATAGGGGAAAAACAGGTCTGCTACAATAGTCTCAACAAGCAACACGCAGGAAGGGAGAACCATCATGCAGAAATTTGAAAAAGGCTTTTTCATCGGTGCTGCAACAGCAGCCCATCAGGTAGAGGGCAACAATACGAATAGTGACTACTGGGCACAGGAGCAGCTGCCCCATTCCAGCTTTACGGAGCCAAGCGGCATTGCCTGCGACCATTATCAACGGTACGAAGAAGATATCAAGCTCTTGGCCGATGCCGGGCTGAACGCCTACCGCTTTTCTATCGAGTGGGCACGGGTAGAGCCGGAGGAAGGAAAGTTCGACCCGGAAGCTATCGAGCATTACCGCAAGGTGATCGCCTGCTGCAAAGCGCATGGCGTAGAACCCATCGTCACCCTACTGCACTTTACCAGCCCGAAATGGCTCATCTGCAAGGGCGGCTGGGAAACCGAAAGCACCGTAGAGGATTTCAAACGTTATGTGACCTATGTGATGGAACAGCTGGGCAGCGAGCTGCGCTATGTCTGCACCATCAACGAGGCCAATATGGGCTTGCAGCTTGCCGCGATCTCCAAGCGGTTCCGTCTGATGGCAGAACGGGCTGCCCAAAATGCCGCATCGACCGGAAAGTCTGCCGAGGGCACGGTGCAGGTGGGCATGAACTTTCAGAAGATGATGGAAAACATGAAGTATGCCGCCATGGAGAATACACAGCGTTCGGCACACCCCAGCCGCAGATCTTTGTCAGCGAGCGCACCCCGGAAGGTGATCTGCTGGTGATGCGTGCCCATGCAGCCGCACGGGATGCCATCAAAGCCATCTGCCCGCAGGTCAAGGTGGGTCTGACCCTTTCGCTGCACGACTTGCAGGCACAGCCCGGCGGAGAAGCCTTTGCCGAGGCCGCATGGCAGGAGGAGTTCACCCATTATCTGCCTTATATCAAAGACGATGATTTTCTGGGTGTGCAGAACTATACCCGCACCCTTTATGGCCCGCAGGGGCAGCTGCCGGCACCGGAGGGCGCAGAACTGACCCAGATGGACTACGAGGTCTATCCGCAGGCACTGGAACACGTCATTCGCAAGGTGGCAGAGGAATTCAAGGGTGACCTGATCGTGACCGAAAACGGCATTGCCACCGCCGATGATACCCGCCGTGTGGCGTTTATCCGGCAGGCGCTGGATGCGTGCAGCACTGCATCGCCGACGGCATCCCGGTGAAGGGATACTTCCATTGGAGCCTGATGGACAACTTGAGTGGCAGAAGGCTATGCCATGCAGTTTGGACTGATCGCAGTGAACCGCGAAACGATGGAGCGGACAGCAAAGCCCAGCCTTGGGGTGCTGGGGGAGTATTGCGGAGCTTGAGAGCGGCTTTGGACATGAACAAGGTATGCCTTGACCGAAACGGATGAAGCCCTGTTCATCAAAAAAGCAAAAAAGTAATTTTGAACCAGAAAAGCCGCGCAGAGCTATCGTTTTCGATAACATGCACGGCTTTTTTCAGCAGGAGAATGGAATGGAACGGACACCATCCGCAACCACGGCGGCGATCACATCAATTTGTTTCTGTGCCAGTTTTGCGTCGGTGTTCAGAAGCCCGGAAAGACCGTTCATTACAAAAATCAGGATAGCACCGACATTTTCATATTGAGAAGGCTCGATGTTATCACTTTTGATCTGTTCCAGAACGGCATCCCGCAAATGCTGTGTAAAGCGGTTCATCGCTGATGCAGGAACCACACCGAGATAATCGGTCGCCTGCTGGAGATTAGCAAACATCTCCTGCACAAAGGCCTCCGGCGCATCTAGCAGCTGCTGTGCGCCGCCCATATTATCGCAGACGAGCTGGACCGTTTGCCGCTCCATTTCGGCGGTGAGGGCATCCAGCGTTTCATAGTGGGAATAAAAGGTCGTTTTGTTGATCTCGGCCCGTTCGGCAATTTCTTTGACCGTGATCTTTTCGATCGGCTTCTCCCGCAGCAGGGCAACAAACGCTTTCTGAATGGCACGCTTCGTTTTTTTGACCCGGATATCCATAGAATTCCTCCATCAATTGATTTCATAAATGGTGCTTAACCAACGCTTTGAACGTGAACCGTTGCTTAAACACCGGACACGCCGGAAACTGCTGATTGCAGCCCCTGCGCCACAGTGTTATTATAGCACCACAGGATGGATAAGCAACTGAGAGTTGTAAATCTGATTCGTAAATACGATAAATCATCGGGAGATAATTCACGATGAAGTGGAATGGCTGAAGCAGAGTAACATGATTTGAGAAAAAGGAGAATGAAAATGATGGATTTTAACAGTGTCAAAGGCAAAGTGGCCATCGTCACCGGCGCAAGCCGTGGCATCGGCCGGGCCATTGCCGAGTGCTTTGGCGAAAACGGCATGAAGGTGGTCTGCGCAGCCCGCAGTGCAGAGCAGGGGCGGGCTGTGGCAGACGGCATCTGCGCCAAGGGCGGCGATGCCATCTTTATCCAGACCGATTGCAGCAAGCTTCTGCCATCAAAGAACTGGTGGATAAGACGGTGACGCACTACGGCAAGCTGGATGGCGTTGTCAGCAACGCAGGCATCGGCATGGGCGGCACACCGCTGCATGAGTATGAGGTAGAGGATTACGAGAAGATCTTCTCCCTGAACAGCGAGGGTGTCTTTGCCGGGATGAAGTACGGCGCAGAGGCAATCCTCAAGAGCCACAGCGAAGGCGGATTCCTCATCAATGTGGCATCGGTGGCGGGTCTTGTGCCCCAGCGTGGACAGGCGCTGTACAGTGCCACCAAGTTCGGCGTGGTCGGCATGACCCGCGCAGCGGCGCTGGATTACGCAGAATACGGCATTACCGTCAACGCCATCTGTCCCGGCTACACCAGAACCAGCATTTTCGGGGATGCACCGGCTGCGGCCATGGACTTCTTTGCAGCCGACTGCCCGGCAAAGCGGATGGCGACCCGGAGGAGTGCGCTGCATTGGCACTTTTCCTTGCCAGCGGTCTGGCACGGTACATCACCGGTGCAGCCATCCCGGTGGACGGCGCACTGTCTGCCGGACACCAGAGCATCAGCAGCTGGAAGCACCCGGAAATTTTGACCGGCGGCAAGCTGAACAGCCAGAGCACGATTGCAGCACTGATGGAAAACGAGGCCGCAAAAGCATCGTGGAGCAGTACCTGCCCGGTTTTGCCGACAACCAGCAGGCAAAAGCTGCCTACGGCATGACATTTGGTAAGATCGGCCCTATGCTTGGGCTGCCGGAAACGGCGCTGAAAGCACTGCTGGATGCGCTGGACAACCTGTGACCGAAGCAGCTCGGAAAGCCTCTTTGACAGGGGCTTTCGTTCTGCCTGCGTGCGGTTGATTTTTGGGAGGAGACCATGAAAAACGAAGCACTTTTCCGTACCGGCTCTGTCTGGAAATCCATCATTTCCATGGCGGTGCCCTCCATTATCATTATCCTTGTCATGGTGCTGTACAACATGGCGGATATGTTTTTTGTGGGCTGTCTGGGCGATACCGCACAGGTGGCGGCGGTCTCCGTTGTGGGACCGGTGTTTTCGATCCTTGCGGCAGTGGCGACCATGCTTGGCGCAGGCAGCAGCGCCATCATTGCACGCTGCTTTGGCGCAGGCGAAATCGAGCAGGGCAAGACCTGCTCCTCGCTCTGCTTCTGGAGCAGCTTTTTTCTGGGCGTTCTGGTCAGCATCGGTCTGCTGGTGAGCAGAGTGCCGCTTCTGGGGGTGCTGGGCTCAAATGCAGAATTTTTTCCCTATGCAGAGCGGTATCTTCAGGTCCTTGCACTGGGTGCGCCGCTTTTTATCCTGTCCAACAGCATGGCGATGCTGGTGCGTGCAGAGGGCGCAGTAAAAGAAGGCTGATCGGCAATCTTTTGGGCACGCTGGTCAACTGCATTTTTGACCCGCTGTTCATTCTGGTGCTGAACTTCGGCGTCAGCGGTGCGGCTGCTGCCAGTGTGCTGGGCAATCTTGTGGCGACGGGCTGCTATCTGCGCTACATCGTCAAACACGGCACGGTGCTGACCGTTGATTTCCGTCCTGCCCTGAAAAAGCCGCAGATGCTGGGTGAGATGCTGGCCATTGGTCTGCCCAACGGGATCAGCAGCCTGCTGGCAGGGTTTGCCTCCTCCTTCAGCAACCGGCTGCTGGTGACCCACGGCACGGCGGCGGTCGCAGCATGGCGGCAGCGGGCAAGAGACCATGATCATCAGTATGATCGCCATGGCGATCTGCATGGGGTGCCAGCCGCTTCTGGCGTACAGCTACGGCGCAGGTGACATAAAGCGCCTGAAGCAGCTTTTGAAAGATCTGATCCTCCTGACCGTTGTTTTTGGTGTGCTTGCCGGGGCAGCCAGCTTTGCCGGACGCAATGCCTGATCGGGATGTTCATCAAGGAAGAAGGGGCGTTCCGTCTGGGGACGCAGTTGGTGGTTTATCTGGTGCTGGGCAGCCCGGTGATCGGTCTGACCTATTTGGCAACCAGCCTGCTGCAATCTGTAGGCAAGGCAAGTGGTGCGGTGGTGCTCTCTCTTTTGCGGCAGGGGCTGCTGCTGATCCCGCTGCTGTACCTGATGAATGCGCTTTGCGGGGTGCAGGGCATTGCGGCGGCGCACCTGATGGCAGACGTGGGCGTGCGGTCATCTCCGCAGGCATCCTGCTGCACTGGCTCCGGGCATCGGTAGAAAAAACGGCAGAAGTATGATATACTGTTTCCATCAATGAGCCGGAGGGATTACGCATGGATGTTCTCCAGAATATGATGCTGTTTTCCGAGCTTGTCAAGTGCGGCGGAAATGTATATACATGGTGCTATGATGCACAGGGAAAGCTCTTGCGGAGCAACTGCCCGGACGAGGCATTTCTTGCCAGTGCATTTGAACTGTTCGGCTGCAAACAGCGGATGCTGGAGCATGGGGATCGGGACGATGTACCCGTTACCTTGGGGACGGCATTGGGTCTTTTGTGGGGCGCAGCTTTGAAAAGGAAGAGGGAAAACTGAAGCGTGTCTGTGTCATCGGGCCGGTGTTCTATCAGGATGTGACAATGCGCGGGATCGAGGAAGGGCTGAAATATTACAGCAAGCTGGAGATCAGTGTGGCATGGACGATCCAGCTTTACAAAGCCCTTGAAAAAGTTCCTACCCTGCAAAACACCATTATGAACCGCTATCTGCTGATGATGCACTACTGCCTGACCGGGCAGCGGCTGGAACTGAGCAGTGTGAACAGCAGTGCAGCACAGGACGAACGGCTGAAAAGCGATGCGATTCCCCATGACCGCCATAAGATCTGGATGGCGGAGCAGGGAATGCTACAAATGGTCCGCACCGGAGACCTGAATTACAAGCAGGCACTTTCCAACAGTATGAGCATGAGTGCAGGCGTGCCGGTGCAGAGCAGCGATGTTCTGCGCCAGAGTAAGACTTCCATCATCGTGTTCACCTCGCTGGTGTGCCGTGCCGCCATTGAGGGCGGCCTTTCCCCGGAGGAGGCGTACTCGCTGGGGGACAGCTACATTCAGACGGCAGAAGCGGCAAAATCGTTGGATGAACTGAGCCCGCTTGCAATGATGATGTACGATGATTTCATTCGGCGTGTCCACAAACACCGAACGAACCCTAACCTCAGTATGCAGATCCAGAAATGTGTGGATCATATCGAGATGAATCTGGACAAAAAGATCGTGGCGGAAGATCTTGCCGCTCTGGTGGGCTACACGGAATACTACCTCACCCATAAATTCAAGGAAGAAACGGGTCTGAGCGTCACGAACTATGTGAAGTTTGCAAAGGTCGAACGCGCGAAGGTTCTGCTGAAAAGCACAACGCTCAGCGTCCGGGAAATTTCCGAGCAGCTTGGCTTTGCCACCCGCAATTATTTCAGCGCAGTCTTTCAGCAGGTCACCGGAAAAACACCCATGGAGTTCCGGGAAACATAAAGCAGAACAGGCATCCTGCGTTACCGTTTGGCGGTATCGGACAGGATGCCTGTTTTGCTATGATGAAGAAAAATGGGGGAGAATGGCTCGGTTAAGGAACTTCTCGTTCAGGGTCACGCCAAAGTCGTGGGCAATGGCGCGCAGGTCATCGTCGGTGATGGTCTGCCGGATGATGCCGCCGCCCATGGAGAGTACCTTGACGTAGATCTCAGCACTCTTTTCGATGGTGTGGGCAAGACCAAAGGTGATGTCAAAGTCCGGACCGGAGGCAAACAGACCGTGCTGTGCCCAGACGGCTGCCTGATAGTGCTTCATCAGCTCACTGGTGGCCATGGCAATGTCCGCCCCGCCGGGCACCATCCAGGGGCAGACGCCCACACCCTCCGGGAACACCACCGGGCACTCGGTGGCGCTCTGCCACAGGGCACGGGTGAAATCCCGGTCGGTCAGGGGCAGGATGTAGGTCAGGGCAATGACGTTGGTGGTGTGGCAGTGGTAGATGACGCGGTTTGCGCCATTGGTGGCAGCCTTGCGGACGCTGTGGTTCATAAAGTGGCTGGGGAACTCGCTGGTAGGCTTTGCGCCGCCTCCAAGCCCAAGACGATGCGCCAGCTGTCGCCTTTATCGTTGATTTCCACAATGCCGATGCTGTGGACAGGGTCCGGCTCCACGTTGCGGAAGAATTTGCCCGAACCGGTGGTGATGAAATACTCGCCAGCCAGATTGTCTGCCTGCACCCCCATGTTCACCCACTCCCGGGGCTGCTCGTCAAAGAAGGGGCGGCACTGCGCCACTTCCTCCTCTTTCTCGTCCCAGATGGTGCGTTCCTCGATGTTGACCTTGGGGGCATCACGGGGCAGGGGAATCTTGTGGATGAGGTCCCACTCCACCGCATAGGAAAATACGGTCTTGAGCAGCGTGTGGACTTCGTGGATAGAGGTGCTGGACAGCAGCCGCTTCTTTTGCTTGTCGGTTAGGATCTGCTTTACGCCGTGGACGTACTGCCCGCAGGGGGTCTTGGCAAGGGTGGCATTCGATGAAAAAGCCTTTCTTGATCCATGCGGGGGTAAAATTACTCATAGGCATTCCATCCTTCATTGGCGTTACGGAAAAGCGATGTGCTCATTTTGAGTACATCGTTTTTTCTACCGCAACAGGTGGATACACGTCTGTTTCGCCTCATGTGGACATTTTGACCACATGAGGTGAATTGCCGTTCTCTCTGCATGGATTTCCTGCCCCCTTCCGGCGGCGTTTTCCGGCTCTCCCACTGGGGGGTCATCGCCGGGTATCCCATGCAGACGGTCATGCGGTTTTCAAGGTCCAACGGGCAAAACGGCAACAAAAAAGCCGTCACAAAACAGACCAGCCCTGCCTTCGCTTTTTCTGGAAGGTCATGCTAGTCGGTTATGTAACGGCTGAAAGCCAAAATGTTCAGCCCCGCAAGGTCTGAACGAATATGTAAAAATATGTTATATTCAATTGTTGGGATAGATTACCACAAAAGTCGAGCCGTGTCAACGTGAACTTGTCGGGGCGAGGCCCTCCATCTTGCTGTGTAAGACCGTTCTGTCGCTTAAAAGCCCCACTGGGGCTTTCATTGCTCCGTTGCGCTTCGCAAACGCGAACTTTTGAAAACACGCCACTTTCGGCAGTGTGCAAGAAAAAACAAGGAAAACTTTGGCAAAAAGAGAGAGGGCTGGACGGAGCCAGCCTCTTGACAAGGAAAAACACAAGGCTCTTTATTATAATAAAGCTATAAGAACATAATAAAGGCAATTATTTGAAATTTTTGAAAAAACAGAAATCATTTTGATGATATGGGACATTTTAATAGACGGGAAGGGGGTGAACCGTATCCAGACAGAATTATTGCTGCGGAAAGCGCAGAGCGGAGATACAGGTGCGTTGGACACTTTGATTGCAGCGTACTATCCACAAATTCTGAACTATTGTCGTTGGCATACAGCGGATGAGCAGCAGGCGCAGGATGCAGCACAGGAAACCTTTTTGAAAGCGGTGCGCTGGCTGGATTCCTGTGGTGGATTTCAGGGGGCATTCCGTCCCTTTCTGTACAAAATCGCAAAAAACATTTGCATCGATCTGAACCGTACTATGGAGCGGACGGAGGTATCGCTGGAGAGCTTGCCGGGCGAACCCGCCTATCAGGAAAGCGGCTTTGCTGCGGCAGAGGAGAAAGCAAACCTGCGAGCGCTGACGGCCCAGCTGGAGCCGGAACAGCGGGAACTGGTATTGCTGCGGTTCGCACAACAGCTTAAATTGCGGGAGATCGCGCAGATCACAGGTCTGCCCCTGCGCACGGTGCAGTCCCGCCTGCGTGCCGCATTGAAAACCTTGAAAATGCAATTGGAAAAGGAGGACTGGAGATGAATCGAGCCTTTGAAAAAGAACTGTCCAGAGCACTGGCGGCAGAGCTTGACACAGCCGCGCCGAAAACGCTGCTGCGCCGCTGCCGGGCGGAACATATCGTAAAACAACGGAGTGGTTGGCGCGATTTGCTGCACTGCCAGTTCAAATTGCTGGGCTGGAAGGTCTGGGCGCTGGAAGCAATGGCGGCACTGGCGTTGTACAGTGTGGGTCGGGAACTTGCCCTGTGGGAGAAGGCATGGACATTACGCAATGCACTGTTTGGTCTGAGCACACTTGCCATGCTGACAGCCATGCTCGGTCTGCCGTTTTTATACCGGGCAAGTCAATATAAGATGCTTGAACTGGAACAAGCCACATATGCAGGAATCGGTCGTCCGCTGGTGATGCGGTTTTTGCTGCTGCTGGCGGGGGAAACGATCCTGCTGGGAGTGCTGGTACTCAATGTGCGGACAGCCGTGCCATGGAGCATCGGGCAGCTGCTGGCGGTGCTGACCGTGCCATTCCTGACCGCAAACAATGAGCTGCTTCTGCTGCTGCGCTGGGTGCGCCCGGAATGATGATGACCGGGGCTGTACCGCTGTTTGCAGGGCAGCTGTGTTTGCTGCGGTTCGTGCAATTATCGGAACTGCCGAGAGGTCTGCCACTGGCGGCGGGCGTGCTGGTGCTCTGTATGGTGTTGCAGTGCATCCGGCTTGCCGCCCGATCAGAATATATTGCAGAAGCTTGAAAGGAACAAGTCATGGAACTGAAAATTCAGAATATTACAAAGCGATACCGGGATAAAACGGCGGTGGATGATGTGTCCATCACTCTCACGCCGGGTGTGTGGGGGCTGCTGGGGGCGAATGGTGCAGGCAAAACAACCTTAATGCGGATGCTGGCGGGCATTCTGCGGCCCAGCAGTGGCCGGATTTTGTGCGATGGGGTGGAGATCGGGACGCTTGGTGCGGCCTACCGGGAAAAGCTGGGGTATTTGCCGCAGGAATTCGGTTTTTACCCGGAATTCACGGTGCAGGACTATCTGGAATATATGGCGGCACTCAAGGGTCTGCCGCGCACAGAGGCTGCCCGGCAGATCGACGCACTGCTGGAGCGGGTAAGCCTGACTGAGGTGCGCCGCAAAAAGATCGTGAAGCTTTCCGGCGGTATGAAGCGCCGGGTTGGCATCGCACAGGCACTGCTCAACGACCCGGAAATTCTGATTTTAGATGAACCTACGGCAGGGCTGGACCCCGGAGAACGGGTGCGCTTCCGCAATCTGCTGTCGGAGTTTGCGCAGGAACGGATCGTTCTTATTTCAACGCATATCGTTTCGGATGTGGAATACATTGCAGCTGAAAATGCCGTGATGAAGGCTGGCAAAATCTTGCACAGGACACCACCGAAGGGCTGGTAAAGCAGATCGAAGCCAAAGTCTGGCAGGGAAATATCCCGATGGAACAGCTTGCCCGGTGGGAATACCGGCTGCGGGTAGTGAACCTGCGCAACGAGCCGGACGGAACGGTAACATTGCGGTATCTGGCGGATGCACCGCAGCTGCCGGACAGCGTCCCGGCACAGCCCCGGCTGGAAGATCTGTATCTGTGGCTGTTCCCAGAGGAAATGGAGGAAGCAAAATGAACCTGTATCGTTTGGAATTGAAACGTGTATGCAAAACCCGTATGACAGCTATTCTGCTGGCCATTGCGCTGGTGCTGGCTGTGGTCATGGCATATCTGCCGACAACGTTTATCGGCTGGACGGAACTGGATGCCAGCGGAAACGAAGTGCGTTACACGGGTCTGAAAGCAATCCGGAAACGGCAGGAGCAGCAGGTATCCGGTACCATTACGCCGGATGTCATGCAGGAAGTACTGGAAGCCTATCAGCGGGTGTACCGGCAGTATGATGCAAGTTCCATCAACGATATCCCGGTCGAGGTGTTTTATAAAGAACTTGCCCGATATCAGCCTCTTGTGAACAACGCAAAGGAAGCTTTTGCCGACTCGAAAACCGGCATGGCACCGGGTGTGATGGGGCTGACCGCAGAGGATATGCAGAACTTTACAGCCAGCTCCCCAAACGGCTGGAATCGGTGATCTGGCTGGAACAAAGCGGAAAGCCCGGCTATGAGCAGGCGCAGGCCATTGCACAGAAAAAGTTCGATGCTGTACAAAAACCGTTCACCTATTCATTTGGGGTCAGTTCAGACGCAATGGATTACCAGACCCTGTTGAGCTTGCTGCTCACCCTGCTGTGCGCGGTGATTGCGGCCCCGGTGTTTGCATCGGATGCACAGACCGGGGCGCAGGACATCCAACTGTGCACAAAAAACGGCGGTCTGCGGCTAGCAGCGGCAAAGCTGGCGGCGGCGTTCAGTATCACAGGTGCGGCGTATCTGCTCTGCGGCGTGGTGTGGATCCTGGTCACGAATGCTCTATTTGGCTGGGAAAGTACCCAAACTTCCGTGCAATGGCTGTTTTCTGTGACCAGCCTGCTGCCGTATACCGTTGGCCAGATGGAGTGGGTCATGCTGGTGGCAAACTTCCTGATCTTCTTTGCGGAGGTGGCCTTTGTGCTGGTGGCATCCGTATGGGCCAAGAACAACCTGACCGCTTTGTCTGTGGCACTGATCAGTGTGGTGGCACCGCTGGTTGTTTATATGGTCGTGCCGGGCTCCTTTGGAGAATGGCTGTCCACCCTGCTTCCGGCAGGGGGCATTGGGCTTTCCAATGCATTGCTGTATAAAATGATCAGCTTTGATTTTCTCTATGCAGGCGGGCATGCCTTCTTTCAGGCAGATGTACTGCTGGCATCGGCACCGATCAAGATCGTTCTGCTCGTTGGATTGGCAGCATGGGGGTATCTGCGAAAGACCAAGGTAGCTTAAGCTGGCGTATGCAGACTTGATTCTGAACGGCGACCCGGAGGAATATTTGAAGAATGCGGCCGGGAGCATGGGTTAGAAATCTGAATGAATGCTGGATATTACTGTTTTTTAACTGGTGATGTCCAGCATTTGTTATTTGGTGTTGATCGATCAATTTTAATGGAATCTTTATACTTCTACAATTTTCTTTACGGCTCTTTTATTTATTCCATGCTAATCTTTATGCACACGGATAGGTAAAGGAGCTTTTATGATTCAATATCCTCGTTACAGGCAGCACCGTTTTTCTTCTTTTCAGGTCATTATTGCAGGTTTTGCGGCAGTTGATCTGGTGGGCGCATTGCTTCTGATGCTCCCGATCGCTGCACAGCAGAGGTGCGTTACACCGTTCCATGAGGCGCTGTTTACCTCAACTTCTGCCCTTTGCGTGACCGGCCTTGTGGTTCAGGATACCGGCAGCTACTGGTCGGCATTCGGGCAGAGCGTGATCCTTCTTCTGATCCAGATCGGAGGATTGGGCGTCATTACGGTGGGTGCTGCCTTTGCGCTGCTTTCCGGGCGAAAAATCTCCCTCAAGCAGCGCAGCACGATGCAGGAAGCTACGGCTGCCCCGCAGATGGGCGGCATCGTGAGGCTGACAGGCTTTATTCTGCGGATCACCGCCCTGTTTGAATTGGTCGGTGCTGCACTGCTGCTGCCGACGTTCTGCGCCGATTATGGTTTGCGCGGGATCTGGTACGCGCTGTTTCATTCCATTTCGGCGTTCTGCAATGCCGGCTTTGACCTGCTGGGAACAGAGGGGGCAAAATTTGTTTCGCTGACACGGTATGCAGGAAATCCATTGCTTACCACAGTGATCGCTGCACTGATCGTCTTTGGCGGCCTTGGTTTTCTGACATGGGAGGACATTTGTACATACCGCCTTGATCTTCACCGTTATCGGATGCAGAGCAAGGTGATCCTTGTCACAACGGTATTTCTTCTGGTACTGCCGACGCTGTACTTTTATTGTTTCGAGTTCACGGCAGGCTCTGCCCGACAGCGCATTTTATTGTCGATGTTCCAATCCGTTACACCCCGTACTGCCGGTTTTAACACCGCTGATCTTGCTGCGATGGGCAGCACTTCACAGGCATTGATGGTGGTTCTGATGCTGTTGGGCGGTTCGCCCGGCTCTACGGCAGGCGGCATGAAAACCACAACATTTGCCGTTCTGCTGGCCAATATGTGGGCGACCTTCCGCCGCAGAGAAGATGCCGAATTTTTCGGGCGGCGCATAGATGGTTCCGCGGTCAAGAATGCTGCTACGATCGCAGGGATGTATTTGACGCTGTTCTTCCTCGGAGCCTTTGTCATTGCTGCGGCAGAGCAGCTGCCAATGTCGGTCTGTCTGTATGAAACTGCTTCGGCTGTGGCAACGGTAGGTCTGACATTGGGCATCACGCCGCAATTGGGCATCCTTTCGCAGGGGGTGCTGATCGCACTGATGTTTTTGGGACGTGTTGGCGGATTGACGTTGATCTATGCGGCATTTGGCAGCAGCCCTGCCCACTCTCGTCTGCCGCAGGAGAAGATCGCAATCGGATAAAGGAGACAGGTATGAAATCGATTCTTTTGATTGGGCTTGGCCGTTTTGGCCGTCATATTGCGCAGGAACTGAATGAGCTGGGTCATCAGGTCATGGCAATCGACAGCAACGAAGACCGTGTGAACGCCGTGCTTTCCTATGTGACGAATGCACAGATCGGTGACAGCACCAGCGAATACTTTCTGCGCTCCCTTGGTGTTGGCAATTTTGATGTGTGTATCGTAACCATCGGCGGCAATTTCCAAAGCTCACTGGAAACAACATCACTGCTCAAGGAGCTGGGCGCAAAGCTTGTGGTCTCGCGTGCAGAGCGGGATGTACAAGCCAAGTTCCTGCTGCGCAACGGTGCGGATGAAGTGGTCTATCCGGAAAAGCAGCTGGCAAAGTGGGCAGCGATCCGATACAGCTCCGAACACATTCTGGATTATATCGAGCTGCAGGACGACCACGCCATCATGGAAGTGACCATTCCGCCGGAATGGATGGATCGTACGATCGGTGAGATCAATATCCGAAAAAAGTATAACATCAATATTCTTGCGCTGAAAAAAGACGGAAAGCTCGATATGAACATCACGCCGGATACGCAGCTGTGCCGGGATGAAAGCATACTGGTTTTGGGGAAATACGCATTGATCCAAAGTTGTTTCCGGCTCTAAAAGATAGGACGGATCATATGGATGTCGTTTTGTTGTTGATGGTTCTTGGAGTCATGTTGAGTGGTTTTTGGGCAGCAGATGCGCTGGATCACATGCGGAAGGAGATCCTTCGACAAGAAGGAAAAAGACGTGGCTGGTGGTCGTGACCATCAAATTGTGCTATACTGTGGGCAAGGCAGGTGATCTTTATGAATCAGAACGACCCACCACTGAACATATTCTGGCGTGTCTGTCGTCCTCTCCCTCCAATGCAAAGATCGTGCGGACGGCAGCAACGATGGCAAAGGCGTTTGGAGGGACCTTTACAGCTCTGTATGTCCGGACGCCTGACTCGGATCAGATGGGAAAAGAAGACTGTCGGCGCTTGCAGCAGCACATTCGTATGGCAGAGCAGGCAGGTGCCGACATTTCTACGATCTACGGGGATGACATTCCGCAGCAGATCGCAGAGTTTGCCCGCATCTCCGGCATTACAAAAATCGTGCTGGGGCGCTCCAGCGTACATCGCCGCCATTTCTGGAGTGGACCGTCACTGACTGAAAAATTGACGATGACTGCGCCTAATCTGGATATTTACATCATCCGGATGCTTCTGCAGAGAACGGCTACGGCTCAGGACGGAAGCTGTTCATCCGTCCGTTTCTGCCTTCTGTCCGCGATTTACTGATCACCGCAGGCATTTTGAGCTGCATCACGCTCATCGGCTTTCTTTTTTTACAATTGGACTTTGCGCGCTATAACATTATTACGTTCTATATGCTGGGGGTGCTGTTCACCGCATTGTGTACCAACGGTTACACCTGCGGTGTGCTGGGCTCCATTGCCAGTGTTGCGCTATACAATTTTTTCTTGACGGAACCGCGCCTGACATTCCATGCGTATGATCCCGGTTATCAGGTTACATTTGCCTGATGCTGACCTCTGCAATCATTACCTGCACCCTGACAACACGGTTGAAGGATCATGCAAAAATGTCTGCGCAGGCGGCGTTCCGTACAAAAATACTGTTTGACACAAATCAGCTTTTACAGAGAGCAAAAAGCGAGGAAGAAATCCTCTCTCAGACAGCGTCCCAGTTGATGAAGCTGCTGAACCGGAGCCTGATCGTCTACCCGGAACAAAACGGAGATCTTGGTTCAGAACAGGTTTTTGGGGTTGACGGGAAAACGGTGCAAAACATCTTTTCTGCACCGGAAGAACGGGATGCAGCAAATTGGACATTTGCAAACAAAAAGCGTTCCGGTGCAGGCACGGATAGCTGCCCGGACGCAAAGGGACTTTATCTTGCACTTCGGACCGGAGGCGGCATGTTTGGAGTGGTTGGGATCGATCTGTCCGAAAAACCGCTGGATGCCTTTGAAAACAGCGTGCTGCTTTCCATTCTGGGTGAAGGCGCGCTGGCCATCGAAAACCGCAGAAACGCGCTGGAAAAAGAGCAAGCTGCATTGCAGGCAAGGAATGAAGAACTGCGGGCAAACCTGCTGCGCACGATCTCCCATGATCTGCGCACCCCGCTGACCTCCATTTCCGGCAATGCCAGCAATCTGCTTTCCAACGGAGAAACGCTGGATACAGAGACCCGGAACAAGATCTGCACCGATATTTTTGACGATGCACAATGCTGATCGGTCTGGTGGAAAATCTGCTTTCCATCACCCGCATTGAGGATGGTCGGATGAATCTGCAGATCTCGCCGCAGCTGATGGACGAAATAATCGAAGAAGCACTGCACCATGTCAATCGGAAAAGCTGCGAACACACCATCACAACACAGTATGGGGACGAGATCCTCCTGGTCAATGTGGATGCACGGCTGATCATGCAGGTCGTTGTCAATCTGGTGGATAACGCCATCAAATACACCCCTGTGGGTTCGGTCATTCAGATCTCGGCTTACCGGAAAGACCATCAGGTCGTAGTGGAAGTTGCAGATAACGGTCCCGGCATTCCGGATCGCGCAAAAGCACAGGTGTTCGAGATGTTTTATACCGGGCAGAGCCGCATCGCAGACAGCACCGCAGCTTGGACTGGGCTTGCCCCTCTGCCGAGCGATCCTGACGGCTCACGGCGGAACATTGACCCTGCGTGACAACATTCCCAATGGCAGTGTCTTTTCCTTTGCATTGCCGCAAAGCGAGGTGAATATCCATGAATAAGCCGACCATTCTTGTCGTAGAGGATGATGTTCCTGTACGGTGTCTGATCACAACGACCCTGAAGACTCACGGCTATAAATATCTGACTGCTTCCAATGGGGAAACGGCGATCATGATGACTACCAGCCACAATCCGGACATCATGCTGCTGGATCTTGGACTGCCCGATATAGACGGCATCGAGGTCATCCGCAGCGTCCGCACATGGTCGAACCTGCCATCATCGTCCTGAGTGCCGGAGCGAGGATTCTGATAAGATCGAAGCACTGGACAATGGCGCAGACGATTATCTGACAAAGCCGTTTTCCGTGGATGAGCTGCTGGCGAGACTGCGTGTAACGCAGCGCCGATTGAATCTGCTGGCTTCTGACAGCATAAACAGCCCGGTTTTTGTCAATGGTCCTTTGAAAATCGACTTCTCGGCAGGCTGCGTCTGGTTGAGCGAGAATGAATTGCATTTGACCCCCATCGAGTACAAACTGCTGTGTGTGCTGGCGCATAATGTGGGCAAAGTGCTGACGCATACCTCCCTCACGCAGAAGTATGGGGCAGTACGCAGGAAAATGACATTGCTTCCTTGCGAGTTTACATGGCATCCCTGCGCAAAAAATTGGAACGATGCCCGGATGCGCCGCATCTGATCCAGACTCATGTTGGTGTCGGATACCGGATGCTGCGCGTGGAAAATGATGAAGCATAGTAAAAAAACAGGGTGCGCCCCTGAATGAACACGACCACATCTTGTGGAGGGGTTCAAACCAATCCACAAGAACAGGTGAGCATGACGAAAATGATCCTCCATATCAAGCTGCCGCTAACAATGTTAATACGTCCTAACATCTCTAAAAACCATTGAAAAAGTCCGAAAGCGTGCTACAATACAGAGATAAAGAGCCTGCCCCGCTATGGGTGCGGGCACTCAGATAGGAAATACAGAAACGAGGGGTAAATATGTTTGATACAAAAAAGCTTGCACTGTTTTTGGGTGGTGTAGTGTTCGGCTCTGCCGGCTTCAAGGTGCTGTCCAGCAAGGATGCCAAAAAGGTCTACACCCAGACCACCGCTGCGGTGCTGCGGATGAAGGACTGCACCATGCAGACTGTGAACAAGGTGCAGGAAGAGGCCGGTGACATCCTTGCCGATGCAAAGGCCATCAACGAGAGCCGCGCCGCCGAGGCTGCACAGGAGGTCATCGAGGATACGGCTGAACAGCCCGCAGAGCAGACTGCACAGTGATACAACGCAGCGGAGCCGCCCTTGGGCGGCTCTTTTTTTACGCAGAGGGGTAAGAAAAGCAATGAAATGTACGATCTTACATGAAGGTAAGGGACGAATGCGGGTGCACGTCTGCGCCGTGCAGATGACCCTGCACCGGGCAGATGTGCTGGAAGCCTACTTGAACGGGCAGGACAACATTCAAAAAGCCACCGTCTACGAGCGCACCGGAGATGTGGTGCTGACCTACCGGGCAGCCGGAAGGACGCTGCCGCCCTGCTGGCAGCCTACCGCTTTGACAACGAAGAGTTAGAGGTGCTGGTCACTTCCCACGACAGCCGGAAAATCAATCAGGAATATCAGGAAAAGATGGTCAGCCTTGTGGCGGGCCGGGTGTTCCGCAAGGTGTTCCTGCCCGCGCCCATTGCGGCGGCATATACGGTGTGGCGCTCCATCGCCTTTGTCTGGAAGGCGTCCGCTGCCTGCTGCACCGCAAGCTGGAAGTAGAGGTGCTGGATGCGCTCAGCA
>ENA-OQCP01000176-OQCP01000176.1-human-gut-metagenome-genome-assembly--contig:-NODE-176-length-26893-cov-7.183890_pt1 | contig 26893 bp, 30 predicted proteins | sample MGYA00242760_ERZ504583 | MGnify/ENA primary metagenome ERZ504583 (study PRJEB26092, sample SAMD00036308) | human gut metagenome | host: Homo sapiens | study: EMG produced TPA metagenomics assembly of...
CAAAAAAATACAATTTTATCAGGTTGACCGGATAATACTTTTGTCATATAATCTAATCAAAAATAGTAATAATTACTAATTTAAGTAGAGGTTATTAGCAGGAGGTACCTATCATGGACAAGAAGATTACAGACAGCATTATTTACATCGGTGTGGACGACAAGGACATTGATTTATTTGAGAGCCAGTATGTTGTTCCAAACGGTGTTTCATACAACTCATATGTGATTATGGATGACAAAATTGCAATCATGGATACAGCAGATGCAAGAGTTACGGATAAGTGGTTAGCCAATTTGAGAGAGGCGCTCGGCGACAGAAAGCCGGATTATCTCGTTGTTTCCCATTTGGAGCCGGACCATGCTTCCAATATCCAGAAGGTTGCAGAGGCATATCCTGATATGCAGATTGTAGGTAATGCAAAGACCTTTAACATGATGGGACAGTTTTTCGATATAGACTTAACGGACAGAAAGGTTGTAGTGGCAGAGGGAGATAAGCTTTCTCTTGGAAAGCATGAGCTTACATTCGTCATGGCTCCTATGGTTCACTGGCCGGAGGTTATGATGGAGTACGAGTCAACAGACAAGGTGCTTTTCTCAGCAGACGGCTTTGGTAAGTTTGGTGCGCTCGATACTGATGAGGACTGGATATGTGAGGCAAGACGCTATTACTTCAATATTGTTGGAAAGTATGGTGCTCAGGTGCAGGCAGTTCTTAAAAAGGCAGCAGGGCTTGACATTGAAAGATTTGTCCTCTTCACGGACCGATTCTCACAGAGAACCTTGGCTTCTACATAGATAAATACAATACATGGAGCAGCTATCAGCCTGAGGATGAGGGAATCCTTGTGGCATGTGCTTCTATTCACGGTAATACAAAGAAGGCAGCAGAGCTTTTAGCAGAAAAGCTCAAGGCTACAGGTGTAAAGGTTGCATTTACAGACCTTTGCAGGGATGATATGGCAGAGGCTGTTGAGGATGCGTTCAGATACGACAGGCTTGTGCTCTGCGCATGCACATATGATGGAGGCATTTTCCCACCAATGGAGGATTTCTTACATCATCTCAAGGCAAAGGCTTATCAGAATCGTAAGATTGCCTTCGTGGAAAACGGTTCATGGGCACCTACAGCAGCACGCCAGATGAAGGCTATTGTTGAGGCTTCAAGAATATTGAGTGTGTTGAGCCGGTTGTTACAATTAAATCTATCTCAATGAGGCATCTGAAAAGCAGATGGATGAGCTTGTTGCAGCACTTACCAAATAGAATAATTCATGTGGCATGGATTAGATGATATATACTAGATGATATATGCTAGATGACATAGATTAGACATAGTTTAATACGGCATAGTATATATGGATCAATGAAGACCCGGGCGTTGTCCGGGTCTTTATATTAAAGGTAACTATTCAGAATCACCCTCACGCACATTCGTAAAACCGCACGATATCCGTGCTTTGGCTACAAAAGTATATATAAATGTGCTATCATACAATCAAAGAAAAAAGCCATAATAGTACAATGTCAAATGAGGTAAACTATATGCAGCAGCGAATTACCATAAATCTTAACACAGATAGCAAAACAACAGACAAAACCACTATTCTTGAATACTGCCGCAGTAATGGTATCACAGGAATAGAAACACCGTGCGGTGGAAAAGGCACCTGCGGTAAATGCAAGGTGACGGTGACAAAACCATACTATAAGGACGTGCTGGCCTGCCAGACGAAGATTTGTGACGGTATGGAAATTATTGTTGGGAGAAAAGAAAGCACCGGAACCAAAGAAGACAGTATGGTTGTTCTGACAAATGGAGGAAGCATATCGGAAAAATTTAATGAGCATGTGAATAGGAATGTTGTCTTGAAGGAAGAGACCGCAAATGAATCTGAAAAAGTCGAATCAAATGAAGATACCCTGCAGCCTGTGATATCGGAACCACAACAGTAGTCTGTTATCTGATTGATAAAGAGACCGGGCAGATTATCTCAACCAGAAGCGGTGCCAATCCACAGCGCAGCTTTGGAGCAGATGTACTTTCCAGGATTGATGCGGCAGCGAGGGCGGATGATAACGATAAAGCGAATGGCGGCCTGCAGATGATGCAGACACAGATAGTGTCCCTGCTTAACGGCTGGATATCAGAAATGCTCACGGAATGTGGCAGAACTAAAGTAAGCCGGTTTTCAGTTGCCGGAAACACAGTTATGTGTCATCTGCTTATGGGAATTTCACCGGAAAAGCTTGGCAAGGCACCGTTTATGCCGGATGAATATTTTGGCAGGGAATTTAATCCTTTGGATATAGGACTTGAGAATTGTCAAACCATGATTATATTTCCGGCTGTATCAGGCTTTGTAGGCGGAGATATTACAGCGGGTATGATGGAGACAGTGAACTGCAACGAGCTGACGCTATATCTGGATATTGGAACAAACGGTGAGATGGCGCTTGGAAAAGGCAACAGATATGTGTGCTGTGCCACCGCGGCAGGACCGGCTTTTGAGGGTGCGCAGATTGAGCTGGGCATGCCGGCGTCTAAGGGAGCCGTGGATAAGGTATGGCTGGAAGGGCGCAGAATTAAGTATTCGGTTATCGGAAATGACAGACCTGTGGGATTGTGCGGTTCGGGGCTTATCGATGCGCTTGCCGTTCTTCTGAAAGCCGGAATCATAGATGAAAACGGCACGATTTTAAGCGGACAGGCGCTTCCTATACTGTTTAGGTCGTATGTGTTTGAGGTGGAAGCGGAGGAGACCGCACAGAGCACAGAGCCCTCTCTCGCCGTTCATATTGCACCGGGAGTCTACATTACGCAGGATGATATCAGAAAGCTGCAGCTTGCGAAGGGAGCGATAGCCGCCGGAATAGAAGTATTGTTTAAGGAATATGGCTGTACGCCTTGTAATATTGATGTTCTCACATTTGCAGGAGGCTTTGGAAACTACATTGACAAAGCAAGTGCGGCGGCAATAGGATTGTTTCCACAGGAGCTTTTGGACAAGGCAAAAGAAGTGGGAAATGCGGCAGGAAACGGAGCTGTTTCGGCAGCTTTATCGCAGGAAGCCTGGGAAAGAGCACTGGATATAAGCGGAGACATGCGTTACATCGAGCTGGCATCGTATCCGCATTTCGATGAAATGTATGTGGAGCATATGAATTTTTAAATAATTGAAAAATATATATTTTTACTTTATTGTTGAAGAAAATTGTCATATAATGACTTCGGGTGAGATTATATTTTAAAAGAAAAGCTGATAGGGTGATCAGCATCAGGAGGAATATCAATGCGTAAAACAAAAATTATCTGTACTATTGGACCGGCCAGCGAACATGAGGATGTCCTCACCAGGATGATAAAGGCAGGTATGGATGTTGCCAGATTAAACTTTTCTCATGGCTCACATGAGGAGCATCAGGGCAAAATAGATTTAATCAAGAAGGTAAGACAGAAGCTTCATATGCCAATCGCAATCATGCTTGACACAAAGGGACCTGAGTATCGTATCAAGACCTTTGAGAATGGCAAAATAGAGCTCAAGGATGGAGATACATTCACACTTACCACTGACGATATTGTAGGAAATCAGGAGCGAGTATCAGTAAACTATGAGAATCTGATCAAGGATTTAAAGGTTGGTGACCGTGTACTTGTTGCGAACGGAATCATCATTCTGCAGGTCAGAGAGCTTAAAGGAAACGATGCAATCTGTGATGTTATCGCAGGCGGTACACTTTCAGACAGAAAGAGCATGAACTTCCCGAATAAGGTCATGAAGCATGCATTTTTAAGCGAGCAGGACAAGGATGATCTGCTTTTTGGTATAAAAAACGAGGTGGATTATGTTGCTGCATCATTTGTTTCTACAAAGCAGGATGTAGCTGATCTGAGAAGCTTTTTGGATGAAAACGGTGGAGAGGACATTGAAATCATCGCAAAGATTGAGAACCGTTCAGGTGTAGATCATGTGGAGGAAATTTGTGAGATAGCAAACGGAATCATGATAGCCAGAGGAGATCTCGGTGTTGAGATTCCGGGAGTTGAGGTACCGGCAATACAGAAGTATATTATCAACAAGTGTCGTATGCTTGGTACACGTGTAATCACAGCAACAGAGATGCTTGAGTCCATGATTCACAATCCGCGTCCTACAAGAGCTGAGCTTTCGGATGTAGCCAATGCTGTATACGACGGCTCATCAGCTATCATGCTTTCGGGAGAGTCTGCAGCAGGTAAATATCCTGTAGAGGCTGTAAAAAATATGGCAGAGACAGCAGAATATACAGAAAAGCAGATAAACTACGGCAAGAGATTTGCCAATGCAGATTTCCAGACAAAAAGCATAGTTGACGCTATTTCACATGCTACATGTGCCATGGCAATAGATGTGGATGCGAAATGTATCGTAGTCAGCTCACTGACAGGACGTACAGTGCGCATGGTCAGCCGTTTCCGCTGCCCTGTTGATATAATAGGCATGACAACCTCTGAAAAGGCATGGCGCAAGCTGAACCTGAGCTGGGGTGTAAAGCCGGTTCTGTGCGAGGAATACAACTCAATGGAGGTTATGTTCTACAATGCGATGAATGAGGCAAAGAGTGTCATGAAGCTCCAAAAGGGTGATCATATAGTGCTCACAGGAGGTCTCATTAACGGTAAGACAGGCAACACCAATGTGATTAAGGTGGAGACAGTTTAGTACATTTATACTATTGATTAAATCGTATATATGTCATATAATCCTTAAAGATTAATAAAAACAATAAATTTAAAATAAACAATTTCGAGATGAAGTTTGCAGGAAAACGGCAGCGATTTTACCTTATCAAAGCCTACCGAAGGAGTAAAACTCTCAGGTGCCGCAGCAGGCGGTGCAACTGTAAATGGATCGACTCTCTGGAGACACCCGCTTGGCGGGGGCCGAAGGTGCAACGTACGAATAGGAAGCAGTGGGAGTGCAGTGATTATGAATATATCATGGCACAGGCTGCTTCTCGTACGAATCTCTCAGGCAACAGGACGGAGAAGATATTGGACAGATATTCTTAAGATAATCTTCTTAATCCCATGTATCAGACTGTATATGCAGCGTATATGGGGTTTTTTATTTCAATTCACGTAAGTGCTGCTAAGCCTGCTTTTTCAATTGTTTCCGGATGAAATTATTTATATCAATAGTATTTGCTCAAAACACAAAGACTTTGTGTTTAGATAAAAAAGAGAGGCAGGAGTATTTCAATGTGGAACACAATCAACATTTTTCTTAAAGCAGTGGACGATTTCGTCTGGGGAGTGCCGCTCATGGTGCTCATCATGGCAGGAGGTATAATGCTCACAGTGCGTCTGGGGCTTCTTCAGATGAGAAAGCTTCCTCTGGCACTAAAGTGGATGGTCAAAAATGAAGAGGGCGGCGATGGCGAGATTACGAGCTTTGGCGCACTCTGTACCGCGCTTAGCGCAACAATCGGAACCGGCAACATAGTCGGTGTAGCAACTGCAGTCGGTGCAGGAGGACCGGGAGCACTTTTCTGGATGGTGCTTGCAGCCTTCTTTGGCATGGCAACAAAGTATTCAGAGGGACTTTTGGCTGTAAAATATCGTGTCATCGGCAAGGACGGACATAGTCTCGGCGGACCATTCTACTACATAGAGCAGGGAATGGGTACAAAATGGAAATGGCTTGCAAAGATATTTGCATTTTTCGGCGTATGCGTTGGACTTTTCGGAATAGGAACATTCAGCCAGGTAAACGGAATATCAAGTGCTGTAAACAACTTTTTTGACCCTAAAAACCAGCATACAGTAAAGGTTTTACCGTTCCTTGGTGAGTATTCATGGTCAGTTGTCATTGCTTCGCTTGTACTGGCATTCTGCGTGGCAGCAGTGCTTATCGGCGGAGTAAAGCGTATTGCAAGTGTCAGCCAGATAATAGTTCCTTTTATGGCTGTTATATATATTGTATTTGTGCTCGTGCTTGTGGTATGCAATATCACAGCGGTTCCGGCAGCGTTTGCTACAATAGTAAAGGCAGCGTTTTCACCGAAGGCCATAACAGGCGGTGCCGTGGGAAGCTTTCTTGTTGCAATGCAAAAGGGTGTTGCCAGAGGAATCTTTTCAAACGAGGCAGGACTTGGTAGTGCCCCGATTGCAGCGGCAGCAGCCCAGACAAAGGAGCCTGTACGTCAGGGACTTGTCAGCATGACAGGAACCTTCATTGATACAATAGTTATATGTACACTTACAGGACTTTCCATCGTGCTCACAGGCGCATGGCAGGTTGACGGACTCGAGGGCGTGCAGGTTACTACATACGCATTCCAGAATGGTCTTCCTTTACCGAAAGAGCTATCAGCATTTATACTTATGCTGTGTCTTGTATTTTTTGCCTTTACAACTATACTCGGTTGGGATTATTATAGTGAGCGGTGCTTAGAGTATTTGAGTGGCGGAAGGATGAAATATGTAAAGGTTTATCGCTGGATATATATACTTGCAGTTTTCATCGGACCTTATATGACTGTAAGTGCGGTGTGGACTATCGCTGATATCTTCAACGGTCTCATGCTCTGCCAAATATGATAGCGCTGTTTGCTCTTAGTGGTGTTGTTGTTAAGGAGACAAAGCATTTCTTCGAGCGACATAGAAATGGAGAAATCGAGGATTAATTATGTTTTATATTTTGCGACATGGAAGAACAGATTGGAATGAGGAGCACAGACTGCAGGGGGAGGTGGATATCCCACTCAACGAAACCGGCAGGCAGATGGCTTACGATGCCGCAGAAAAATATAAGGATATAGATTTTGACATATGCTACTGCTCCCCGCTTAAGAGAGCACAGGAGACGGCAAGGATTTTTCTTGCAGACAGAAACCCTGCAGTAGAGATTATCACTGACAACAGACTTCACGAGATGTGCTTCGGTGATTATGAGGGAGTGAAGAACATCAGGCAAAAGCCCGAATGCCCTGTCTACCTGCTCTTTGAGGAGCCGGAAAAATATGTGGCAAAGGACGGCGCAGAGAGTTTTGAGGAGCTATATCACAGAACAGGCGAGTTTATAGAGCAGGTGCTGAGACCGCAGCTTGAGGCAGGCAAAAATGTGCTTGTCGTGGGACACGGTGCAATGAACTGCAGCATAGTCAATCAGTTTCGCGGCACACCTATAAAGGATTTCTGGAAGGATATGCAGGGAAACTGCGAGCTGCTTAGGGTTGAATAAATTTAGATTATTCTGAATAGCTATATCGTTTGTAATAGATAGGGCATACCGGTTGTGGTGTGCCCTGTTGTTGTCAGAAACTAATTTCAACAGCATTTATTTATAAGTAAATGGATATTATATTATAAGTAATACTAAATTGACCACATAGCCTTATGCTCGTAAAATAATTTTGTAAATTTTTTATTAAATAAGAGTATAATTATTTGGAGGAACCAATGAAAAAGACAACGAACTCTTCACCTTACCAGTTTGAGGGCAGAATACCTCTGTCTCAGGCTATTCCGCTTGGACTGCAGCATGTTATGGCTATGTTCATCGGAAACCTTACACCTCTTATCATTGTTATGGGAGCGTGCGGACTCACAGCGGACGCTGGCTTTGCGGAGCTTAGAACAGCTCTCTTACAGAATGCAATGATTATCGCGGGTATTGTAACATTAGTACAGATGTTTTCCATCGGACCTGTCGGAGGAAAGGTACCTATCGTTATGGGAACTTCTTCGGGCTTTCTTGGAGTATTAAATAATACAGTTGCAGCGTGTGGCGGCGGAGTTATAGCATATGGTGCTATTATGGGAGCTGCCTTGTAGGAGGTATCTTCGAGGGCATACTCGGAGCCTTCTTAAAGCCTTTGCGCAAGTTTTTCCCGGCAATCGTTACAGGCTCAGTTGTTATAGCAATCGGACTTTCACTCCTTGGAGTGGGAATCAACTACTTCTGTGGTGGAACAGGCAAAAATGATTACGGCTCACTGCCTAACCTTTTTATTGGAATGGTTGTACTTATAGTAATCGTGCTTCTTAAGCATTTTGCACCATCGCGCAGTATTTTTTCATCATCTGCCATCCTTTTTGGTATCCTGGCAGGATATGTAGTAGCAATCATTATGACACTTACCATGTCACACACAGGTGTGACGCTGACGGTGTTAAATACACATACTCATGGGTTGTAAACTTTGATGAGGTTAAAAATGCGGCATGGATAGCAGTTCCAAGCTTTATAGGCTTTGGAAAGCTGTCAGATGTGGGAATTTCCTTCCATGCCAATGCAATCATCCCGATCGGCATCATGTTTATCGTTACTGCAATCGAGACAGTTGGCGATATCTCAGCCTGTGTGGAGGGTGGAATGGACAGAGAGGCTACAGATTCAGAGCTTTCAGGCGGTGTTATCTGTGATGGTCTTGGTTCATCATTTGCAGCGCTTTTCGGAGTACTGCCAAATACCTCATTCTCACAGAATGTAGGTCTTGTTTCAATGACAAAGGTTGTCAATAGATTTGCTATTTCAATGGGAGCTATATTCCTCGTTATTTGCGGCTTCTGCCCAAAGATTGGAGCTCTCATGTCAATCATGCCTCAGTCAGTGCTCGGCGGAGCTGCTGTTATGATGTTTGCTTCTATCCTGATTTCGGGAATTGAGCTCATCACAAAGGAGCCAATCGGCAGCCGTGAGATTACAATTATCTCAGTAGCAATCGGTTTAGGCTACGGACTTGGCGCTACAACCGGTGCTACATCACATCTGCCATACTATGTACAGCTTATATTTGGCGGTTCAGGTATCGTGCCTTGCTCACTTTGCGCTATTCTTCTCAATATTATTTTGCCGAAGAAGTCAAAGAACGCGCCATATATGTGGGATATGGACGAGAAAGACGATGTGAAGCGTGTGGATGACTAACGCTTAGGATTTTGAAGCCGTCCGGTGCATTAAGTACACCGGCGGCTTTATTGTTTGTGGGAAAGTATGGAAATATATGGAAAAAGTGATTTCAATAGTGGGCGCAGGTGGCAAGACCACACTCGTTCATAAGCTTGCAAGGGAATATCACAGGAGTGGAAAAGGTGTGCTTGTCACAACAACAACGCACATGTATGTCGAAGCTGACACTGACCTATCCTGCGATTTTTTTGCGTTAAGGGATAAAATAATAAAAGATGGATATTGTATGGCGGGGCAGAAAATATCTGAACAGAAAATATCAGAACAGTCAAAGCCAAAGATGTGCGGACTGCCGTATGATTTACTCGATAAACTGATTAAAGACATGCCACAGGCGTTAGATTATGTTATAATCGAAGCAGATGGGGCAAAGCACCATTCCCTCAAATATCCGGCAGCGGATGAGCCGGTCATATATCCGGGTACCACAGATGTTATCATAGTGCTTGGCACATGGGAAAAGGGCAGGTCATGTAAGGACGTTGTATTTCGATATGAGCTTATGCAAAAGGAGCTTGGAACGGCAGAGGATGCAGTGGTGGATGATTCAGTTATAGATACGCTGCGGCAGGTCTATGTCAGAAAGCTTCGCGATAGCGGGTTTGAAGGACGAGTATCGTGCGTTTTTGCGAATGAGCGTGGGTGGTTCTGAATAGTTGCAAATATGGAAATAATAAGGTAACAGGGTAATTAATCAGATGAGCATGAATCAGAGCAATAATCAGATAATAAAGAAAAATTTGTTAATAATATGCCGCGGTGCAGGAGACCTTGCGACCGGCATCATCCACAGACTGCACCGGGCAGGGCATAGGGTGATAGCGCTTGAGACAGACTATCCGGCTGCCATACGGCGCCAGGTGTCCTTTTGCGAAGCAGTGTATGATGGGAGCGCAGCTGTAGAGGGTGTGACAGCCAGACTTGTTCCTGCCTTGGCTGATGCAGAGACTGATACAGAGACATATTCAGGGATAAATGACACACCGGCAGCTCATATTGCATCAGAAAAGTGGGATAGTTCAGCCATCGAAGCTGTGCTTGAAGCCGGAGAGGTCCCGCTTCTTATAGACCCAAAGGGCGAGTCAATTGCACTTTTAAAGCCGGATGTTGTTGTAGATGCCATAATAGCAAAGAAAAATCTGGGCACCACAATCGATATGGCACCGCTTGTGATAGGAGTAGGCCCGGGCTTTACGGCAGGGCAAGACGTGCATCTGGTGATTGAGTCCATGCGTGGGCACAATCTGGCGCGCATCATTACCGATGGCATGGCACAGCCCAACACAGGTGTTCCGGGAAATATCGCCGGCTTCACAAGTGAGCGTGTGATTCACGCTCCGGCGGCAGGATATATTCATGATGTCAGAAAAATCGGAGACATCGTGCAAAAAGGCGATGAGATAGCGCGGATATATCCGGATAAAGAAAGCTACGACAATGCATTGTCTGAATATGTCCCTGTGAATGCTACAATTACAGGCATCATACGAGGCCTTATCCGTGAGGGATATTATTTCAGGAAAGGCTTCAAGATAGCGGATATCGATCCGCGCGAGAGTGAGCTAACAAACTGCTTTACAATCTCTGACAAGGCAAGAAGTATAGCAGGCAGTGTGCTTGAGACGGTATCGGCATTTGAGCACGGCGTAAAGATTTATTAAATAATAAATGAGGGTAACTATTTAGGTGTTTTCAGTGGTTCTAAATAGTTACAGTGAGGATAAATAGATTGACGCAGGAAAACGAATTAGATATCAATAATCAGGAAAAAAATAAAGGAAAGCTTACACATTTTAATGAGGCAGGGGAAGCTCACATGGTGGATGTGCATGCAAAGGATGACACATACCGCGTGGCGAAGGCCTGTGGCACGATAAAGGTAAATGGCGCAGTATACAGGGCGGTATCTACGGGCACAGCTAAAAAGGGCGATGTGCTGGCAGTGGCGAGGATTGCGGGAATCATGGGCGCAAAGAACAATTCCATGCTCATTCCGCTCTGTCATGCTATTGCCATGACGAAGTGTGATGTTGAGTTTGAACTGGATGAAAAAAACAGCAGTATCACGGCAATCTGCACGACAGCCTGTGTGGGCAAAACCGGTGTAGAGATGGAGGCCATGACAGGGGTCAGTGTGGCGCTTCTTACCATATATGATATGTGTAAGGCACTGGATCGTGGCATGGAAATTGGGCAGATACATCTGCTGGAAAAATCCGGTGGCAAGAGCGGACACTACGTTACTGTTCACAACTAACAATGTGACCGGCAACGATTACAGCCCATTTAAAATGCTGAGAAGTTAAAAATACACAATTAATCAAGGATAACAGGGAGATGTAATGTATACTGTAGGGATTATAACGATAAGCGATAAAGGCGCAGCGGGCCAAAGAGAGGATAAAAGCGGTCCGAAAATAAAGGAACTGCTTCCAAAAGATAAGTATGATGTGGTTTCATATAAAATCATACCGGATGAGAGGGAACAGATTGCAGACGAGCTTGTCAGGCTGTGTGATGCTGTGAAATGCAATCTGGTGCTTACAACCGGAGGTACCGGGTTTTCACCGAGAGATATCACACCGGAAGCTACAATGGATATTGCAGAGCGTAATGCACCGGGTATCGCTGAGGCACTGAGAGCGTACAGCATGAGTCTTACACCTAAAGCCATGCTTGGCAGAGGAGCTTCAGTTATCAGGAAAAACACACTGATAGTCAATCTGCCCGGCAGTGTGAAGGCAGTGTCGGAGAGCATGGATTTCTGATGGGAAATATAGAGCATGGACTTGATATTTTACTGCAGTATGACAGTGAGTGCGGCCGGTGACGGAAATGCACGAGGTATGGTTTAGGGCAGTAACTATTTACAAAAATAATATTTGGAGTGTGGGATTATATGAAGCTTATGAAGACAACGGAGGCAGTCGGACAGGTGCTTTGCCACGATATCACACAGATTATCCCAGGTGTGAAAAAGGATGCGGTTTTTCGCAAGGGGCATATTATAACAAAAGAGGATATACCGGTGCTGCTTAGCGTCGGAAAAGACACCATATATATATGGGAAAATGATGAGACCATGATGCACGAAAATGAGGCAGCAGAGGTGCTTTATCGTATGAGCGCATGTGGCACAAATAGCAATGAGACCGACGTTGAACGTCATTGTGAAGCCGCAGAATCCGGCATTTTTGGTGGCACCGCAAGTAAAATGCATCCATCCCCTGTAAAGGAAGGCAAGATAGAGGTGATTGCTGACTGTGACGGACTGCTTAAGGTGGACAGCAAAAAGCTGAAAAAGGTCAACTCCTTTGGTGAAATGATGATAGCAACGAGGCACGGCAATACCACTGTGAAAAAGGGGGATAAGCTTGCCGGAACAAGAATCATACCGCTTGTCATAAAAAAGGATAAGCTGGAGGCGGCTTCGCACATATGCGATGACGGACCGATTCTTGATATAAAGCCGTTTGTGGTCAGAAAAGCAGCAATAATCACAACCGGAAACGAAGTGTACCATGGCAGGATACAGGATGCGTTTACCCCTGTTATTGAGAAAAAAATAGCAGAGTTTGGTGCACATATGATGTTTCATGAGGTGTTTGATGATGATGATCAAAAAATAACAGACGGATGCTTACGTGCAATAGAGGCAGGAGCGGAGATTGTATTTTGCACAGGAGGAATGAGCGTGGATCCTGATGATAAAACACCGCTTGCCATAAAAAATACAGGCGCGCGGATCGTGTCGTATGGTTCACCGGTGCTGCCGGGAGCCATGTTTTTGCTGTCGTACTATGATGCAGGTGACAGGCTGGTGCCGATATGTGGACTGCCTGGCTGCGCCATGTATAACAAGCGCACGATATTTGATATTGTATTGCCGAGGCTTATGGCGTGTGATATGATTTTGGCAGATGAGCTTGCCGGACTTGGAGAAGGCGGACTCTGCCTGAATTGTGATGTCTGCACGTTTCCTAACTGCGGTTTCGGGAAGGGCTTTTAATATGCGCGATAGATTTGGCAGAGAGATTGACTACATGCGCATATCGGTGATAGATAGCTGTAATCTGAACTGTTATTATTGCAACCCACAGGACAATAATAAAAATTGTCAGGTAATAAATACACTTAGCGTAAAAAAGGTGCTTTGCATAGTCCGCGCAGCCACAAGGCTTGGAATCACGCATTTTCGTCTGACAGGCGGTGAGCCGCTTCTGCATCCGCAGATTGATGAGATGGTTTCGCAAATCAAAAAAATACCCGGTGTCAGGAGTGTATCGCTCACCACAAACGCAGTACTGCTTGCGCAGCATGCAAAGCAGCTTAAGGAAGCCGGCATAGACAGTATAAATGTGAGCCTGGACACGATAGATGCGTCAGAATATGAACATATCACAAAAAAACCGCTGCTTCATAAAGTGGAGCATGGAATCGATGCCGCCATAGAGTGTGGAATAAGAGTGAAAATCAATGCAGTGCTCACACCGCAGACAGATGTGGTGGCTCTCACACGGTATGCTTCAAAAAAAGGCACAGATATCCGTTTTATAGAGATGATGCCGGTAGGTGAAGGGCATACCAACGGAGTCGAGCCGTATGAGAAGGTTATTGGTGCACTTTTAGAAATATATGGAACTCCTTGCCATATAGATACTGAAAATAGAGAAGAAATTAATTCGAGATATAATAATGCGGATAACGGTCCTGCAGAGTATTACAGTTTTCATGGACTTGATATCAGAGTAGGGCTGATTCAGGCAATCCATGGGAAGTTCTGCGATACCTGCAACCGCATACGTGTTACGGCTGACGGCAGGCTTATACCATGCCTGGGAAGCAGCGTGACGATGGATTTAGTACCTGATTCATGCGAATTTACAGATGATTTGGAAAAAGATTTTGTAATAGTTCAGGCACTAAAGGCTGCCATAAAGGCAAAGCCGGGGTGTCATAATTTTAATGATAATGCTGTGACATATACAAAAACTACAGAGACAAAGACTGTGGAGACAAGGACTACAGAGCTGAAAGCTGCGGATGCAGCAAGAAATATGAGCCGGATAGGAGGCTGATAGCAAATCATGGGAAAGCTTCTTGCAATCAATATAAGCAAAGAGAGAGGAACTGAAAAGAGAGAGGTGCCACAGGCGGAGCTTGTTGCAGACTATGGCATCATGGGAGATGCACATGCCGGAAAGTGGCACAGGCAGGTCAGCCTGCTTTCCGCAGAGAAAATAGATGCCTTCAGGGCAAGAGGAGCGCAGATAGACAACGGCGCATTTGGCGAAAATTTAATTATATCAGGATTTGATTTCAAGAATTTACCGCTTGGAACACGCTTTTGCATAGGAGATGCTATTCTGGAGATGACGCAGATAGGCAAGCAGTGTCATTCGCATTGTGCTATCTACAAGAGGATGGGCGAGTGCATTATGCCAAAGGAGGGCGTGTTTGCAGTAGTCATAAGAGGCGGTCAGATTCATACCGGTGACGAGGTAAAGCTGATTCCGGCAAACATATATGCTTCGATAAAGGACAGACCGGCGGACAGCCGCTGTGAGCTGTTGACAGTCATAGAAGGAGCACATGCCGGTGAAAAGGCGCTTTATATAGATGGCAGAATAAGAGTGGCATCAGGCAGTGCATGGGCAGATGAAATAAATGACAATGATGATTCCATTGTGATGTTTAAACAACAGATAGGCAGCAGACCACGCCTCATAATCTGCGGAGGAGGTCATGTATCGGCGGCACTTGTACGCATGGCATCACTTTTGGCCTTTGACATATGGGTGATAGAGGACAGACCTCTGTTTGCCGATAATGCAAAGCGCCAAGGAGCAGACCGTGTAATTTGCGGCGATTATAAAAAAACTCTCGCCAGGCTAGAGCCACAGGCGGATGATTACTATGTATGCATGACAAGAGGTCATCGCTTTGATATGGAGTGTCTTACAGAGATATTCAGAAAGCCATACGCCTATGTGGGGATGATGGGCTCAAAGAAAAGAGCTGCCATAGTAAAAAAAGACCTTGAAGAATCGGGATTTTTACAGGAAACCATATCCGGATTACATTCTCCGATAGGCCTTGCAATAGGTGGACAGACACCGGAGGAAATTGCGCTTTCGGTGATAAGTGAGATAGTAAAGTGCAAAAATGAGCGTACCAGTTGCACGCAGGTGGATAACGAAGTGCTTGATGCACTTATTGAGGCATCAGATGAGAAGTATATACTGTGTACCATCATAAAAAAGAATGGCAGTGCACCGCGCGGAGTCGGAACACAGATGCTCGTGAGCTCAGACAATCGGATTATCGGAACTATAGGCGGCGGTTGTGCGGAGGCAGAGGTTATAAGCCATTGCAGGAGACTGTTTCGCAAGCAGGAGTTTAAATGCGGCCTGATGGATGTGAGCATGAACACTGACGATGCCGAGAAAGAGGGCATGGTGTGCGGAGCAGTATTTCGGTGCTGCTGGAGCAGATTGGATGATGAAATTATCATATATTAATAAATCAAGATAAGCTGAATATGAATATTAATCACATGTATATTTAATTTAAATAAGCGAAAATAGAGGTTAAAAGTATGAGCTTAAGAATAGCGACAGGCACTGACGGACCAAGAAAAGTGCGCAAGGGCTTAAAGAGAAAATTTGCAGCATATGCAGGACTTGCGTTTGGACTTATCCTTATAGCAGGACTTTTTGCAGGCTGTGGAAAAAAGGATACAGCAGATGCAGATGTCGATTTATCAGTTTTTGCGGCAAAGAGCTTAAACGGTGTTATGGATGAAATTTGTGCAGCCTACACCAAGGCGCATCCAAATGTAAACTTCCGGAACAACTATGACAGCTCCGGAACTCTGATGGCACAGATTAAAGAGGGTGCGAAGTGCAACATCTTTTTCTCAGCAGGAGTGGCACAGATGGATGAGCTTCAGAATGGCTACGACGGAGGAAGCGTGGTGGACGGTACTCGTGTTGACCTATTAAATAATCAGGTGTGCCTTGTTACATATAAGAATAGTGGCACGGCAGTTACCGGCTTTGCAGACATCTCAAAGGCTAAAAATATGGCACTTGCTGACGGAACTGTTCCTGTAGGACAGTACACCAGAGCAGCACTGGTAAATTCAAAAATGGTTGAAGGTGATGTTTCAAATCCACAGGCTATTTCAGATTCTGATATCTCAAAGGCACTTGATGGTCTGGAAATAAACAGCTGTGCCAATGTAGGTGCGGTTGCATCTGCCGTAGCTGAGGGCGCAAATGAGATAGGAACAGTTTATTACTCAGATACATTCGGATACGAGAACCAGCTTGATATTATAGAAAAGCTTCCAAACAGCTTAACAGGCGATGTCATCTATCCGATAGCAGCCTTAAAGGAAGACAGCACTACATCAGATGAGCTTGAAGCAGCAAAGGAATTTATCGCATACCTTCAGACAGATGAGGCAATGTCAGTATTTGAGAAATATCATTTTTCGGTAAATGAATAATGGGACAGATTGATTTTTCACCGCTTTGGGTAACATTAAAAACAGGAATAGTAGCGTCAGTTTTTTCTTTTTTATAGGAATAGCTTTTGCTGAGCTTGTCATAAATACAAAGCAGAGTGAGGGCATTCTGGGATGGACTGCTGACACTTCCTATGGTATTGCCGCCTACCGTGGTGGATACATTCTTTTAAGGATTTTCAGCACAAGGCGTCCTTTTGGAAGCTTTTTAAGCCATAGCATGGGGATACAGGTAGTACACACGTGGCTTGGCTGTGTGGTGGCAGCAACCATCATTGCACTCCCTCTCATGTACAGAAATGCGAGAGCGGCATTTGAGCAGATAGATGAAAATGTCATATATGCGGCGCGCACTCTCGGCATAAGTGAGTGGAAGATTTTCTGGAAGATACGTCTGCCGATGGCAAAGCCCGGCATTATTTCGGGTGTCACACTGGCCTTTGCCAGAGCTATCGGTGAGTACGGTGCCACATCGATGCTTGCCGGAAATATAGCAGGAAAAACCTCGACCATATCACAGCAGATAGCAATGGTTGTCCAAAGTGGAGACTATGCCACAGCGGGCTTCTGGTGCATAGTAATCATAGCGATTTCGTTTGCATGCCTTGTATCGATAAATATGATATGCGGCAAAAGCAAGGGCATAAAGAGAAAGAGAAAAAATAATGTCGCTCATAGTAAAAATAAAAAAACAGTTGGATAATTTCATGCTCTCGGTTGACATGGAGCTTACGGACGAGGTTGTGTCCGTAATCGGTATGTCGGGCTCAGGAAAGAGTATGACATTAAAGTGCATAGCAGGGATAGAGACACCGGACTCAGGCTTTATATCATTAAACGGCCGTGTGCTGTATGATTCGAAAAAGCGTATAAATCTGCACCCGGGTAAGCGCAGGGTAGGCTATCTGTTTCAGGACTACGCATTATTTCCGACAATGACTGTGATGGAAAATATATGCATAGCAATGGGTCAGCGTAACGAGGAAAAAGTGAAGGGCTGGCTGAAGAGGTATGGGCTTGAGGGCATGGCATACACATATCCCAATCATCTCTCCGGTGGTCAGAGGCAGCGCGTGGCAATGCTTCGCATGCTTGCGGCTAAGCCGGAGTGTATACTGCTCGATGAGCCTTTTTCGGCACTGGATGAGCATGTAAAAAGAAGCATGGAATCAGAGCTTATGGAGATGCTGACAGATTTTCACAATCCTGTAGTTTTTGTGTCACACAATCGCGATGAGGTGTATCGCCTGGCCGAGCGTATCGGAAGCATGGAGAGCGGTGTACTGAGTACAGTCCGCGACAAAAAAGATTTCTTTATGCGGCCTATGTCTGTGGAGCAGGCACTGCTTGTGGGCTGCAACAATATATCAGAGGTAAAATGGCAGGATAAGCATCATTTGTTTGCTGTGGAATGGGATAGCGTATTTGAGGTCACTGATGAGCAGCTTGAACAGACTGCAATGAGTATGGACGGCATATCGCACATAGGTGTTTTCCCACAGGATATTATAATATCTGCAGGCAAAACAAAAACGGCACTTGCATATGCTGATAAAAATACAATCAGGATTAAAGATTATAAAATGATTGAAGAACTGAAAAGCTGGGAAGTATTGTGTAAATTAAATAACGATTCAATAATTTACGCAAGCCTTCGAGGCATACAGAAGCAAATATGCTTAGCAAAAATATAAATGATGAGCTTTATATAAAGAATTTTTATCTGCTTGGATGAGAAGTAAATGAGGACATACTATGATTTACCTGGACAATGCTGCCACAACAATTAAAAAGCCGGATGCGGTATATGATGCAGTACTTGATGCAATGAAGCACTGCGGCAATTCCGGGCGCGGGGCATCGGATGCATCGCTTGATGCGTCGAGGAAAATATATGAGGCCAGAATGTGCCTTACAGAATTTTTCGGCGGAGATGATGCGGACAGACTCGTTTTTACGGCAAATGCCACTGAGGCACTAAACATTGCAATCCACGGCCTGTTTGAGCGGGGGAGCATGTGATTACAACACAGCTCGAACATAACTCTGTGCTCAGGCCTCTTTATATGCAAAGGGAGCGGGGCGTGGGTGTGGATATTGTACCATGCAGTGATGTAGGCATAAAAAGGGGGATAATTTCCTCATCGGATATAGAGGCTTTAATCCGTCCGGATACAAAAGCCATTGTATGCACACATGCTTCAAATCTCACAGGCAACGTGGTGGATATTAAGTCGATAGGGCAAATCGCACGAAAGCATAACCTTTTATTTATAGTCGATGCATCGCAGACAGCCGGTGTGATTCCGATAGATGTAAAAGACATGAATATTGATGTGCTCTGCTTCACAGGCCATAAGGGGTTGATGGGACCGCAGGGCACCGGAGGACTTTATGTGGGGGAGAGAGCAGATATAAAGCCGTTTAAGAGCGGTGGCACCGGCGTGCTAAGCTTTCTTGAGAGCCAGCCTGAGGAGCTTCCGACAAGACTTGAGGCCGGTACATTAAACGGTCCGGGAATCGCAGGGCTTTTAACAGGTGTCATGGAGCTTGAGAAAATCGGCCTCGACAATATATACGCTAAAGAGCATGAGCTGATGCAGGCATTTATTGAAAAAATAAAGACAATCCCCGGAATCAGGATATATGGAGATTTCGATATGCTGCCCGACAATGGTATGCACTGTGCGATTGTTTCAGTAAATATAGCTGATATGGACTCGGCGGAGGTGTCAGACATACTTATGAATGAGTATGGCATTGCAACAAGGAGCGGTATACACTGCGCACCGCTGATGCATAAATTCTTTGGAACACAAAATCAAGGTATGGTGAGATTCTCATTTTCATATTATAATACAGTTGATGAGATAAATGAGGCCGCTGAAGCGCTTATGCAGATTGCGGCATTGCGATAAATAGTATTAAACAATTGAAAGGAGCAAAAATGCCACAGGAAATAGTGTTTTGCAAGGGCGGTGGCTGTACTGCAAAGCTTGGTCCGGATTTGTTAAGTCATGTTTTAGCAAAGCTGCCAAGGGGTGAAAAAGACAGCAATCTGCTCATCGGATATGATAGCTGTGATGATGCGGCAGTGTACAAAATTTCAGATGACACGGCGGTAGTCCAGACGCTTGATTTTTTCCCGCCGATGGTTGATGATCCGTATACGTTTGGACAGATAGCGGCCGCAAATGCGCTCAGTGATATCTATGCGATGGGCGGCACAGTAAAGACCGCATTGAACATCGTCTGTTTCCCTGAGAAAATGGATCTGAATATACTTGGCAAAATAATGCAGGGCGGTGCCGATAAGGTGATAGAGGCAGGCGGTACACTTGCGGGCGGCCATTCTATAGCAGACAGTGATGTGAAATACGGCCTTTCAGTCATGGGTACGGTCCACCCGGAGCATATTTACAGCAACAATACAGGGCAGCCGTCAGATGTGCTTATACTTACAAAGAAACTCGGAGTGGGGCTTGTATGCAACGCAAACCGCGTAGGGGAGGCTCCGTTAGGTGCAATTGAGGATGCGGTAAGCTCTATGACCACACTGAATAAGGCAGCATCCGAAATCAGTCATGCTTTCGATATACATGCATGCACAGATGTCACGGGATTTAGCTTTTTAGGACATCTGAGTGAGATGTTAAATGATGATATAACAGCACTTATCGACTCGATTTCCATACCGGTCATTACCGGAGCACTGAGATGCGCAGATGAGTTTTTCCTCACGGCAGCAGCGCAGCGCAACAGAAACCATGTAGGTGATAAGGTGTGCTTTGCAAAAAATATACCTTTCTCAATGGAGGAGGTACTTTTCGATCCGCAGACCTCCGGAGGACTGCTGTTTGCAGTAAAAGCTACTGAGGCAGATGCATTTTTGCATGAGCTTAAAGCCGCAGGGCTTCCGGCTGCAAAGGTGGGACGATTTGTTAAGCGGCGAGATGTGCCGATATATGTGAACTGACTTTAAGCTGCCATAGCTTATGCAAATTTGCTGACAGGCTGCATGTCCTGCATTTTGAGGGCTTACGAGTTAAAATAACATAGGGAGGATTATAAATATGATAACAGTAAATGCAATAGGGGATACATGTCCAATCCCGGTAGTAAAGACAAAGAAAGCAATCGAGGCTCTCACACAGCCGGATACGGTGGAGACACTTGTGGACAATGAAGTTGCAGTGGAAAATTTAAAAAAGATGGCTGTACAGAAAGGTTATAGCTGCGATAGCAGTAAGCTCGATGACGGAAGCTATAGCGTAAAGCTGACAATTGAAGCTGTAAATGCCGATGAGCTTTCGGATACAGACGAAGCTTTACAGTGTACATGCAGGCCGGCTGCAGATAACAGGGTTGTTGTAATCCGCTCTTCATATATGGGAGAGGGCAGTGAGGAGCTTGGCAGTGTACTTATAAAGGGCTTCATCTATGCGCTTTCGCAGCAGGATAATCCGCCTGAAACCATGCTTTTCTACAATGGAGGAGCGAAGCTGACCTGTGAGGGCTCAGAGTCACTTGAGGATTTAAAGGAGCTTAAGAGCCGCGGGGTGAAAATTCTTACCTGCGGAACATGCCTGAACTACTATGAGCTGTCAGATAAGCTTGCAGTCGGAGAGGTGACCAACATGTATGATATCGCAGAAAAGATGGCTGGGGCATCTCTTATTGTAAGTCCTTAGAGTTATACAAGGTGTGAGGCAATGGATAAAAATTTGGCAGGAGAAAAGAAAAAACGGCTAATCATCACCTTCGAGACTACCACAGCACCGTTAAAGCTTGATATCAAGGGCAAGGCATGTGGTATTCCGGGGCGCACGATTCCTCTTCCGTCTGTCATATCGGCGGGCTGCGGGCTGGCATGGAGAGCAGAGCTTTCTGACAGGGAGTGCCTCATAGCCTTTATGAAGGAGCACGACATCAGGTGGGAAGCGATGTATGAAATCGAAATGAGGTAACTGATAGTTACCTATATAACAGGATAACAGGAGAAAAATATGTTTTATTACAATCAGTATGTAAGGGCGCAAAGCCTTGATGAAGACCTATGAGCTTTATCAGAAAAAACCGAATTTTGTGCTGGGCGGCATGCTCTGGCTCAAAATGAAAAATAAGACGCTTGGCACGGCAATTGACCTGTGCGACCTCGGGCTTGATCAAATTGATGAGGATGAGAACGAGTTTAGAATCGGTGCGTATGCAACACTCAGGCAGATAGAGACTCATGAAGCACTGAATGCATATACACACGGTGCAATCGCAGAGTCGGTCAGACATATCGTCGGAGTGCAATTTAGAAATGTGGCAACTGTCGGAGGAAGCATCTGGGGAAGATTCGGATTTTCAGATGTCATGACGATTTTCAGGGCACTGGGAGCAAAGGTGCAGCTTCACAAGGCGGGAATTATGGATTTGGACGAGTTTGCGGCACTTCCAAGAACAACGCGCGATGTGCTTGTGTCAGTAATAGTACCGAAAAATGCAAAGGGCGTAGTATACTTAAGCCAGAGAAATCAGTCAACAGACTTTCCGGTGCTCACATGTGCAGTGGCAAACAGAAGCGGCAGGTATGTGGCGGTTATCGGAGCATCACCATATATGGCAGAGCCTGTGTGGGATGAGGAGGGCATACTCGATTGTTTAGCAGATGCAAAGACAGACGGTAATGCAGCTTTGACAGATAACTCCGAAAACAATGCCAAAATAGATAAATTTGCCGGATATGTTGCAGAGCATATCCGTTTTGGAAGCAATATAAGGCAGGTGCCGAGTACAGGGAGATGATATGCAGGGTGCTTACACGCCGCGCTGTCACACAGTCGCTTGACATCTGCGATGAAATTAAGCACGAGCATTAAGTAGGAAGGAATTCATATATATGGATGTTAAAATAAAATTAAATGGAAAGTTAATAACCGACTCGGTAGACCAGGATATGGTCCTTTTAGACTTTTGCCGCAAGCACAATTGCTTTTCGGTGAAGAGAGGCTGTGAGTCAGGCAACTGCGGTCTTTGTACAGTGCTTCTGGATGGAAAGCCTGTGCTGTCATGCAGCACGCCGATAGGCAGGGCAGACGGCAGAGCGGTGGACACCCTCGAGGGACTTGAGGAGGAAGCTAAGCAGTTTACAGGATTTTTTGCTGCACAGGGAGCGGATCAGTGCGGCTTCTGTAATCCGGGTTATATTGTAAATATTGTGGCGCTTCTGAGAGAAAATCCTGACCCGACTGACGAGGAAATTCTTGAATATCTTTCAGGAAATCTGTGCCGTTGTACAGGATATCAGAGTCAGCTGCGCTCAATCAGAAATTTCTTAAACAGTAAGAAAGAGGGCGCACCTCTTAATCTTGAGGCAGGCGTCTACGGAGAGGATATCGGAAAGGAGTGGCAGGATGAGCACAAATCAAACTAACGAAAACAGCTTCAACCGCGCCAGAAGGGATTACCACGCAGTTGGAAAATGTATACCTAAAAAGGACTCGAGCCAGCTTTTACTCGGAAAGCCGGTATTTACCGATGATATCACACCGCGTGATGCGCTTGTCATAAAGCTTCTTAGAAGCCCGTATGCAAATGCAATTGTCGAGGATGTAAAGACAGATATCGCTCTTAAGGTGCCGGGCATGGTCGCAGTATACACCTGGGAGGATGTTCCGAAAAAGCGTTTTTCTATCGCAGGCCAGACATTTCCGGAGCCGTCACCATATGACAGATTAATCCTTGACCGCCATGTGAGAAGCGTAGGTGACGCCGTCGCTATAGTGGTCGGAGAATCTGAAAAGGCGGTGGACAAGGCTCTTAACATGATAAAAGTAAAGTACACGGTGCTTGAGCCGGTGCTTGACTTCAGAAAGTCGCTGGATAACAAGGTGCTCGTGCATCCTGAGGATGACTGGTCATCCAGCATAGATACAGGCGATGTAAAGCGCAATCTCATTCATCACGAGGAGGATGAGCATGGAAATGTAGAGAAAATTCTGTCAGAGTGCGATGAGATTATTGAGCACACATATCGCATAAAGGCAGCGCAGCAGGCATATATGGAGACCTGCAGGGCATACTGTGAGATAGACAGATACGGCAGACTTCACTGTATCAGCTCAACACAGATTGTTTTCCACCTGCGCCGAATACTGGCAAATGCACTTGATATTCCAAAGTCTATGGTGCGCGCTGAAAAGCCGCGTATCGGAGGAGGTTTCGGTGCCAAGCAGACAGCGGTCTGTGAGGTGTATCCGGCATTTGTTACCTGGAAGACAAAGCGCCCGAGCAAGATAATCTACAGCAGAAAAGAATGTCAGACTATCGCGTCACCGCGTCATGAGATGGAAGTCACTGTGCGTCTCGGAGCGATGAAAGATGGTCATATAAGGGCAATCGATCTTTATACGCTGTCAAATGGTGGAGCATACGGAGAGCATAGCACTACAACAGTAGGACTCTCCGGTCATAAATCGCTTCCGCTTTATACAGGAGGCTGCGAGGCAACCAGATTTCATGCGATGTTGTGTATACAACGTGCAGGCGGCAGGAGCATACAGAGGCTATGGAGCCACACAGGTATATTTGCACTTGAATCAACCGTCAATGAGCTTGCAGAAAAGCTGCATATAGACCCGGTTGAGCTTCGTTTGAAAAATATTGTACGCGAGGGCATGTTTATGCCGGCATATTTTGGCGAGACAGCAAATGCATGTGCACTCGACAGATGCATAATGCACTGCGCGGACAATTTCCACTGGGCAGAAAAGTATCCTGTCCGCGACATGGGAAATGGCAAGGTTCGTGCGGCAGGCATGGCACTTGCAATGCAGGGCTCCTGCATATCCAATGTAGATGTCGGCTCGTGTACATTAAAGCTTTCAGACTGTGGCACCTACAATATGATGATAGGCGCGGCAGACATGGGAACAGGCTGTGATACAATACTTGCGCAGATGGCGGCTGAGGTACTTGACTGCGAGCCGGATGATATAACAGTGTTTGGAGCGGATACAGATGCTTCTCCTTATGACTCGGGTTCATATGCTTCATCAACCACCTACATCACAGGAATGGCCACACAGAATGCAGCACTTGAGCTTCGTGAAAATATAAAGAAAATCGGTGCACAGATGCTGGGCTGTGCTGCATCAGAGGTGGATTTCGACGGTAAAGAGGTGTATATCATAAATCCGGACGATGCAGACAATGGGGCAGTTTCCGTAAGTCTTTCCGATATAGCAACAAAATCACAGGTCAACAACACGATACCTGTAGACGTCACCACCACATATTCATCACCTGTTTCACCGCCACCATACATGGTGGGCATGGTCGAGATAGAGCTTGATAAGGAGACAGGAGCAGTTAAAATACTTGATTATCAGGCTGTTGTGGACTGTGGAATCCCGGTCAATCCAAACCTTGCGCGTGTACAGACAGAGGGTGGCATAGGTCAGGGAATCGGCATGGCACTTTATGAGAATGTCACCTACAATGCTGGTGGTAAAATCGCAGAAAATGATTTCATGCAGTACAAGATACCGACACGACAGGATGTGGGACATATTAACGTCGAATTTGAGACAAGCTATGAGCCTTCAGGCCCATTTGGAGTCAAGTCAATCGGCGAGATAGTTATCAATACACCGGCTCCTGCACTGGCACATGCCATTTATCGCGCAACAGGTGTGTGGCACAGGACAGTTCCGTTTACCCCTGAGAAAATATTTATGGGAATGGCAGACCCTGACTGGCACGAAAAGGATCTAAGAGTGAAATGATTCATATCATATACATGGCGGCTGGAAACAGCCGCCGTTTTGGAAGTAACAAGCTGTTTTATGAGCTGGATGGAAAACCTATGTACAGGCATCTGCTTGAACGTTTGATAGAAATTAAAGATAGATATAATAAATTAAAAAATGCAGAATCGAATAACCCGGTCATAGATATAACCGTCGTTACACGTTACCGGGAAATACTGGACTACTGCGCATGTATCCCAGATTGCCATGCAGTCTTAAGTCCGGACAGCGAAAAAGGCATATCCTACACCATAAAAGCAGGAATTATGGCGGTGCAGGAGCAGAAAAAGACCGGTATGCAGATGTGGCAAAGCTGTGTGTGGCAGAAAAAGCCGGAAAAAAACAGTGGCTCGTTACATAATACAGCCAAAACAGAGGACTACTACATGTTTGCAGTAGCTGACCAGCCATATTTAAAAAGTCAAAGCGTGATTAAATTAATAGACAGAGTACTTGAAAATAAAGGGAATATGCGATTGGCTTTTTCGCTTCGCTGTGGAGATGCTGTAGGCAATCCGTGTGTATTTCATTCATCGCTTATGCCGCAGCTTTTATCACTGGAGGGTGATAAGGGTGGCAGAAGTGTGGCAAAGAAGTATGACTGTGTATATGTGGATATCGCAGATGAGCGTGAGCTGATGGATATAGATAACTTATCAAATTCAAAACATACCGTGACATTATAAAAGCTATTATGAAAGAGCACTGTATCAGTGCATACCGAATGTATATTTTATTCAAATTCCCATATACTACCTCCAAAGCATGAAGCAAATGCAAAAAAGTAACCGGAGGACAATAAAGTGAAAATCACAGGATTGACCAGAAGAGTAGATTCCCTCGGCAGAATAGTCATACCAAAGGAGCTTCGCAGGATGCTGCATATAAAAGAGGGAAGCCCACTGGAAATATATATGGATGCGGACGAGACGATAGTGCTAAAGAAATATTCGCAGGTGGGAAGCCTGAAGAATATATCACAGGCATATGCACAGAGCCTGTCAAAGGTAACAGGAGCCATGGTATGTGTGGCAGACCGGGATGAGATAATAGCGGCAGCCGGCAAAAACCACAAAAATTATATAGGCAAGTCTTTGTCAAAAGAACTCGAGAATATTATGGATAAGAGAAAAAGTGCATTGTACAGTAAAAAAGACGATACCCTGATACCTGTGGTGAAGGACGATAAAGCTGACTGTGAAGCGCAGGCAATAGCAGTAATAGTGCATGATGGTGATAGTGCGGGAGCCGTTATACTATGTACCTTCGATGAAAAAGCCGATAAGTCTGAGATTGCCGAAAAGCTGGCGGGTGCAGCAGCAGAATTTCTGGCTGACCAGCTTGGCTAGAGATAGCGAAAAGCATTGAAAAAAACTATTTACTTGACTACAACAGTAATAAAGATGTAAAATAGTTTGATAAAGGGAGCAATTAGCTTCCTTTTGTGCTATAAAGGTATATAATAGAAAATTAATCAATTATTAATTATCTGATGTTAAGGCATTGTAGTATAATAGACAGTACATATTGGATATAGTTGTCAATTATCTATAAAGTATGCGATATACAATGGTATACCGATAGTTTGGAGGTAACGTTTAG